>Ga0114129_10002228_pt1 | contig 26742 bp, 19 predicted proteins | sample RhiMetdeltSRZDD1_FD_80071 | JGI IMG/M metagenome (GOLD analysis project Ga0114129, IMG submission 80071) | Populus rhizosphere microbial communities from Tennessee, USA - Rhizosphere MetaG P. deltoides SRZDD1 (version 2) (version 2) | ecosystem: Host-associated > Plants > Roots > Rhizosphere >...
GATCGCTCGATACCACTCGTGATAAATCTGCCGTAAGAAGCTCTTTTCTTGGATGATTTGTAGCCGCAGATGCGTGGTGCGCGGGTCGTCGATATCCAGACCCCTGGTCAGGGGATGAGCGAACCACGTTTCAAGCATGACTCTCACACAAATTTAAGACGTTTGGCCGCAAATACAACCATTTTCAGCAGCAGCCAGCCATGCTTCCAACGCTGTATGTTTGTGCTGCCGTACGTGCGTTCCCGATATCGGATCGGCAAGTCAGTGACTTTCAAGTTTAATTTGACGGCGCCAAAGATAAGATCGAAATCGCCGAAAGGATCGAAGTCGCCAAAGTAAGCTCGATTGGCGGCGATGGCCTCGTAGTCCCGTTTCCACAAAACCTTTGTTCCGCACAAGGTATCTTTGATCGGTTGGCCCAACAGCCAGGAAAATGCGAGGCTAAAAAATTTGTTGCCTAATAGATTTAGGAAGCGCATAGCCTGTTTCTCCATCGGATAAACAAGCCGAACCCCATTGATGAATTCACCCTTGCCCGAACAGAGAGCTTCATAGAAGCGTGGCAAATCCTCTGGCGGTACGGTTAGATCAGCGTCAAGAATCATCAACATGTCGCCCTTGGCCCGGGTAAAACCCAGGCGGACGGCATCACCTTTCCCCTTCCCGGTTTGCCTTAACAATTGGCAACACCGTTCTGGATGAGCAGCAATCGCTGCTTCGATGGCAGCATAAGTGTTATCTCGTGAATGCCCCTCGACAAACACCAGTTCCGTCCGTTCACTCATGTGCGGCGTGCGCGCAAAGATCTCTGTAATATTGCCCGCCTCGTTGCGCGCCGGAATAATCACTGAGACCGAGGGCGGTTCGGCGGACGGGTTAGAGCGAGGCTTAGGCCGGGCCACGATGAAGTTAGTCAAGGCGAGATGTCTGAGCGGCCAGAGTTTGACCAGACAGCGATTGGCGAAACCAGCTACGAGCGGGGTTTGTACGGGCCAGAGAATTTCCTGCCACTTTTTGATAATCTCACAGTCGGTGAGATTGAGCAGGCCGGCAATGTCCTCTACTGTAAGCCAGTTTTGATACAAAGTCGGCTTAGCCAAATCTAGCCATTCGGCTACCTTTAGAACTGGCTCCCATAAACGGCTGTAAGAATTGATGATGATCCGGGTGCGAGAAGTAGTGAGTTTGCCAACTTGTTGCAAGACGGCCTGTACATCCCATACATCGTTTACCAAATCGGAAAGGATTATTACATCAAACTTTTCGGTAAGGTCCAGTGCATGTACGTCTGCGTGCACAAAGCTGAATTGAGGATGGCGCCGTCTCGCCGCACGGAGCATCTCTTCTGAGAAATCCACACCAATGCCTAAATCCGGCTTGAGCGCAGCCAACAAATCCCCACGGGCGCACCCAAGTTCGAGGACCGACTGCCCTGGTGGAACTAAGTGTCGGTATACCTCCGTCAGCCGTCGATGGTAGTAATCTCCCCAACCAGTCCCGATTTCCAGTTCGCGAGCGACTTCGTTCCAATGAAGCTGGCGAGCTTTCTGATATTTTGTTTGCGCTGCATCTACAGAAGGGTTGAAAAGTATTGTTGCCATAGTGGAGCAAACTCTCGACCAAATGGTCGCGAGATTCGTTCGAATTTGCAGAATTGCGATCGGCCGTTCGCATAGCACGAACGGATGCCGTGCGGCCGAAATCTACGACAACGGTAGCGCGTTAAACCGACAGGAGCATAAAATCGACTCTATGTCCTCAAACTCCGGGAGGCTTGCGCTCTTGAGCTGCTAATCTCCTTTTCCCCAGCCGGGCCAATATTTAGACCGATCCACATGACCGAAACAAACCTGATCTAAAAAATTTGCCCCCTTCTTCACCCAGTGATTCACTTTGCCAGTCAGGTCTTCGTCATGGCCAAAAAATCCCATCTTGCGAAGGATCTGGAGGCGGCGATACAAAGTAACATTCTGCTCGTTTATATCCCGGTTTTTACTAAATGCGCCGTAGTGAATAAAGCAAGGTTGATACTTTGGATCGAGCACGGCTAATTCGAATCCATAGTTTTCGTTTAATGCTCTTTGAAAATAGCCCGTCGTATCCCAAGCGTAGCGTCGCACCGGACCGGATCCGATTTCTTCATGATAGGCGTGCGGGACCTGACACTGAAGCGCCTCGCGCTTGTAAATACAAAACCAAGTGTGCCAGCGCTGGTTTAGATAAATTATCTGATCCGAATAGGAGTCGTAATGTTCAGGGACGGCGGGGCTATAGTCGGTCGCCATGGCGACCAGATTAGGATTGGAATCGAGCTGTGCCAGCATAACCGGCACAAACTTAGCGTCTAGAATTTCAAAATCAGCGTCCACGGTTGCATAATAAGGTGTATCGATGTTTTTTAATTCTCGATCCCAAATTGTGTCGCACCGTTCAAACGGTCCCTCCAGCCGGCTATCAGTAGGTTTGTTTTGGTCGGTCTGCCATTCATAATCGACGATCTCTACGAAAGGAAACTTTCTCCAACGCGGAAAGTACCGTCTTTTCAGAGAAGAGCTGATCCAGTTGGAATAGATGCGTAACGTAAATCTTTGATCCTCCATTTTGACGTAGCTTCTCACGGCGTAGTCGGCGATCACTAGGTCAGGATCCGTCACAATCATAAAGAATGTGATCTTTACATCGTCCATATCCCGCCTAGCACCACGTGCCGCTCAACAAATAACCAGATACCTGAGCTTCATGAGAGTTTTAAAAAACGTGATCAATCAAAAGCTGCTGAGAAAGAGCGTTAGGGTTTTTTTGAAGAAGGTTGGGTCAGAGATTCCAGCTCCGCGTCAACCATCATGTGAATCAGGCGGTCAAAAGTTACCGTAGGCTGCCAGGCCAATTCGTTCCTCGCCTTGGCAGCATCCCCCCTTAGTTCATAGATTTCCGCCGGCCGATACAACTTTTCATCAATGCGCGTGTATTTTTCGTGGTCAAGCCCCACGTGTTCAAATGCGATTTGCAGCAGTTCCGCCACCGAATGGCTTTCTCCGGTCGCTATGACGTAGTCGTCCGGCTCGTTTTGTTGCAACATAAGCCACATGGCCGTCACATAATCAGCCGCGTAACCCCAATCCCTTTTTGAATCGAGATTACCGAGCAATAGTTCTTTTGTTAATCCGAGTTTGATTCGAACGACGGTATTGACAATTTTTCTCGAGACAAATTCAAAACCTCTCCTTGGCGACTCATGGTTGAAGCAGATGCCGCTCACGGCGTAGAGGTTATAGGCTTGGCGATAATTTTCCGTTAACTGGAAACCGGCCACCTTGGAGATGCCATAGGGCGATCGAGGATGAAACGCGGTATTTTCGTTTTGCGGCGTTTCTTTCGCGTTCCCATACATTTCGCTCGACGCTGCGAAATAAAACCTCGCGCGCGGTGCTCGTTCCTTCATGGCAGCCAGCACGTGATGAGTGCCGCTGATGTTCGTACCGATCGTTGAAAATTCATCTTCAAAGGAATAACTCACGAAACTCTGCGCGGCCAAATGATAAATCTCATCTGGCTGCACTTTGTCCACCACGTTGAAAATACTGGCAAAGCTTTCCAACGACGCAGCATGGAGAGTAAGTCTGTCTAGAATATGCCTGATACGCCAGAGCCTGTGCTCCGGGTCCTCGATCGCCACTCGACGAACAATGCCATGGACTTCGTAGCCTTTGTTCAATAGGAACTCTGCGAGGTAAGAACCGTCTTGACCCGTAATTCCCGTTAAGAGTACTTTTTTCATTAGATATTCCCCCTCCAGTAAAACCAAAACAGTCAGCCGCCAGTCAACCCTTTTGGAGGCACATCGCGTCGTTTTCAGACGGGATGTAGAACAAACCACAGAGCCCAATTTTCCGCTCCCATGGATTCCAAATTGATGTAGTACTCCATAGAGCAAGTCGGAAACGCAAGTTTAGCGTTTAATCAAACCGCGGCCATCATCACTTACACAATCGCGCTTGGGATTGAAGATTGTGTCAATGTTTACGTTTAGCGTTAGCGGATCGCCAGAGGCAGGACACTGGCGACATGCTCGCGCAAGTATTTCGCACTGTCGAATATATCCGCCCCATCCGAACGACAAATGGTCCTTCGACCCATTATTAACCAAAATGATTTCGCGCTCTGAATAAAGCTCGGTGGCGACGAAAATCTAAACACTCAATGAGCAGAGCTTTCCCAACGACGATGCTGACATTGTTTTCCTCCCTCGTTTGTCAGGCACTTTAAAGTATTTCTGTGGTTACTCGCAAAATGTGACAAGTTTCTTTCTTCCCTGCCACCGCTTCCCTTTGTTTTGACCTCGGCGAACCCATCGATTTACTCACGCCGTTCAGATCGTTTCCATGTGATTGTTTCCATCAATCACATAGACGTTTTTCATGTACTACAATTCACTAGTTTCTTTGGAGGACAGATCCTTACGATGGATCCACCACTGCGCTGTCTGCGCGATTCCCTGCAAAAGCGAATAGCGTTGTTTCCATCCCAAAGCCAATAACCGACGATTGTCAGCAACAATAAACGGCGGGTCGTCAGGTTGTGGTTGCATTACGCCAAGCCGCAGAAGCTCCGGTCTACCCATTTCCCTAGCCAAGATTTCGGCCACCTCACGTATTCTTACCGGCTGAGACGAGCCTATGTTGAATGACCCGGTCGTCTCCGAGGCGGCAAGGCACGCAAACGCCGCCGCGACATCTTCAACATGTAAGAAGTCACGCACCTGGTTACCATGGGTGCAGCGCGCCTCTTCCCCACGCAACAATGAGTCTGCGATTGAAGAAAACAAACGACCTTGGGCCTCATGGGGACCATAGAGGTAAAAAATGCGGCCCCATGCGATTTGTAATCCGTTCGCGTCGCCGTAGGCCTCCAATAAACTGCGTAAAGCATCTTTGCACTTGCCGTAGGGAGTTGCAGGGGTCAGAGGCGTGACGGCCTCCCGACAGTATCCAAAGTTCCAATCATACTCTGCGCACGTACCGGCTGCTACGATTCGTTTACCACCGAAAGCATGAAAAAATTCGAGCAGTTCTAATGTCGCGCTAACCCAACGAAAGTTCTCTGGCGAAGTCCAGAATTTCCCCGGTTCCGCATACCATGCCAAATGCAGCCAGTGCGTGGCACCAACCGTCGCGAAAAGCTCTCTTGCTTCGACTCGAGCGAGTAAATTGCATGTGTGCCAGGTAACATTTGACATTTCCTTCAGCTGCCGCCGATAAGAAACCGCGTGAACGTCCCACTCATCGGCAGGCAGGAATGGCATCACATGACGCCCTACAAAACCAGTCGCACCGGTCACCAAAATGCGTTTCAATCAAGTATCTCCAGTGCGGGTACCGCCAAGACAAAGCGTCCGCCCCAGTTCCGTATATATGTCAATTGTTTCACGATCTCATCCCGGAGGTTCCACGGCAGTATCAGCACAAAGTCGGCCCGATGTTTCAACAAGTGATCCTCCGTAGTAATAGGAATACGACTACCCGGTAGAAACTTATCCTGTTTCGCTGGACTCTTATCAATAACATAAGGCAGTAGATCAGGGCGCACTCCCGCGTAGTTGAGAAGCGTGTTACCTTTCGCGGCAGCGCCATACGCAGCCACCGATTTGCCCGAACCATATGCGTTAAGCAGAAAAAGTAGCAAGTCGTTTTTGACTCGGTCGGCTTTAGCCTGAAAGCCTGCGTAGTAAGCAACCGTGGTAATCCCTGCTTGCAATTCCTTTTGGCGTAATGTCTTTAGCCGGTCAACCTTCTGATGCGAGCCGGTATCCGCGTGCTGTGCAAAAATTCGCAGACTGCCGCCATGAGTGGGGATCTCTTCAACATCGAACACATTAAGTCCATTGGCCGCAAATATACGCTCGACAGCGGTAAGAGAAAGATAAGAGTAGTGCTCATGATAAATTGTATCGAACTGATTCTGTTCAACCAAGTTATAGAGATGAGGAAATTCAAATGTTGCTACACCTTGCGGGTTGAGCAATTTCGTAAACCCCGCAACAAAGTCGTTGATGTCGGGCACATGAGCCAGCACATTGTTGGCAACAATCAGATCGGCCGCCTTTCCCTGGGAAACAAGCTCCTCAGCGAGACGAACTCCAAAGAATTCTTGGACAATGGAAATACCTTTAGCGCGAGCGGCAGCAGCAGTGCTGGCCGTTGGCTCCACCCCTGTGCAAGGGATATTACGGGCTTTAACATACTGGAGCAAAGAACCATCGTTGGCGGCCACTTCTATCACATGGCTATCGGTCTTCAATTTAAAACGCCCCACCATATCGGCCACATAGCGCTCGCAGTGCGCCAGCCAACTGCTAGAAAAACCGCTAAAGTAAGCATATTCCGCATCGAACAATTTATTCGCCTCTGTGTAGTCTTCGGTCTGCGCCAGCCAGCAGCGTTCGCACACTAGCACACGGAGGGGAAACCAATCTTCTGGGGAGCGCAGGGTTTCCACGGTTAGATAAGCATTGGAGGGCGGCGCGCTTCCAAGATCCACCAAGGATAAATGGAGATCAAAACCGCAGTGCCTGCATTTCAAAACGAAATCCCCCAGAAATCATTCGACACAAAAGGATGCGCAGCGTCACGCGTCGATTGCTCGGCGATTGGTAGTGGCCATTGGATGTCCAGTCTTGGATCTCGGGCGTTCAAGCCACCTTCGGCGTCTTCGTGGTACGCACTAGTGTGTAAATAGAGCAATTCACAATCCTTCGTTAGCGTTTGGAACCCATGGGCGAAGCCGTCCGGAACTACCAGCGTCTTGTGATTGTCGGCACTCAAGATTTCCGCATGCCAGTGTAGAAAGGTAGGAGAACCTCGGCGCAGATCCACGGCGACATCGAACACTTCGCCACGCAAGCAACTCACAAACTTGGTCTCCGCGTGGGGTGGATACTGAAAATGCAGACCGCGAATCGCGCCGAGCTTGGCCGTAAGGGTGTGGTTAATCTGGATGATCCGTTTGTCACGAATGAGGGTTTTCAGGTCCTCCGAGCAAAAAATGCGTTCCAAATAGCCACGGTGGTCCCCAATGGGGTTACGCTTCAGCAACGTCAAGCCCTCGATGGTCGTATCTAGAATTTCGAAGCGGGCGCTCATTGGTGATCGTTTGCTGTCTCGTATTCGTGGATTTGCTCAGTGCTGATCACTGCCATGTCGGCGCCGCGCTTCCAAGCACGATGCCATGCCAGCGTATAGTCGAGAGCAGATTGCAGGTTCCAGCGCGGACGCCAGCCCAGCTTTACCTTGGCCTTAGAACTGTCTAGCTTGAGGTTGCTCGCCTCATGCGGTTGCGCTGCTTCCGCACAACGCCAAGCGAAATCGGGTACCTGACTGCGCAGATATTCCACAATCCATTGCACCGGGCGCGCGTCACCTTCTTCTGCGCCAAAGTTCCAGGCTTCGGCGAAATCTTGACCTTCGGTATAAAGCTTTTCAGCCAGCAGCAGGTAACCGAAAAGTGGCTCGAGCACATGCTGCCATGGTCGGGTTGCCCTCGGGGAGCGGATCGTCAACACTTGGCCGGCATCCAGTGCCAACAGAAAATCCGGTATGAGCCTATCCACCGCCCAATCACCACCACCAATCACATTACCTGCCCGAGCACTAGCGAGATGAATTCCGGCAGGCTCGAAAAATGATCTGCGATAAGCAGTCGTGACCAATTCCGAACAACCTTTGCTGCTGGAGTAAGGGTCGTAGCCGCCCATTGCTTCGATCTCGCGATAGGGCCAAACCCATTCACGATTCTCGTAACATTTGTCGGTGGTGACATTCACCACAGCCTTCACGCCAGCCGTCGCGCGTATGGCCTCGAGCAAATGCACCGTGCCCATCACATTCACCGCATAAGTTTCTACGGGTTGAGTGTAAGAGTAGCGCACCAAGGGTTGAGCGGCTAAATGAAACACAATTTCAGGACGCGCGACCCGCATCGCATGACAGAGTTTATCCGCATCACGGATGTCTGCAAATTCGCTGCTCGCCATGCCCTTACCAACTTTTGCCACGGTAAAAAGATTTGGCTCGGTTGGCGGATTGAGCGCATAGCCATGCACTTCAGCGCCCATGTCAGCCAGCCAAAGGGCCAACCAGCCGCCCTTGAACCCGGTATGCCCGGTAAGAAAAACTCGCTTGCTTTTCCAAAAGCCGTGATTCATTACCACACTTTCCAAGGCGCTTTGCCCGAGGCCCACAGTTCCTCAAGGTGGTTCTTGTCGCGCAAAGTGTCCATGGGTTGCCAAAACCCATTGTGAAACCAAGCGTTCATCTGATCTTCGCGGGCAAGGCGCTCCATGGGCTCACGCTCCCAAGTAATGTGGTCCCCATCAATATAATCAATTACCTTGGGAGAAAGAACAAAGAATCCACCGTTGATCCACCCGCCATCTCCCTGTGGTTTTTCCTGGAAGTTCATAATCCGATGTCCGTTTAGGTTTAGCGCTCCAAAGCGTCCAGGGGCCTGGGTAGCGGTCAGCGTAGCAAGGCGCCCTTCTTCCTTGTGGAAGGCTATAAGCGACGAAACATTAACGTCCCCGACGCCATCCCCGTAGGTAAAACAAAAATCGTCATCTCTAATATAATCGCGCACTCTTTTTAAACGTCCGCCGGTCATGGTGTCCTCACCGGTATCAACTAGGCTCACCCGCCAGGGTTCGGCGCTATTCTGGTGAACTTCCATCTTGTTATGCTTTATGTCAAAGGTGACATCCGACATATGCAGAAAATAATTAGCGAAATACTCCTTGATCACATAACCCTTGTATCCACAGCAGATTACGAAATCATTTACCCCATGTGCGGAATAAATCTTCATGATGTGCCACAAGATCGGTTTACCACCTATCTCGATCATCGGTTTTGGGCGTACATAGGATTCTTCACTAATTCGCGTGCCAAGCCCGCCAGCTAAGATAACTGCTTTCATATTGACCACGTCTAAGAAAAACGAGATTTCGGATCCACCTTTACAATTAGGATCACTACTTCAACGTCCTCGATATCAACTCCTCTTCGCGGATGAAACGGCCCCATGTTTTGAGAACAAACTCTTGTTTTTCCGACCAAGGCATCGCCATAAAGTTGCGTGATTGATTGTCCGCAACTAACAGATTGCTCTGCGTGCCCTGCCGAAACGTGTTGCTCATGGGCCACCACTTTGGCGAATAACCCCGCCCGTTGCGACCTACCAAGAGAACCTCTCGACCCATGGCAATAATCTGGCGTGTCATGCTTTGCGGTCCACTTTCGAAGTAGAACGCATCTATTTTATCGGCGATCACCAATCCCGTCGTAATACCACAAAACCACTTTCGATTGACCATGAAGGCATTCGACCGAATATGGATATTCGGAAATACTGGGAAGTCCTTGTTATATTCGTTCAGGTTTTCGTACGAACCCGTAGCCCCCACCAAGCCCACATTCGGCAGCGCTAGGTTCACCGCCAGCTTCCGAAGCCAATCCTCGCACAATATTTCGCTTCCGGTGTTAAAAACGCAGATTACCTCTTCGTCGACCTGATTTGCCCATTCAATGTAGGCACCGATATCGAAGCTGTCGTCACCTAGAAACACCGGCGTGTAGCACACGCTGCTGAACAGATTCTTAGCCTCATCCAAGCTACCGGCATCGGGATATCCTTTAAAGATCACATACAGCGAATGCTCGACTCCTGAGCGACACCTGCGGTAGGAACCGAGAAAGCGTTCGCAGGCAAAACGCCACCCCACATCCGCGCCTCGAGCGAGAAAGGCAACTGCGATCGTTGCCACAGTGCGATTCACTGCGCGAGTCATCCGACTTTGGTTTTTATAGCATTCGTTGATTGACGCATGGCACGAAGGTCGGCGATGCTACCGTGAGAAACCTCTCGTTGTAGAACTCGTCGGAGACGATTTCTGCGGCCCACCGTTGATGGTACCAGGCAACCTCATCCATGTCCGCCGAAGCAACATGAGACTGCGACTCCATGTGAATCAGTTCGACACTCGGCGCATACACCGTCCAAAGCCCCTTCTGCCGGACCTTCATACAGAAGTCGACGTCATTGAAGGTCACAGCGAACTCTTCACTGAATCCCCCGACCTCTCGATAGATGCTCGTCGGCGTCATCATGCATGCACCCGTCACCGCGGAGTAGTTGCGCACCCCGCATGTGCTAAAAAAATACCCGGCGTCGTTTCTGGGAAAGAGGCGTCTCACATGATTCGGGTTTCCGAAGTTGAGGACGATACCCACGTGTTACGTTTGTTCGTCAGGATAAAGAAGCTTTGCGCCGACAACACCGACGTGCGGCTTCTCGAAGTGTTCGAGCAATCCCTCGATCCATGCTGGGGTAAGAATCTCGATGTCATCGTTCATTAGCAGCAACAGTTCGCCATTTGCAATTGATGCAGCGAGATTTAACTTCTTCGCTATATTGAAGACCGGACTGGAATATGTGATCCGCCGACAGTCGGCTTCCGCGAGCAGGCGCATTTGGCTGGGCGAAAGATCCCCGTTGTCAACGACGATGATCTCGATGTTTTTGTACGTTGATCGATCGCGAATCTGGCGGATCACGTTCTCGATGAGGTCGATCCGGCATTCTTCCAGTTTGACGGTTTTTCCCGCCGTCGGAATGACGACCGAGACAAGCGGGGAATGCCTGAGATCGAGCCGGATTTCGTAACATCCCTTGTGCAATTCGTGCTCGCGGACGGACCCACGGCGACCCGTGCGATTTAGTCGCCCAGAGAGCGCTGCAATGTCTAGCTTGACCGCATTGGCCGACGCTGCTTCTCCCTCCGTGTGGCTCTCGACGACGTGGCCAAGGATCTTCGCAATATGCAGCACCTTTGTCGTGCGCTCCGTGAAACGGAGCACGAAGTCGTAGATGTGGGCCTTATCAAAGCAGCCGCATGCAACCGTGGTGCGAAAGCACGCTGGAAACCCGATGTAATTAAACGTCTCAAGATAATCGGGACTCCAACCCGGCTTGTAGAATGGATCGCACCGACTACCCGACGGGGTACAGGAGTCCTCGTCTCCGTAGACGAGATCGATGTCGGGGTACTGGTTAATTGCACTGGCAAATTCGTAGAGCGCGTTTGTGGCAAGGCGCTGCCCGCTCTGCATGAAGACGATAAAATCTCCCCGAATGTCGGAGAGCGACGTGTCTTTCATTGTTTTCACATCGTCAGGCAGCGAGGATGCGGCCTGACTGCCCGCACCTGCGAGAACACTCACTTCACAATGCGGATATAACTGTTTTCGAATCGACCGAATCGTGTCTTCCAGGCCGACTCCTGGCCTTGGGTCGACGATAACGGTGAACACAGGCTTATGTAGCATCACATCGATATGACGCCTGATATCGGGAAGCTCCGCTTTCAGTCGCTTCTGGTCGAGACGTGCCCAGGCATTGTACGACAGTCTAGGCTCCGTTCGTTGCGTGCGACTTTTCCCTGGTATGCGGAGCAACAGCGCCCGGCGAATGGGAATCCAGACGCCGTCGACCCCTTTCACTTCAATCCACATCCGATGGATGCCAACTGGAAGCGTAAGCACGATGGCAAAGCCCGTGTCCCGAGGGAGTTCACATAGGGGGCCAAACATCCGCCGCACATCTTCTCGTTGCTCCGGGTGTGGATGGTGGAGCGTTTTACCGATGACGATTCTCACTTTCGCAGCTGAACCAGCTTCCAGGTTGACGGCCCAACCCGAGACGAGACATGAATCTTTTACGATATTCACGATCCAGATTGGTTTGTCGATATGGAAACGGCGAGGGCCTTGAGCGAACCTTCTTGACGCTTTGGTTTCAGCTAAGGCATGATTGATGCGCTTGATCTGATCCCCAATGATTCGGAGCGGTCTGGTCACACGCCAACTTGTCGAGTTCTGGTATACCTGAACGGCCTGGCTGAGGTTTGCGATCTGTACGTCACGAATAGAAATGGCCTTAATGAGCTTAACAATCTGTTCATCTCGTTCAGACACAACTTGGTTGAGATTGGTGATCTGCCCAGGGAGGTCAACCACGGCTTGGTTGTGGCTACTGGTCTGACTATCGCGCCCAGCTAATTGCTTGTTACGAAACAAAGGCGCCTTCCCCAACTGCACGAAAAACTCAAGTTCGTTCGGCTCGCAAGGTCGAAGGCTCAACAACTCGAACTCGGTTAGCCCATATTCCCGGAGTCCTGAGAACAGGAAAGCGAACTCACTATCAGTCACGATGTTGCAATGAACATCGATATAATCGCTCCGGCTCAGTGCGGCCTGTGCAAGCTGAAGCGTCACTTTCTTTGACTCAGGCGCTTCTAATGCCCAGGGATTGCATGTCCCGGCCCAGACCGCGCCGGCATCAACCACTCGCCAGTAGAAATTCTGGTCGAAAACGTTGCTAAACGTAGGTCGCTTCCTCTCAGTATAATAGGCTTCCAGCCATTCGCCGAGAGAAGTCTGCGGGCGGATAACGTCGAAGGTATAGCGCCGGTCGGGAATGATGAGCGATAGCCTGCCGCCTGGATTGAGCAGCGCATACATTTCCTGAAGCCATAGCACGGGGTTGGGGACATGCTCGAAAACGTGGGAGGCAAGGATATAGTCGAATCGCTCATCAGTAATAAGATCGAGCATCCCGGTGTCATTTCCGACGACATAATCCACGTCGACAATATCCTCGGACCGTACGTTGGGATCACCTGCAAATCGTGATCGCAATGCTGCCGTGCTGTCATGGTCAACATACTTCACCCGGTAACCCTCACGCTTGTCAACAATAGGGTGAGATAGAGGGCCGATCTCTAGGCCTACCATGACGCAGGGGTCTATTCCTTCAAGAGCAATCTTGCGCCGGCGGATAGGTTCCATAGATCGTTATGCCTTAAAATGACTCACATCAACTTAATCCGGCGGGTGCCATTCGTAAAATCACGGTGCCAGGCCCAACCAAATATGACCTTCTTCATGTTCTTAACTCCCATTAATATCTAAATATTATGGCGATGGGTATTCAGAATTATCACGTCTTGACCATCTTCAGGCTCTGAAAAAAAACCACTCCAAGCTCCTCGCAAAAAATCGCGATTCAACTCTAATCCCGCATCCTTAATCATGGCAAGGAGAGCATCTCGCGTGTATGCAATAGCACCTAATGGAAACGCAGGGTCATTTATAAAACAACCTTCTGCCAATAAGTGCTCGAACGTGAGATTAAAAGGCGTTAAATTCGTCCTGCGCGCAGAATCTAGAATCACATCATCAACAATAAATACCGTTACATAGGTCAGCCCGTCACTTTTCAATACTCGACGAAATTCATTTAAATAATGGCGAATATCATTTTCATACAGATGCGTGAAAACCGACCATGCGATTATGCGATCGATGGATTGATCTGAAACGGGTAGTTTGATGTCAACTGTCTTTATCGTTCCGTTTGGGTTATGGAGCTGATCGGCAACATCGTAATGAATAAAGTCAAAGTTTTTGTATCTCGCTTTTATATTTTTATTACAAAAGTCAATCGAAGGTTTAATGATATCGACCCCCAGATACTTCCCGTTTTCAGAAAGAAGCTTCGTCAGCGGGATCGCATCTCGGCCAATGCCACATCCTATTTCAAGGATTGACTGATCTGGAGATATTCCGATAAATTTTTTTAAATTACTTATGTGCGCATCAGCTATTGCATCAAAAGTCTCAACCCCTCCCCCCGTCATATTTAAAAGGTCGATTGGAATATCAAACTCATGAAATCTATGCGTATCCATTCTTACATCCTTTGATAGCCCCGCGTTGCGAGCATCCACCGGCACAATGTGCTGGCCCTGCGCATATTCCAAGCATCGCAGCATGGCACCTATTATGCCCAGAGGTTGAGGCTCTACAACATCGGTCGCACCCCAGAGCGCTTCTGTCTTAACACGACTGTGTCCCAGGGTGTCCTCGGAGATTGGACCGTGCACCACGACTACCCATTGAGCCGCGCCTATCGTCGGTTTCCCACCCTGACCGAACTGAGCCAACTTCTCGTACTGATGGTTCGCGATGCGGTATCTTTAGGTCATCTAGATCTGATTTTTCTCCTTATTATAGAAATTATATCGAAAGAGATACTTCGTGAAAATTCCTAGTTAATTATTCTTGGTGAGTAATATTTGTTTAATTACAATGCTTCCAGCTCCGCTGCTAGTGACGCGAAATTCGTAAAGCAAGTTGTTATTCTTATTAGACGGGACTTTAAATGAGAGCTCTACCGCCTGTTCTATTTTGCTCGCAGTAAAGATGACATCTGTAGGTTTCAGCACTTCAACAACATTACGTGCTTTATCGATAACAGTGAAGTCAACTGTGGCTGCGACCACATTAGCAGGGCCACTAAGATCAAAGTAAAATTTTACGGTATAAGACCCCTCTTGAAGGGGTAAATACGGGCCAAAGAGAACCAAGCCTTTTTTGCCTGGGGTTACTACAATTTTTTTGATTCCACCTGTTTCGTCAAAAGTACCAACGCCTATTAACGCTTTGTTAGACAAGTCAATAGCGAGTTTTTTATTTTGATTTAATTCGGTAATGGCAGGATTGGTTTGGTTATCGTCGGCCGACTTTTGACATCCGATTAGGAATGCGAATACAGCAACAACTAATAAATATTTCTTCATGATCTCTCCATAGGTGATCTTGAATTTCCATTGCATTATTCAACGCAGAATATGGCCTGATCGGGCATCTCTCAGTGCCATTCCCAGAAGCCCACTGTTGTTCCGGGTAATTTTTAGCTCCTCGTGCTTACGACGCTTTGGGGTTTAAGTGCCAAGGCATAGAGGCCAGCATTCTCGCAATCAACTCGAATGTCAGTCGGCGGAGAAAAAGTTCACCTTTCCGAACTTGCAAGAATCGGTCACCAGGTAACGTGCGTAAGCCGGGTCAACGGCGATACGGTTGGCATATTGCGCGGCGATGGTGGCACGCATCGCTATGTCGCTCGAACCCACGGGGAACGTGAACGGACGCCGCCGCGTCGCTGACATGCGGGGCGTATACGCGGTGCGAATACCGTGCTCACGGCAGCGCAGACAAAACTCGATCCCGTAAAGCGCGTCGTCGCTATCAACGGACAATAAACCGCCACACTGTCCAATGACGTCACCTCGGACCAATACGAATCCCGAATGGGCGGCCGTTACGTGTCGTCGGATGTATGCGATGGCATTGTAGGCAGTATCTAGCGGCTGTCCGGGACAAGGCATTCCGAAAAACTCATCCAGACCGGCGAAATATCCGATAGAACCAATCATTCCCTGCTCGGTCAGGATGGGACCGGTCACCACACCGGTATCAGGGTCCAGTTCAAATGTGCCAAGTGCATCCCAGAGCCAGCCAGCATCGGTAATGCGGATGCTGCAGTCGATTACCGCTTTTGCGAATACGCCAGCCGGCACCTCCGATGCCGCTTTGCCCAAGGCGCTGGCGTCATCCAGAACGACCCACTCTATTCCCCACGCCACGGCTCTCAATCTGTGGAGGATATCGCCGGTGCCGCCGGCGCCAAACTTGAGTATCCGCAACCGCAGGTGTGGATAATCAAGTCGCCGCAAATTTTCGCGCAGGTTTTCGAACTGCTCACCGAACGGTGAACGCAGCACGAAATCCACGGCAAGGGCTTGTGGTGCCTTTCTGGTGCGCACTAGGTGATAGTAGCCAATCTCTCCCTTGGCATGATCGAGGGTGAAGTGCTGGTCCAGGCCCCGCCGGCGCAAGCTGTGCAGCACCACCTCTTTCTGGGACGACACCAGGTAATCCTTGGAGCCCGCGCTGAGCGCCGCAGACTGCGGGTGCATCCGCCACCCATAAAGTACCTCCTGGATACGAGCCGGCTTTGCTCCGTTGTCAATCAGCCTCAAGAACGTGTCCCAGTCGTGACTCCCCTGGGCATACTCCTCCGTGTATGCGCCTATCGCCAGGCCGAGGTCGCGCCGGTATATCATCAAATGGGCGGCCGGACAGGTGGCCGTGGCGAACAGTCGCGAGCATTCTGGACGCCAGAGGAGATCATTCGGTGTGCCTACCGGGGTGACCTTCTGTTCGTCGCTGAAATAAAAATCGGCCGCATCCTCGGACAGACAGTCGCGCGCGACGATCTCCAGGGCGTCAAGGTAGAGGAGGTCATCCGAGTCTATGGGCACGACGAACCTGCCGCGCGCGCGTTCGAGCAAGTAACGGTTGCCGCCTATGATGTGGATGTTCTTCTCGACGCGGAAATGCCGGATACGCGCATCCAGGCAGGTAGCTTTGTCGACCGCATCAATCGTCTCTTTTCGCTCCGAGCCATTATCGAGCAGCAGCCATTCGAAGTCACCGAAAGTCTGGCTCCTTACCATGCCTGCCAATTCGTCCAGATAAACCGGATCCGTGTTGTATACGGTAGTGATAATCGAAAACACGGGAGACGGTCTGTCTTCGCTGTGTAGCGAAGGCTGTGCACGGGAGCTACGCTGCATGCGGAGTTCCAGCATGTGTCCGAAGTAATCGGCCCAACGGTCGATATCCGTGTCTACATGGATGCCGCTCGCTGCCAGTGCAGCGCCACGGATCGTATCCCGCAGGCAAATCACATACTGACCATCGGATAACGGACGATCGACTTGCCCGCGCATCAGATCCGTATGACGCATGATCGGAACCTGGGCCAACGCGCGCGCGCGTAGAGCCCCGTTGCACTTGAAATCTTCCAGGGCGACGACGCACACGTCCAGCTCGCGGTCGCGCTCATCGGTGCTCACCCAGATTTCGAATCGCGAGCCAACGGTCTGCCAGTCGCTCGGATAGACTATTTTATACATGTTGTAGTGGGTTCCAATCCTCGTCGAAACCGGCAACGGAGATGCCGACGTAAGCTCCAAGTAGTCAACTCAGAAGTAGAGATTGTCGATGATTCGGTCGACGCTAGGAGGCATGCCGGAGACAAGCTTCCGAGCGTTTCATGGGGCCGTTCCTCGTTTTAGCTTCTGAGCCATGCATGGGCTATATCGCGCGCTATTTCCCGGCGCTCCGACGGGCATCGAGTTTCTTCAAGCGCTTCAGGTCCAAGACGCTCAGCCGACTGTATCTTGCCTTCCAGTGTATAACGTCTGATCCGAAATCCCGCGCTTCCCGCACAAACCTTAACCGGTACCCTGGATTCAGCTTGATTCAACCCCCAACAATCTAGTTGTAGTCGTGAGGGCAAAATCTTCCATAGCGAGCAATTGCATGATTGCTTGTTTGCGATGATAGGCGGGGGGGCTGCCTAAATTGACGAGTAACTGGCCAAGCTTTGGTAGTCCGCGCATAAACCAACGGGGAAAAGGCAATCCTCCAATTCGCCTCGTTAATTCTGTCGCATATGTCGGCTACCCAAGAGCTCAGTACAGTCGACTCATCCGGCAAAGAGCAGCCAATCTCCCTTAGCGCCTGGAGTCTAAAGAACGCGAGAGAAGGGCCTACGCCGTCCACGCTTTGAGGCTTAAGAGCCAAGGCATAGGGACCTGGATCCACCGCGTTGCGACCCTCCCATGGGCTCTCAAACGCTCCGGCTTGATTGATTACTACACAACCCTCGACAATGCGATCATCAGGGTCAAGCACACGCCCACCGACTGCCGCTACACTCGGATGCAATTCAATGAGTCGAGCCACTTCCGAGTAGACAGCTTCGTTTTCAATCGTCAGGTCGCCGGAGGTCACCACCAAAACGGTGTCATTACTAGGTTTACCTCCAAGGGCTCCGCGTAGGACGTCGCCGACCCAAACAAATTCGGGGAGCGCAACCTCCTTCCTTGCGATATAAAGCTCCCTCATTCCACGATAAAGCGGCCATGATTCAACCGTATATCGCTCCGGATATGGGGTGCGGCGAGTTTGCTGCTCAAGAACGTGACGGACCGATTCTAGGGATCTTGGATCACCCACCGACTGATTGGTCGTAGAACTAGGATGTTGGCGCCAATGATAGAGAATCTCCCCGACGTGCTCAATTCGACCACCAGCGTTCGTTATACGCATTACGCTGTCCCAGTCGTGACACCAGGTCGCTTCAGCATCGGTATACAATTCAAATTCGACGGCGCTTTCGCGGTTTATGGCACACAGATGCCAGATGTAAGAGCTCTCAAGATTTAGTACAGGGTCGAAAGTACCCCGAAGGTAGGGGGCGGTAACCGTTCCGTCAACCAAAGAATCCTCATCGGAATAGAGCAGGTCCGGCCGATCTAGTCGGTCGATCTCGTGGATTAGTATCTGGAGAGCGTCAATGGTTAAGACATCATCCGCATCAACTGGCACAATATATTGACCTTGTGCGTGCTCCAGCCCTCGCCGCATGGCACCCATGATGCCTAGGGAATGGGGCTCGACAACAAGGGTCGCACCCCAGACTTCTGCCTTCTTACGAATACGCCCCAAGTCGTCTCCTGAGATTGGACCGTGCGCCACTATTACCCATTGAGCCGCCGGTAGAGTCTGTTTTGTGATCGAGTCCGCCAATGCATCAAGAAGGAGAATGTCGGTTCCCTCATAAACAGTGGTAATGATTGAAAGGGTTGCAACCTTATTTGGCAAGGGATATCGATTCGCTCGACGCTGGATTTCGAGATTGAACCAATCTGGATATGCGAGCATGCCGAGCCGCAAGCGTTCCAAATGCTGTTCTCTCTCAGTGTCGGCCACGGGAGCGTAAGCGGACGCGGAATTCAGGCCGAGCCTTGGGGAAAGCAATTGCTCATCGGGCAGTAGATGCCAGAAGCGGGACAGGAAATGCGCCCGACTTTCCGGACTAGCGCAATCTTCAGGGACGGCTTGGGCAAGGGCGCGCATGAATGGCGAGAACACGACGCGTTTGCCTGCCTCCCGTGCCAATGCGCCCAACCAAGGCCCCAGCATCTCCAGTGGCACCTGGGCCTGGATTAGCTCGGGAAGGGCATCCACTAGGAAACTGTATCTCACGACGCAATGTCCCGTGGAGATCGCTGAGACTGAGTGTGGCTTGCACATTTTTGCGAAGTAGCCTGGATCGGATAGCAGGCGGCCACGGTCCGGACAATCGAACCCGTCACCGAATCCGAAAATCCGGGGGCCATCCAACACCTTTCTGCCATTGTGCAAGGTGCCACCCACCATCACTGTATCCGGGAATAACTCGATCAGGCCCATCGCTTCCCAGAACCATTCATCAGTATCGGGTGTAATGCCATCCCAGCATATGTGCACAAGCTCACCACCCCGCTGCCCCAAGATTTCCGCAAGTCGGCTAATTCCCTCGGAAGGCTTGAGTGAGACAGGAATTTGCTGAGGAATGTCACCCGTAACTGAGACAGTCGGTTCCCGCCCGATGAAGATGGAAAGGTATGGGGCCGGATTACAACGCTTCCGTCGAAACCACCAGTCCACATTTTGACTAAAGAAGGGACTGGGAATCAACTCGATATGCGGTGCGTTCGCACGGTCTAGAAATCGCTGGAGGGTTACGCGATGTGAGTCCGAGATGTATGACTTGGACGTAATGTTATCGGATGTCGAGTGACTGTGTATCCTCCAGCTATACAGCACCTCCGGAATGTGCTGCGGCACATATCCGGAATTTATGAACCTGATAAAGCTGTCCCAGTCAGGGCAGCCCTCAGCCCCGCGATCACTGTAAAGGTTAAGCGCTAGCGCCTTCTCGCGGTCCATTGCGCAGAGATGCGCAATGTAGCAAGAACTAACAAACAAGACTGGATCCCACCCCGGCTTAAAATAGGGTGAGACGAACCGGCCATCGGCCACTTTGTCCTCGTCGGTATAAAGCAATGCTGGAAATCCAGCCTCACGCACGAAGCGCGTCAGGACATGGACGCAATCCGGTTCGACGATGTCGTCGTGGTCTAACGGCAAAATGTAGCGACCTGTAGCGCGCTCCAAGCAGTAGCGCGACCCTCCGATGATGCCGAGAGGCTTCTCGACTCTCTCCAGACGCACACATCGATGTTTGGCAATTGTCCGCAGGGTTGCGCGCGTACTTTCATTAGTGGAGCCATTGTCGAGAATCAGCCATTCGAAATTGGTGCCGCCGTCCTGTAGGAAGATGCTGCCAGCCAATTCTTCAAGATATTTTGGCTCGGTGTCGAATACCGGGGTGAAGAAACTGAGGAGTCCGGGATCTTGACGGTAGTGACCGCGTCGGCGGCGTTCGCTCAAGCGGCGTTTGCGAAATCGTTCATAGTTCGACTTCTCCCTTACGGGATAACCGTTGCTAAGGAACTTGGCGTGCCGCGAAGGAGTTTTTCGGAGCCCATCAATTCGTTTCTTCAGGGTGGAAACGATTCCACGAAGGCTTTCATCCCAATTCGAAGGGAGATCGATCGTTCCGAATGGGTCATAGCTAGGGAGACCGGCGTTGATGCGGCCCACTGCGTTTTTCAAGACGGCCGCAACGTTGTCAGGGTTAGGTGCCGCGACCAGAATATTGGGCGACAGTGCTCGCATCCGCTCCGCAGTTTTCACCGAGAAGCTATTGGTAACGACTAACTTTCCCGATGCCGCCATTTCGAGAGGAGGGTAGCTTGGATGCGGTGAAAGCATCAATGAAAGTAACAGATCAGCAGTTCGAACCCGTTCGGCGTAACCGTCGAAACTCATCCACGGAAGGGGGTGAAGAAAAACATCCTTGCCCAGCGGAACGGCATCGAATTTTTCTCCCATACCCCATATTTCCCAGGTGTCCTTTTCAATAAGACCGGCGGCAACGGCTTTGCGCAGCGCGACCACACCTATTTCGAACAGGTTTCGCCGCGCATGTGTGGGTCGAGCATAGAAAAGTAGAACTCGCCGTTTGGGAACTCCAGGATCCCCCTTCTTTCGGACATCGGGAAAAAAGCGACTCCGATCGATCGCCGGTTCGAAGATCAGTGCGTCGTCCGCAAATGCCTGGTGTGAGTAGCGGCCGCACCCTTCCTCGATAAGATGATCCCGCAACAACTTGGAGTTGATAATCGGAATATGAGGAAGACCATAGGTATCCAACGCTAGAGCCTGATAAGTTGAGCCTTCATGAAGAATCGGTTCAAAATCCTGTATCAGGTAAATAAATTTGTCATAGTTTGTCTTTTGCACCCCATCTTTCGCCATTTGCGCGGTCCACCAAGCCGTCGCTAGAAAAAGGTCATTGGCGCCAATCATGATGGGATTGGAACGATCGCTACCATCGACTAGTGTGATTCGCTCTCGATCCACCTGGCGCTGAAGCAAACGATCCATATGCGAATAAAGCGCAACCTCTTGTCCTCCGGTCGAAACACCGGTGGCGATCAAGCGAACCGATTCCCCGGTTTCCGCGAGATGCCCGGCCAACAGAAGCGCAGTATTTGGCCCGCCGGACATATCCTCCACTCGGAGACTAGGAATCAGCACGTCAATATGAGGCCGCATTGCGAGCGTATCAGACAGGACAAGGTTGAGCGGCGCGCTTATGTCGAGACCGGGAATAACCGAAACGGTGTTGACAAATGATTCCTCTTCTTCAGATCTGGTCTGTGTCACCGCGCAATTTTGGATTTCTGTCGGCGTAATATCTCCCTGCTCTCTGGTTTCATGTTTAATGGGATGCCCAAGTTGCGTTCCCTTAAGCCAACGTCGATAGGGAGACTGTCCGTTTTGGATCCATGCGCGTCGAAGTTTTTCCTTGAACAAACGCCTCGACCCCTGGTCATTTAATCGCGTGGACTTCAAGATAGTTTTGGCTCCGCTCTTGATTCTCCTGATCTGACGACCGATGAGCCGCAACGGTTTGGTGAATCGCCACGATTTTGAGGATGTGTATGACTCAATTTCTCTGTAAAGGCCGGCGATCTGTCCATCTAGCTCGGCTACCACTTGGTTGAGGCCGGCGATCTGTCCGTCTCGCTCGATCACCACTTGGTTGAGAGAAGCGATCTGTCCGTCTCGCTCGGCTACCACTTGGTTGAGGCCGACGATCTGTCCGTCTCGCTCGGCTACCACTTGGTTGAGGCCGGCGATCTGTCCGTCTCGCTCGATCACCACTTGGTTGAGAGAAGCGATCTGTCTGTCTCGCTCGGCTACCACTTGGTTGAGGCCGACGATCTGTCCGTCTCGCTCGGCTACCACTTGGTTGAGGCCGACGATCTGTCCGTCTCGCTCGGCCAGTTCCTTGATACGGAATAAAAGCTCTTCATCTGGCGGCATGCTGCGCGTGGTCCATTCATTGTCGGTTTGGTCTGGGATTTCTTCTAGAGATGAACGCAGCACATGTCCCGGTACAACCGTTCCCACCGAGCCGACAATGATTCGTGCCCCCAGCCGATTGCGTTCAGATTTGGCCTTGCGGATGACACACATCGAGTTGATGAATTCAACCGAGTGCACATGCTGGAGGGCATCCTCATCTATCTCGGAGCCATACTTTGCAGAAAATCCACTCAAAATATCGGCGCGGGCTTTCTCAATACCCCAATGCTCGTGGCTCACGACATCGGCAAGGCGCTTGAAAAATGTGATGGAAGAAAATGGATCGAACAGTCCACCTTCAAATTCTTGCCAGTAACTGCAGTGCAGGTCTTCTACAACAAAAACACCACCATCTGCCAAGTGAGGGAAGTAGCGGGCAAACGTCTTCACAATGTCACTGGAGCGGTGTGACCCATCGTCTATGATCACATCAAAGCCTGGTGCGTGTCCTAAAACCGCGGCCTGCGCTGCATCAGAGTTGGCATCCCCCACTACTACCGCAATGCGGGGGTCCTCATAACTCAAGCCAGCGCAGTCGGGATTTATATCACAGCCCACTAGTTTTTGGGCATAAGGAAAATACTTGGACCAGATTTCGAGTGAGCCGCCGTTCTGTATCCCGATTTCTAGCAGACGGACAGGCTTATTACGGTACTCATCAAGAATTCGATCGTACTCATTAAAATAGAGGGACCATTTATCGGATACCTTGCCGACGTGTTCCGCATACAGTTTCTCGAGTGTCTTCTTAGTCATTGTGAACCTTTAATACAACCCGTTCAAAAGGGATTCCCACCAATCCCCACCTGATCTTGCTGGAAGATACATTGATGATGAGAGCGTCGTTCAACCAATGATGCTGCACGTTCTTATAAAGATCGCCATCGGCTACAGACGCCATTACGGCGTATTGGCCATTTGGCAGCATGGGCAATTTAAAAGAAAACTCACCAGTGAATTCTTGCCCCTGCTTTACAGGGCGAGGCGTTTTGGCGGTAAAGGGAAGGGTGTTCTCGCCAAATAGATCCTGTCCCAGCCTGTCTCGCACTAGAAATCCCAGAATCGGATTGGCAATAGCTTTATTGGCTTTTGCGCGCAAGATCATGCGGACACTTTCGCCTCCGATAAATACACCGTCTGGCCCGGGCTCGAGTCTTTCCAGTGAGACGGACACGAGTTCCGCTGCTCCGGTATTCCAGCCAGTGGCATTGATAGAGTTATCTTGGACAAATGCCCTTGAGCCATAGTCAATTGCAGCAGCCCCCGATTTCCCCTCTTCAGGGGAACACCCTTCAATCACAGCAGCATCGGAAGCAGATGAGATGGCACTAAGTTTCGCGATGTCACCGTAGACTTCTTGCAATGTGTATTGCAGGTAAGCTTCCGCCACACTTTTTGAGCTGCCCATTTTCTGAATTTGCCCATTCCCTAACCAAATACCCGTCTTGCACAAGTTCTGTACCGCACTCGTGTCATGGCTAACAAATATCAATGTCCCGTGTTCTTGAAACGAACGAATGAAACGCATGCACTTCTGTGTAAAGACAGCATCTCCGACAGATAATGCCTCGTCCACAACCAGAATTTCTGCATCAACGTGCGCGATCACCGAAAAGGCAAGCCTGACATACATGCCGGTTGAGTAGATCTTAACCGGCTGCTCAATGAACTCGCCGATATCCGCGAACGCGGAAATATCGTCGAAGCGCTCATCAATTTCTTCTTTACTCAGACCCAAGACCGCAGCATTCATGTAGACATTTTCACGCCCGGTAAACTCGGGGTTGAAGCCTGAGCCGAGCTCCAACAATGCCGCAATCCGTCCACTTGTTTCGATCGTACCGCTGGTGGGTGTAAGCGTTCCGCAGATGATTTGCAGCAGCGTGGATTTTCCCGAGCCATTACGGCCGATGATGCCAACGCTTTCGCCTTTTTTCACCTCAAACGAGACATCCTTAAGCGCCCAGAATTCGCGATAGTATTGTCTAGGAGGTTTGCGTATTAGCCGCTGCAATTTGGGGAGAATCGATTGTTTCAGCCGATCCGGAGGGCGGTCATAGATGTGATAACATTTGGAGAGATCGCTGACGCGAACCGCGATTTCGTCAGAGAACATCAGCAAAACCCTTGCGTGTTTTCTGGAACCACCAAAAACCGCCCGCGGCAATCGCTAAACTTGCCGCCAAGACAAATACCAATCCGTTCAAATCCGGGGCGTCTCCGAAAATCAAAGCGTTGCGCGCTGCCTCAATAATGAAAGTGAGTGGGTTGAGGTGCAACCAGAGCTGGAATTTCTTGGGCAATGCAGACAAGGGATAGAAAACCGGCGAAAGAAACATAAGCACGGTCGTGAGAACGCCGGTGATTTGAGCGATGTCCCGTGCGAAAACTCCGAGAGACGAAAGCACCCAGACAGCTCCCGCTGTGGCAAACAATAACGGCAGCATTATCACAGGTAAGAAAACAATGGTCCAAGGCAATCTTTGGTTGAACAGTAGCTGAGCACAAAGGAGAACCATGAGGCTAATGCTAGCATGAAACAGGGCCGAGCCCATTGCTACCGAGGGTAAGATTTCCAGTGGGAATACCACTTTCTTAACGTAATTGGCATTGGAAATTATGAGTCCAGGTGCGCGGTTTACGCATTCAGCAAAAAGTCCGTAAACAATCATACCGACAAACAAGAACACAGCAAAGCTGGCTTTGTCCTCTCCTCCACCCGCACCCCAGCGGGCTTTGAATACTTCGGAAAAGACAAACGTATAAACCGAAAGCATAAGGATCGGATTGAAAAACGACCACGCCAGTCCCAAGACAGAGCCCCGGTAGCGCCCAATCACTTCGCGTTTCGTCATCTGCGCGATGAGCTGGCGGTTACGCCATTGGCTTCGAAATAATTCGACAATGTTCGCTGGGAAGGCTTGATGTGGATTCACGTTTCTTTATGAACTACAAACGCGCCGGCGATTGCATAGGGCTCCTCAATGACCGGGATACCATATGGATCTCGAAAATAAAGCAATAACCGCTGACTAATGATAACGGATGGCCGGTGCCTAAGTCCTCGCTAGACGTCCAATAGCTTGAGCGGCAGCCGCCAAGTCGTCGACCACAAAATCGGCCGCCGCTTCATTTTCAACTTGGGCGCCGTACCCTGTCCGCACCAGGAAAGTCAGCGCGCCGGCCGCATGCCCCATCTCGATGTCGCAAGCTTTATCGCCGATCACAACGCAGTTCGGCAAATTAAAGCCCAGTTCCCCGGCTGTCTTCTGAAGCAACCCTAGCCTGGGCTTGCGACAGGTGCAATCATCCTCAGGCTTGTGTGGGCAAACGTAGAGCCCGTCCAAATGAACTCCTTCCCTTTCCAGCAATTCCCGGAGATGTTTATGAATCCCTTTCAACTGAACCCTGATCGAAAAACCCGCGTCGGACACCAGACTGATCGGTGGTCACCACTAGTCCGAATCCCATTTCCCGCAGGTCGCGAAGCGCCGCTCCAACGCCGGGAACTAACGCAACTTGATCGGGACCTGAAAGGTACTCGCGCTCTTCGATAATCGTGCCATCGCGGTCGAGCACCACGTATCGGTGCTGTTTCATGCCGGCAAAGAAATTTTCCACCGCAGCAAAGTCTTCCGGTGTACCGATATCAATAAATCGCCCGAGGCTCATGTAGCCGCTTAGGCCGCAACCCACCCAACCCGGGAAAATGTCCTTTTCCAGCGAACTGATTGCCTATGGAATCGATTGACTCATTTCCCGGCTGAGCAAATAAATTCCCGCGTTGATCCAGCCGGCTCCTGCACCTCTTTGCTTCCCGGCAAATTCGAGAACGCGACCATCAGCACCGACTTTGACGTCTATCTGTCGAACGCAAAATAAACCAAACTCCATCACGGTAAAACTGCAATGTCACTCTTACTATCTCCATCAAAATCCCCGGCGGTCTTACGGGGGTACGGCTGCCGAAGCTGCATCAGCTTGAATTAGGCCAAATCCGCTGTCGTTGTCGAAGCCCGGCGCTACCATATCGATCGCCGAATTCTCCAGGGTCTCATACATTTGGGTCGGCGCTAGGATCGGCTTTAAGTCCAAAAGCAAGGCGGCCACAGCTGCCGCGTGAGACGCCGCGGCTGATGTACCGCAAAAGTTCGGGAAGCCATCCGGCTCAAGATCGACTTCAGAAACCAAGAACGTTGTGTCGGCGCAATCTGGGGCCACAATCTCGGGTTTAACCGCGCGGGGATCGGATGTTGGATTGCCCGCTAGGTCAAACAAAATGGGAGTTGCCCCGGATGACGAGTACGGCTCCAAGACTGGTGGCGACACGCCGAACGGTGGCGTATCGAAGTATGCCGCGGCTCCGACGGCTTCCGCGCCCGCCGCATTGGCATGGCCAAAAATTGTGCTGCTGTTCGTGTTGTACTCTTTGATAGTCGGCGGAGATCCAGAAAAA
>Ga0114129_10002230_pt1 | contig 26734 bp, 23 predicted proteins | sample RhiMetdeltSRZDD1_FD_80071 | JGI IMG/M metagenome (GOLD analysis project Ga0114129, IMG submission 80071) | Populus rhizosphere microbial communities from Tennessee, USA - Rhizosphere MetaG P. deltoides SRZDD1 (version 2) (version 2) | ecosystem: Host-associated > Plants > Roots > Rhizosphere >...
CGCCAAATCGCGGTATTCTACCATTCGCTCTTTCCCGAATAATTCCGACATTGTCGTTGACCTCGCGTACGACAATCCCGCCCCTTATAATTCCGGCACCAACGACATTACAGATGCCCGTTATGTGCGGGTACGCATGCAACACAGCCTGATCGAAATGCCGCAGAACGACTACCAACCAAGAAGGGATGACCCCCGCGTTGGCTATTTCCTCGAATATGTAAACAATCAAACCAGTATCAGCCCGGTACCGTATAAAGACATTATTCACCGCTGGAACCTGAAGAAAAAAGATCCCACTGCCGCTTTAAGCGAACCGGTTGAACCCATCGTTTACTGGATCGAAAATACAACGCCGGCCGAATACCGGCAGACCATCATAGATGCCGGCTCAAAATGGAACGAAGCTTTTGAAAAGGCCGGATTCAAAAATGCCGTGCAAATGAAAATAATGCCCGACGACGCCGACTGGGACCCGGCCGACATCAGGTACAATGTTATTCGCTGGGTATCTTCAGCCTCCCCCAGTTATGGCGCCATCGGCCCCAGCTTTGTAAATCCTAAAACCGGACAAATCATCGGCGCCGATATAACCATTGAATGGTATTCAGGCAGTGCTACGCCTATTTTCGATGAATTGTTCAAAGGATATGCTTCCAACAGCACCAATGGCAACCTGCAGCTCCCCGGTATAGATCCGCAGCACGAAGCCAACTGTACTTTAGCAGGCGAACTGAAAGCCCAGTTACTGGCAGGTATGACCATGCTCGATGCTACCGGCGCTTCGGCCAACGACCTTAAGGAAGTTCACAAACAGTTCCTTACCTATCTTATTATGCACGAAATGGGCCATACTTTGGGCCTGAACCATAATATGAAAGCGAGCCAGATGCTGTCGCCCGCCGAGATCAACAATACCGAAATAACACACAAACTGGGTTTGATCGGTTCTGTAATGGATTATCCCGCCATTAACATTGCGCTCGACAGAAGCAAACAAGGCGATTATTATACAACAAAAGCCGGCCCTTACGATTTGTGGGCCATCGAATACGGGTATACGCCTTTTGGCAGCGAAGCCGAAGAAGCCGAAGGATTGAAAAAGATCATTTCGCGCAGCACCGATCCCAAACTGGCTTTTGGTAACGACGGCGACGATATGCGGGCGCCCGGTAAAGCCATGGACCCGCGTGTAAACGTAAACGAACTTACCAGCGACGCCATTGGTTATGCCGAAGACCGTTTTAAAATAGTAAATCAAACCATGGGCAAGCTGGTATCGAAATATACCAAAGAAGGACAGTCGTATGCTGAACTCAGGGCACGATATAGCACCCTGCTCGGACAACGGTATAGTATGGTGTCGGCAGTAAGCCGGTATATCGGTGGTATTTATGTTGACAGAAGTTTCCCCGAACAAAAATCGGGCAGTAAGCCGTTTACGCCGGTTGCGCTGGCTACGCAAAAACGCGCCATGGAAGTATTAAACAAGTATATATTTGCTCCCGATGCATTTGAAGCCGACGCCCAGGTATACGCATATCTGCAACCGCAACGTCGTGGTTTCAGGCAAACAGGCACCGGCGACGACTTCCGCATCTCCGACAATTTGCTGTTCGTTCAGGCCGGAGGCGCCATATCGCATTTATTGCATGGCGCTACCCTGTTGCGTATTACCAACAGCCGCCTGTATGGTAATCAATACAGTGTTGCCAGTGTAATGGGCGATTTGCAAAAAGGCATATTTGATGCAGATATTGCCGGCAACGTAAATGTATACCGTCAGTATTTGCAAACTTATTTTGTACGGCAACTGGTAGCCATGATAGATCCCAAAACACAGCAGTTTGATGATGTAGCAAAAGCCGCCGCTTTACACACGCTCAAAAAAATAAAAACACAACTGGCCACCGCCGTTTCAACCAACGAAGAAACGAAAGCGCACCGCGCCAATCTCGTGTACTTAATTAATAATGGGTTAGAGAATAAGTAACATTGATTTTTGCTTTCTTTCAAATAAAAAAGCTGTCCGGGATCCGGGCAGCTTTTTTTATTACAGACAATCATCACCGCGCCGGTCGATACAAAGACCGGGCAACCTCCATTCAGGTGTGCGCAATAATCTTTTTATCCCAACACTTACCGTATACTAAAAAACCTTGCCAGCGGCATGGATTTTTTGTTGCGGCTCATGATGTTGCGTAAACCTTTTTCGATAGTGTATATTTTTTCGCGGGGTTCATCGTCATTAAGGGCTAACGACATATCGCAATAACCGCTCTTCAGATCGTAAGTCATAATAAGTACAATCACTTTCTGCCCCCAGAAATTGAATGCGTTGTTATGTACCAGCTCAATCGAAATCTCTTCGATATTTTCATCAAATAACTCGTACCCATATTCATCGATTGAACGAAATATCTCCTTACTATGCTGCTTTTGAACAGTGATGTTAATGAACTGGCTTAAAGGATTTTCTTTTCCCTTTTCGAGATTTAACAATAAAATTCGTGGAATGTTGCGGTTAATGTACGTTTCAATGTGCTGGAATAAAGCTTTGTCTATGGTATAGGGGCCTAAGCGCTTTTGCAGACTATACTTTTGCATAGCTAAACAGTTTTGATTGGAAATAATATTGCTATGCTATTAATCAGAGGGCCAATTCACATTAAATATAGTTAACATTTGTGAGATAAAAAAACAAAGTCAGATAAGTCATTGCCCCCCATTTACCACCTATCCCCCACCTGTACTGCCCTATAACACTACGTATTACCTTGTACCCCCTGTTAAACAAAACGACCATTCTGCACAATGAGGCTATCCGAAATTTGCTAACCCCCTGCCTGCAGTGCTATTTTTACATCGGAAAGCAGATAACACACAGATGCTACCTCTGAAACCTTAACCTTAACCTGACCCGTATCCTTTGAAAATGTAAATCGTAAAAGTGACCGTACCCTTAGGCCTTAGCCCTAAAGCCCGTTTTGTTTCGACCCTATGAAAACTGCCCTGAAATAAAGGGCCTGTCCCCAAAAAGGACAATGTATTATCCAATTTTATGAAAGATCTGAAACATTTTTTGGAACCGCCAAAAAAGATTAGCCTCCCCACCACGGGGAGGTTTTTTTATTTATTCGGGGAAGTGATGTTTTAATAAATCGACTTCGGGTCGTTCGAAGGGAATACTTTTATCTGTATCATGGTGGCTATAGACATCGCGCGTTGTTTGGTCAGCTCTGCTTTTTCGCCTTCAAACAGCTCATCAACAGTGGCCAAAAACAATTGTTGCCAGCGGGCAAAATGTTCTTTCGACAACGGTGATTTCTGGTGAAGCTGCACATGTGCTACCATGGGGTTGCCTTTAAAACTTCCGGTTTGAAAAATGATATTTTCCCAAAAATCGTACATACGTGGCAGATGTTGCTCCCAGTTTACCTTAGCTACCTCATTAAACAGGTATCCGATTACTTCATCACCCTTTACCTTTTCGTAAAAAGTATCTACCAGCTGTTGTATATCTGCCCGGTTACTGATATCTCGTTTCATAATTTTTTAGTTTTCATAAATCCTTCCGGTTAAATTTCCGTACCGACCACCACAGCGGCAAAAATGCCCAGGCTGCCATGATCAGTATAGTTGCCATCATTCCCCACTGACTGCCAAAGAAATTCCTGAAGATGGCGCTGGTGGCGCCCATCAGGGCCGAAATATCCAGCTTCAGCAGGATCAATATGCGCGCAAGGTCAACAGGATTTAAACAACTGAACAGTATCATTGTTTTTTCCATAGGATAATCAATGAACTGGAACAGGAGAAACAACACAATACCATCAAAAATAAGGGTAAAATAAAACCATAATAAAATAGAAACGCCAATTCCCTTGGCTTTATCGCGGGTAAGCACCGATGCCAGCAAAGCAATGGCCACAAAAACGATGGAGATCATTAGTCCCATGGCGGTCATTATGATACCCACATCGAAAGATGCATAAATAAGTATGGGCAACCCACAGCCCACCAAAAAAGCTACGCTCATAGATAAAGCCAACCCTGTAAAGATGCTCAGCCATATATTGATCCGTTTTAAGGGTTGCGAAACCAGTAGTTCAATAAACTCAGCGGCATTGTATACGTATATGGTCGAAAAAACAATGCTCACGAGGGGCACTATGATCAGTATCAGGTTCAGCAAACTTAATATGCCTTTCGAGGGATTGTCTTCGAGGTTGAATACACTCATCGATATGATTAACAGAAACAGTGTATACGCAATGGTGATCCTGTTGCGGAGTAAATCGAGCAATACGTATTTGATGATCTTTTTCATGATGTTACAAATTATTTAGACTGCATAACATGTGCAATGGCGCGCGAGAGCTTGCTTTCGCCGGTATCGTGCTGCAACTGATCGAGCGATTTGTGAAAACGAAGCTTTCCGTCCTGCATATAAATTACTTCGGTTACTATATCGTCGAGGTCGCTTAAAATGTGTGAGGTGATCAACACCAGCTTGCCCTTTTGTTTTTCCCGGCGAATTTTTTCTTTCAGTATTTCGGTCGATAAAGGATCTAAACCTGCGGTCGGTTCATCGAGTATCAGTACATCGGGGTTAAACAAAAAAGCCATGGATGCGCTTACCTTTTGCCGCGTGCCGCCCGATAAGGCTCCCATTCGTTTATCGAGCATGGTATCGAGCTTAAATGATTGTATCAACTCTTCATCAAACTGATGCGTTGATTTTTTGCGAATATCTTTCATCATATCGAACAGCTGGGCGATCGTCATATTTTCAGGATAGCGGCCTATCTGCGGCATATACCCGATGGCGGCCCTGTATTCCCAGTTAAGCGCAATATTCTGCTGGTTAAAAGTTATAAAACCGCTATCGGGCACCACCATACCCAGCAAACATTTTATAAAAGTAGTTTTGCCCGATCCGTTGGGACCTATCAGTGAAATGGTTTGCCCTTTATTACAGGTTACGCTTACATTATCGAGCGCTGTAAGCTTTCCGAATTTTTTGGTAACGTTTGTTGCAATGATCATCTTGTCAGTTTTTAAACGCTTTCATTCGCGGTCTGTCATCTTTTAAATTCTCAGGAATAAATCCCGGGATCGTTTTTTCGGCTTTATCGAGCAGTCCGGTCATAAAACTGCGGAACAGCATCATAGTAACCGGATTTCTTTCTGCAATCATAGCGTACAGGCTAACCGGCCGGTAGGGTACATCCCCCGCCCCGTCGCGGTTAAGATCGTATCCTTCATACTTATCCCAGTAATTATCATTGAATGTGTTTAATACCAGCGATCCGTTGGTGGCCACATCAAAACTGTTACCGTTGAAATTGTTTCGGGTAATCGTATTATCGTTACAACTGGCCTGTATTTTTATGGCCCAGCCATTATTATCAAAATTATTTTGGGCGACCATAATGCGGCTGGTGCCTTCCATATAAATACCGGTGGTATTGCGCAAAAAGCGGTTGCGTTCAATTCGGCTGTCGGATATTTCTTTCAGTAAAATACCATAGGCAGCGCCGCCCCAGTTTTCGGAAAAAGTGTTTTGCAGCATGGATACGCCCTTCGAAAACATAACAGCCACACCCGCACCGTTATTTTTAAAAAGATTACCTACATAGGTATCGTTGTTCGAAAACATAAAGTGCAATCCGTAGCGTACATTACCGGTGCTAATGTTGTTCCTGATCATCGAATTGGTCACGAATTCAAAATAAATGCCGTCGCGGTGACCGGTAATGGTATTGTTGATGATCTGCATGCTGTCGCTTTTCCAGCAATGAATGCCGTTGGCAGAAGTGATTTCGTTTACGGCATTGCTGCGCAACTGATTGCCCGAAATAATACAGGAAATCGCATGCTGGCTGTAGATACCAAAGAAAGTATCATCGAGTTTGTTATTGCGAATGGTTACATAACGCCTGTTGTAAATGCGAATGGCGGCAATATCATTATAACCCGAATAGCCCGAATGCTGTACAGCAAAACCTTCTACAATAACATGATCGCTTTTTATGGCAATGATCTCGTATTTTTTTTGTCCGTCGAGCACCGGGTATCCCACGCCTTTTAAATAAAGCGGCTTGTTGATGGTAATGGTTTGTTGCCGGTAAATACCTGGTTCAACCAAAATCGTATCACCAGGCCTTGCGTTGTTAATGGCTTGTTGTATCCACTGCAACGGGCCGGCCGGGCGTACGATCCATGTTTTGGCCGCAGCCGGTAAATACATCGCAACTATGCTTATTACCAGCCCAACTTTTTTCATATGTTTATTTATTAATGTCATCCCACGTAAGGATTGTTCCGTTTAACTGTTTATTGAACTGTTGCCTGTTTTGATCAGACTTAAAAGCAGCTACGTTGCCGCCCATAGGGCTGCGCAGCTCATTGCTTTGCAACAGGTAACTTTCATTGGCTTTTACGAATGTGCTTTTGGCTGAGTAATCGAGCAGGTAAATGCCTGCGTTAGCCTGAGGATTGGATTTTAAAAACGAGGTGATGCAATGAATATCGTCGAACTTATACACTTTACCTTTTTTGGTAACGACTTCTCCGCCAAAACGCTGATCGAGGATGGTCATTTTACAAAAGTCGCAGCCATCGCGTCCAAATTGAATAGGTTGCGGACCTGTACTGCAACTGCCAAAGAATACCATACTGAATAAAGCAGCTGCTGATATACCTGTTTTCAAACCGGTAACGGATTTTTTTGTGGAACGAATTTCTTTGATCGCAAATGCGAACAGCAATAAACCCACTGCTATAAATATCCATCCGCCTGCATCGGGAATGGAATAAGCGCCAAAGTTGAGCAACTGTTTATAGCCGACAAGCGGTGGCTGGTAGCTCATACCGGGCACCCGTATAGGAGCAGTAGGATCAAGATTATGCCCGTAATTGTATTCCCAATGGTAAAAGTCGACCATCGCAGTTACTGCGAACAACAGGTAACATATTACCCAGGTAATAAAAAACCATCTTTTGTTAAACAACACCGACAACAATCCAAACAACACAAAGGCGCCGACGATATAAGGCAGTACTGTAAATTCAACAAAATCTTTTTCGTGCAGGGTGCGCATGCCTATATAATGGTTCAACCCGTTTACCACTTCCACATCGCCGCCGAGCTTACCGGCATGTATCTGCAACTTCAATCCTTCGGGATATTGCGGAGCCGACAATTCAATTCGCCAGATCGGCAAAACCAGTACGCCAATTAACGACAACGCACATATCAATGCTGTAACGCGGGAAAGGATCGATAGTTTCTTGTTCATAACTCAGGTTTTTATTTTAAGTCCGAAAGACCGCAAGTCCGAAAGTCCGGAAGAGGCTTGCAAAAAGATGTGATTCTTTCGGACTTTCGGTCTTTCCGACTTTCGGACTAATTTGTACCAGCTGAATCAGCGGCATTTGTTTTACCCAAACTAAAGCTGATGGGTACATTACTACCAGCAGCCGATACACGGATGTAACCACTCATTTCCTGGTGCAATGCACTACAGAAATCGGTACAGTAGAACGGATATACACCGGCTTTTTCGGGAACCCATTTCAATGTTTGTGTTTCACCGGGCATAATCAGCAACTCGGCATTGTTGGCGCCCTTTACCGCAAAACCATGCGGAACATCCCAATCCTGCTCGAGGTTGGTAACATGGAAATATACTTCATCGCCTACTTTCACACCTTCGATATTATCAGGTGCAAAGTGGCTGCGAATAGATGTAGCATATACATGCACTTTATTTCCTTCACGCACTACTTTCGATTCTTTTTCGCCTTTGGTAGCATAGGGATTGGCATTTTCATCGATCTTATAAATTTTGGTAGAATTCTTTGAAATAAGATCTGCAGCGATTGCCTGCGCATAGTGCGGTTCGCCAATAGTGGGATAATCAAGTATCAGTTGCATTTTTTCGCCCGATATATCGAACAGCTGCGCACTTTGCGCCAGTTCGGGACCGGTGGGCAAATAACGGTCTTTGGTAATTTTATTATAGGCAATTACATATTTCGCATTAGGCTTGCGGCTATCGCCACCGGGTATACACAGGTGACCGATAGAATAATAGGTAGGAACGCGATCGAGCACTTTCAGATCTTTGATATTCCATTTTACAATTTCTGAACTAACAAAGAACGAGGTGTAGGCGTTGCCTTTGCCATCAAACTCGGTATGCAAAGGGCCTAAACCGGGCTTTTGTACTTCACCGTATAAAGCGGCTTCGTATTTGATAACCGGAATGCCATCAAACTCCCCGTCGTATGCTTTATCGGCAATTGCTTTTTGAATTTTGTTATAAGAGAATACTGGTATCAGCGCGGCCAGCTTACCGCTGCCTACAATATATTCACCCGAAGGGTCAACATCGCAACCATGCGGCGATTTGGGGCAGGGAATGAAATAGCAAATATCTTTTAATACGGTAGGGTCAAGCACGGTTACTTCGTTCAAAATTTCCGAAACGGCAGTATGTGTTTTTTCATCATAGCTGTTACGGGCATACTTAGTTGCTTTCTTCACCCCTTTTCCGGCCTTCAGGTATTCTTCTGCTTTTTTCCAGTTAACGGCCAGTATAAAATCTTTATCGCGCTGTGAGGCATTTACTTCAAGCAGGGTATTGGCCTGTTCTGAATTATAGCAGCTAAAGAAAAACCATCCATGGCTTGGGCCTTTGCCGGCATGGCTAAGGTCGAAGTTCACACCGGGTGTTTGCAGCTGAAAGGCAATACTCATTTTACCGGAGGTTTTATCAACGCTGATAAAGCTGAGCGAGCCTTTAAAATTCTTTTTATAGGAAGCAATAGGCACATCGAGGTTATCGCCAATGGGAATACTGAAACGGGTGCCTGCCACTACATACTCGGTATTTTCGGTAATGAATGGCGATGAGTGGTTACCGGCACTGTTGGGCAATTCGATAATTTCGGCAGTGCGAAAAGTTTTCAGGTCAATACGGGCAACGCGTGGTGTGTTATTGCCATTGGCAAAAATCCAGCGGCCGTCTACTTCGCCATTAGTTTGCGACAATTCGGTGTGATGCAGATCGTCCCAGGGTACAAATCCATGCGATGTGTTCAGCATAGCTTTTGTGTTTTCGCTATACCCATACCCTTTTTCGGGATCAACAGAAAATACAGGGATCACACGAAGTAACCTGCCGGAAGGCAGGCCATAAACAGACATTTGTCCGCTGAAGCCGCCCGACACAAAATTGTAAAATTCATCGTACTTACCGGGCGCCACGTATGCTTTTTGTGCGGCATCGCCACTTACAGCGGTAGCAGCATTATTCGGTTTACAGGCCTGTAGCAGGCCTATGGCAGCAACCGTTATAATAAGAAAACTTTGATTAAGGGATTTCATATTTACTTTGTTTGAAATTTTTTATTATTCTATTCAATGATTGCGTTTTGCCTACTCACCATTGACCATTCACCATTGACCTATTTAACTCCATCATTTTTACGCATAAACTCATATACATTGCGGGCTTCCTCATCGGCAAGGTTTTGATTGGGCATTCGTACCAGACATAATTCAAGCATGGCCTGCGCTTTGGCATCTTTTTCCAACATTTCATCGGGGTTGGTTGCAAAATTCATAATCCACTCAGGTTTATGCCGGCCGGTTACACCCTTCCAACCCGGACCAACCAGTTTTTCATCACTCAGCTTGTGGCAGGATGCACATTTTACTTCATACACCTTCTGACCAGCGTCGGCCATTGTTTTATCTAATGAAGCAGCAACATCAACCTTTGTAAATTTTCCGGCCCCACGTTCGGGATCGTAGGAAGGATTGCCTGTTTCGGCGGCACCTGCGGCTGCCGGCTCCTCTTTTTTTGAGGCATTGCCTGAGCAGGCGTACATGCCAACTGCCAGGCTAAGTATCAGGATCATTTTGTTCATAACCGTTTCTTGTTTTAATTATTAATTCAGCACAAGATTACGTTGGTGCAAAGGCTGCCTTTATGATCGTAATCATAAAAATCGAAGGCCCGCTTTTAAATTTCGGGCCGGTTAACAAAACATGACATTCGTCATGCGATTTTAATCTGCCAGTTTATCCTGAAAGGCTATATGGTATTGGGTTTTACACTTTGCGCACCGGCAGCCGGCGCTTTCGTCACCTCCCGGCAAGCTGATAATAATCATGCAGCGCTATGTATAATATCATATCAGTAAAATCACGCTATGTATAGATTTGATATCACATACTAAATGTGGTAACCTATATGATGATCGACATTGATTTACTACTCACCTGGGGCGCTACCTATAAAAAAGTACAACGCGGTGAAATTATCTTTCATGAAGGCGGTTGTACTAATTTTTATTATCAGCTAATAAGTGGTAAGGTCAGGTGGGTAAGCATCAATGAAGAAGGCAGGGAGTTTATACAGATGATGATTGAAAAAGGAGAAAGCTTTGGCGAACTGCCCCTGTTCGATGATGGCGGTTATGCCGCCACTGCCATTGCCGAAGAAGAAAGCGTTATAATACGATTGCACAAAAGCAGCTTTCTGCAACTGCTGAAGGATAACCCTGATATTCATTTTGCCTTTACGCGATTAATGGCTCAGCGAATGCGCTTTAAATTTTTAACCATTCGCGAAATGGCTTACTATAATCCCGAACACCGCATAAGCAGTTTGCTGCAGTATTTTAAGGAAAGTCACCGGCATACCTGCCCCAATTGTAACCAGGTTAAATTAACCCGTCAGCAAATTGCCGATATGACCGGTTTACGGGTTGAAACGGTGATCAGGGCCATGCGTCATTTGCACGACAAAGGCGAACTCCTCATCGACAAAGGAAAAGTGTATTGTATTGATTAATTAGTATAGTAAGAAATGAATGTATATAATAAATTTACGAGGCAGGCATTATTGAACCTGACGATCGTTGCTGCGGCCGGTGTATTACTGCGCTATAAAATTTTATTTTCCTTACCGTTTTTTGATTATAAAAATTTATTGCACGCGCATTCGCATTTTGCTTTCAGCGGATGGATTTCTTTAGCTTTATTCATTTCCATTACTGCCGCTATAGCCAACTACGCAAGCATCAGCATATCGGTATATACACGATTGTTCATTCTGGCACAGGTAGCCGCATTTGGCATGTTGCTTACTTTTCCTTTTATGGGATATAAAGCGCCATCTATTGCATTTTCAACTTTATCTATCTTTTTCTCATACGGGTTTACCTGGTTCGCCTGGAAGGATATGAACAGGAGTAAACTATCAAAAATTGTTATTGCTTATTTTAAAGCTGCGCTGTTTTTTTATGCATTATCGTCATTAGGCGCTTTTAATCTGGCCTGGCTGATGGCTTCAAAAAACGGCGACCAGCATTGGTATATTGGCTCCATCTATTTCTTTCTGCACTTTCAATACAATGGCTGGTTTTTGTTTGCCATACTGGGATTATTTTTTTATCAGTTGGAGCGATTGGGGGTGGTGTTCAACAAAAACAGAGCGCGTACCATCTTTTGGTTACTGGCCGTTTCCTGTGTTCCTGCTTTTTTGCTCAGCGCGTTATGGATGCAATTACCACAATGGTTGTACCTGATAGCAGTTGCTGCAGCATTAATACAGGTATTCGCCATAGCATTACTGCTGAAATTCATTGCCCCCTTATATAAAGTGTTGCGCCGGCAATTATTACCTGCCACGCGTGTATTGTGGTTGTTTGCGCTTATAGCACTTACTGCAAAGTTTGTGTTGCAGGCATTATCAACCATACCATCGCTGAGTCATTTTGCATTTGGTTATCGCCCTGTTGTAATCGGGTACTTACACCTCATATTCCTTGGCTTTGCCACATTCTTTATAATTGGTTATAAGTTGCAGCAACAACTATTTCCTGCAGTACGGGTTTCACGAACAGGATTAGTACTTTTCGTAAGCGGCGCCTTGCTTAACGAACTGTTTTTACTCATCACCGGCATAGCCGCCATTGAATATACAGGCGTTCCTGTGATCAATTATTTTTTACTGGCAGCAGCGGTGATCATGTTCACGGGCGCTGCATTAATGACAGGTAAATTATGGCAAAATCAGCCCGCTGCCTTTACCCATTTATATGATCAAAAAATAAAAATGGTACATTAATCAGGTACAAATTATCATTGTAGACTTTTGCCCACACTATGTTGTATCCTGTAAAAATACGCCGGGATATATTTCCACGCCTATAGGTTCGTTGTATTAATTAAAACAGCATCGCCGTTGGTTAATTGCCGGGGGTATAATAATTGCAGCCTATAGCCCACACCCTTCCCCATTATTTAACCACAAAAAAAATTTTTCTATGGCAAGTCAATCCAACACAAAATCCAGAACTTCTGCAGCCGTGTCTCACTCAAAATTGCAGGAGTTTTTCATGCAGCAATTGCAAGACCTTTACTGGGCTGAAAAGAAACTGGTAAAAACACTTCCCAAACTGGCAGATGCAGCCACCTCGTATCAGTTAAAACAGGCTTTCAACGATCACCTTGAACAAACCATAACGCATGTTACAAGGCTTGAAAATGTATTTGATTTATTGGGTGAAGAACCAAGGGCGCTTAAATGTGCGGCCATGGCAGGTATTGTAGATGAAGGCGAAGATATCATCGATGAAACCGACAAAGGCACAGCCCAACGCGACGTAGGTTTGATCTTTGCCGCCCAGAAAGCCGAACATTACGAAATTGCTACCTACGGGGGTTTGGTTACGTTAGCACGTACCATGGGACAAAGCCAGATTGCCGGCTTATTGGAACAAACACTTGCAGAAGAAAAAACCACCGATAGCCTGCTGACTAAAATTGCCGAAGAAGATGCCAACGTAAAAGCAAGCAGTGAAAGGGCTGAAGAATAAAGCCGGCTTCCGTTTCATTTAATTATTGCTGATCATATAAGGGCTGTCTTATGGGCAGCCTTTATTCATCGGCAAATGGCAAACAGCAAAGCTACCAGGCGAGACATACACGTTTCACGTTTCACGTTAAAAACCTGAGTTATGGCTAAAAACAGAGAAGGAAAATTACCCCATGCTATAGATGCAGATAATCTCAACCAGAATAATGACCTAACCGAAAAGTACACCACCGATGCCAACGAACCGGCGCCCGGTGTACACAGGCGGCATCCCAACCGTAATACCGGTAAAGATGAAGAAAACGCACACCGGAATCCACAGGCTGTTAAAAGTATAAATCAAACATATATCGATGACCGCTCCATTGCCGGGCCCGAAGAGCTGCCGGGCATTTTGTATAAATCGTTATTTGAGCAACTGGCCAGGTACCAGGCCGGTTGTTGCATTTCGATATACCTGCCAACACACCGCGCGGGCCTGGAGGTAAACGAACAGCAGGACCGCATAGTTTTTAAAAACACACTGCAGCAGGTTCGGGTATTGTTACAGGAAAAAGGACTTTCACAACCTCAGATCGAAAAAATAACTGAACCCGGTTATAAGTTATTGCGCGAAAACAACCTGTGGCACAATTTAACCAATGGCCTGGCTGTATTTATGGCTGATAATTTCTTTAAGTTTACGCGACTTACTATTACGCCAAAAGAAGAGATACAGACAAACAGCTCATTTTATTTACGGCCACTGGTGCCCGCGTTGATCGATACAGGGAATGAATATTTTTATCTGCTTGTACTCAGTAAAAAAACAGCAACCTTTTTCAGAGGAGATGCTTTTTTTCTGGAAGAGATCATGATAGAAGAATTGCCACGAGGGGTAGAGGATGTTGTGCATTTTGAAGAAAAAGACGACCGGAAGCTTTTTCGCCTGGGTGATAGCGGAACCCCCTCGGCCAATTTTCATGGAGTGGGTGCAGGAAAGCCCGATGAAAAAGAAAACCTGGCATTGTATATGAAAGAAATCGACAGGGTGCTGTGGCAAAAAGTACTTGGCCGCGAACAGGCGCCCCTGTTACTGGCAGGTATCGATTACCTGATACCGATATACAAATCGGTTTCATCGTATCAGTATATATGGAACAATGCGCTGACCGGTAATTTTGAACATCATTCGGTTCCTATGCTTTATATAAGCGCCCGCGAAAAGATGGCGCCCTTTTTTGATAAGCATCATAATGCAGCGCTCGATACCTACTTCAACAAACTGGCCACACCGCTTACCTCCTCTATGCCCGAATCGGTAATACCATCATGCTATTATGGCAAGGTGGCCGATCTTTTTGTAGATGACGACACGCATTTGTGGGGAACTTTTGATACGCAAAATAATAAGCTGCAACTGCATACTACCAGGCAGCAGGGCGACGACGATATGGTAGATAAAGCAGTGATTGAAACCATTTTACACGGAGGCCAGGTTCATTTACTGGAAAAAGAAAGGATGCCTAATGGCAGCAACATAGCCGCGCTGATGAGGTATTAAAATACAAGGCACAAGGCTCAGGATCAAATCCTTAAAGAAATTATAAATATTTAATGTAGGCAATAATACAGGGTAGGTTGTAATAATATCCACAAGTATAATTCGTTCCTGAATTGCACGTTATTATTACAGTAATTTTGCAGTCAATCCTGAGAAACACAAGTGTGATAAAGTTTCAACCATCTGATCAATTAACCAACCCGCAAATAAAAACGGGTCTGCATTTAATTTTAAAAGACGGTCTGGCTACCGAAACCATGAATACGCTTACGGCCGGTACGTTTCTTACCGCCATTGCTTTATACATGGGCGCTTCGAATGTGCAGATCGGTATACTTGCCGCTTTACCTACCTGTACCAATATATTTCAGCTTTTTTCGGTTTGGCTGGTGCAACGGTTTAATAACCGGCGCGCAGTTACCGTAGTAGGCGCTTTTTGCGCCCGTCTTCCTTTACTGGTTATCGGCACGCTGCCCTTATTGTTCTCTAACACAGCCACCGTATCGGCCCTGATCTTTTTATTGTGCTTTCAATATTTTTTTGCATCCATAGCGGGCGGCAGCTGGAACTCGTGGATGCGCGATCTGATACCACAACAAATTCTGGGCAGCTATTTTTCGCATCGCAGCCGCCTGATGCAGATACTGAATGTTACGCTTAGCCTGGTGATTGCCATGAGCATCGATTATGTGAAAGATCATTACCCGGCCCACGAAATAACGGTGTACGCCGCCATGTTTATAATCAGCGGTCTTGCCGGCATGTGGGGTGTGCATGCACTGGCCCGTACGCCCGAACCGCAATCGAAACCCATTAACGAAAATATTATAAAGCTGTTCACCCGGCCGCTTACCGTACCCAACTTCAGAAAATTACTGGCCTTTAACTCATGCTGGATATTTGCCTTTAACCTCGTTAGCCCGTTTTATTCGGTTTACATGTTGAAAACCCTGGGCTTACCGCTTTTTTATATTATTTGTTTGAACATTGTTAGTCAGCTCAGCAGCATTATATCCATGCGGTTATGGGGCCGTTGTTCAGATAAATTCAGCAACAAGACCATCATTCGCATTTGTGCGCCGGTTTATATAACATGTATTATGGTATGGTCGGTGATCGGTATTATGTCACCGGCTTTTATTTTGCCATTGCTTGTTATCATTCATGTGCTTATGGGCGCATCCAATGCAGGCATTACGCTGGCCCTTTCGAATATCGGGTTAAAGCTGGCGCCCGCACAGGAAGGCATTGTTTATTTGGTTACCAAAAATATTGTTACTGCCGTTTTTTCAGCTACGGCTCCGCTGGCTGGTGGTTTGCTGGCTGACTTCTTTACCAGTCATTTTGTAATTAACCTGTTTGGCCGCGGACAATGGAATTTATTTTTTATGGTGGGCGCCGCTGTAGGTGTTCTTTCCATGAAATTATTAAAAGCGGTAAAGGAAGAAGGAGAGTGCGATAAAAAATATATGCTAGCCGAATTGCAACGCACCTGCAAAAAGCAGGTCCGCTACTGGTATCACCTGCCCTTACTGCGCCGCTCGTTTTATATGCGAAAAATAATAGTAATTAAAAAAGGGCTTTCTTTTGATCTTGATGATATGATTAAGTTCAGAGGGTGGCCTAAAAGTTAAAAAGGCATATAGGCAACAAGGCACCGAGGCATCAAGGATGCGAAACTTAAACCATCCCGGGAAGTTTAATCCCCGAAGCCTTAAGATCTTCCACTAATTTTTTCTGTACTTCAAACTTCGATATCTCGAATTCAAAGGCGTCTACCCAGCCGTTTACGATCACTTTAAAACCATCAAATTCGAGAGCCGAAACACCTATGCGCGGTTTAGGCTCGCTTTCAACAAGGGATGAAGCGCGAAGCGTTTTTTCTATAATGGTTTTTATCTGTTCAAAATCGTAACTGTAATTGAATTTCATTTCCATGTCGAGCCTTCGCTTTCCCAGCCTGCTGATATTTATAATGACTTCGTTCGACAGCTTACTATTGGGAATGATCACGGTTCGGTTATCGGGCGTGATAACAACCGTATAAAAAAGTTGTATGGAAGAAACTATTCCATCGTGCCCCTGTGCAATAATATTATCCCCTACCCTGTAAGGCTTTAACATAAGTATCAACACACCGCTGGTAAAATTTTGCAGCGTACCCGACAGGGCCAGGCCCGCGGCCACACCAATAGCACCCACCAACGTAGTGAATATGGTCATTCTGATACCCAGTATCTGAATGATGCCTACGCCCAGCAATATCTCCAGCACAGTGACCAGTAAGCTTATCAGAAATGGCTGGAACGATACATCGAGGTCTTTTTTCTGTAATCTTCTTTTCAGGCCCTTTCTGAATATTTTAATAAACCAAATGCCCAATGCAAGCACTATAGCAGCTACCAGTAACCGGGGCCCCATGGTTAGTACCCAGCTATATAACTTTTCGTATAAAATGTCAGGCTTTACAGGTTTCATAGTTTGGAATAATTAATTTTCAAAATGTTTTGCTTTCAGCATAATAATGCCCTGCCCTTTTACCGGCTAGCTGTTGCCCTGGGGCATGTCAATAGCTGCCTTTAAAATACCTGCCGGTTCGGGCATGGGCACGGGCCGCCGCATGCCTGCTGAATAAGCTGTGCCTGTTCTGTTTCAATGAAAATGATGCCACGCCTGTTACGTGTTGTATAATGAAAATCAATACGCTTCTGTAGATTTTTTTCCCAATTCTCCTACAAATCAACCTGTTCGAAATCAAGAACAGCTTTTTTTCTGCGTAGCTGTATTTCCTGTGAGATGGTTTAAAAATTGAATCAATTGCTGAAAAAGAACAGAAAAAAACATTGCTGATATGAAAAAACTCCTTTTGCCCGACATCAAAAAAATAGCGGTGTTCAGAGCCCTGCAGTTGGGCGATATGCTGTGCAGCATACCCGCTATGCGCTCCTTACGGGGCGCCTATCCCAATGCAACCATTACATTGATCGGGTTGCCCTGGGCGGCTAATTTTGTACAACGGTTTTCGAACTATTTTAATGACTTTATTCATTTTCCCGGTTACCCAGGTCTTACTGAACAACCATATGTTGAAGAAGCGTACCAGCTTTTTCTGCAACAGGTGCAGCAGGAACAATTTGACCTGGTATTGCAAATGCAGGGCGATGGCACTATTGTAAACCCGATGGTGCACCAGTTCAACGCCCGGTATGTAGCCGGCTTTCATAATAAAGACAGCTATGTAAATTCGCCGCTTTTTGTTGAATATCCCAATCATGGCCATGAGGTAAAACGAATGTTGAAATCAACAAAGCATCTGGGCATACCCGAAATAGGAACGCATCTTGAATTTCCGGTGCTGCAGCCCGATTATAACGACATAGATCAACTGCATTTGCCGCTTGTTCATAAAAAATATGTTTGCATACATCCCGGTTCAGGAAGTGTATACCGCCAGTGGCCGGTTGAGTACTTTGCCTTATTAGCCGATTATTGCGCCGATAATGGCTATGTGCCTGCTATAACCGGCACTGAAGATGAACGGCCCATTACCAGTGAAGTAATTAAACACATACGCAACGATGCCGTAGATGTTACCGGCAAAACCAGTTTGGGCGCCTTAGCGGCTTTAATACAGGATTCGGCATTTCTGATATCGAACTGTACGGGCGTGGTACATATTGCTTCGGCATTGCAAATACCGGGTATCATAATAAACATGGATGGTGAGCCCGAACGTTGGGCGCATGCCGGCCACCGGGTTATTGACTGGACAAAGACCCCGCATATTGATACGGTGTTGTTAGCTACTGCAGCGCTGGCCGATAGCCTGAAAACAAAAGGTAAACGTTTTGAAAATTTATCGGGTCAGAAAATTTATTAATCCTCACAACCTGTCAGGTCAAAGTTTTTGATGCAAGCCCGCAAATAATTTATATGCTTATTCCGAAGGCTTAGACCTGACAGGTTCTTTGCACTACTTACAACTTCACTCCTATCCCTGCTAACGCATTCACCGAAGCAAGGCTGTATTTTCTTTCGGCAGCAATTAAAGTTCCCGGTGAGGGTGAATTGGGATTATAATTGAATACCTTTTGGGGCTTTGAATTAAAGTAACTAACATCAAAAACAATATGCAGCATTTTATTCAACCTGAATTGCAGCCCGGCACCGGCCTGGTAACAAAAGGCCCAGGGGAGCGACATTTTATCTACCGCACCAACCGTTACCGGAAATCCGTTTTGATCATATACCGAATAGCTATATTCAGGGACCGCCGTTTTGCAAACCCCGGCAGTTAGCTTTGTAACAAGCAAACATTTTGACGATGAACCGAGCGGCTTTGAATAAAAACCACCGGCCATTATTTTAACAGCCTTCCATGCATGTGTTTTTATTGCTGCTGTTGCAGTACTGCTAATGGCTTGCTTATAGTACTCTTCATAAGGATCAACAGTTTGCGGGTTAACGCTTATACCACCCATCAGCATAATACCGACAGATTTTTTTACGTAATATCCTACAGATGCGTTTGCAGCATATCCTGTTATGGCCAGGCCCGATGGTTCTTTATCCGACGATCCGAATGAATATGCGTTATCGGCAAACTGGCCAACGGGTATAGAAGCCCCGCTATTTAATTCAACTATATAACGAGGTGCTTTCTTTTGTGCCTGAATAGCAGTAATTATCAAAAGCAACACCATTAACAGCAAGGGTATTTTCATACAAACAATTTATAAGTGCACTTATTATTTGTCGTGGTAAACGATATCGCCGCTGCTCATGTTTATAAAACAATACCTGTAGTTATGCTTTAAGCCTTCTTCAGTTAATCTTTTCGTCATCGACCTGTTTGCAGATTTCGTTATACTTTCATTTATTGTCGAACTTATTAACGATCCAACGATAGCTACCAGCAAATTACCCGATGATGGTATAGTGGTTGAGGCTCCGTCAATATGGTTTTCCTGTATCGACAACAATGCATACATGTCGGGCAGGTTGGCAGGAATATAAAAATTAAATGTATTGTTGGCTTTGTTCAATTTCAAATAAGAACTATCGCCCAGTTTAATATACCAGTTCGTTCCATCAGCAATTGCCCAGTGCGGTGATGTATGAACAAAACTATCCGTGCCGGCTGCCAAATAGTACAAACTATCCTTTTCATTGAAAGCCATTGCAACATGAGCCGGTGAAACCTGGTTATACTTAAAATCATCAAACAAGGGGAATATGCCTGTGGCAATACTGCTATCTTTATATATGGGATAGTTCTTCCATTTTTCACGCGCATTTACATTTATCTGTTCAAGCGGAACATTATTTTCATCGTTCGAAAAACGGAAGGTGGCCGTATCGTTTAACAACTTTCTTACATGACGAGGCAGCATGGCCACCTCAATAGCTGTATCGGCAGATAAAATGGCCGCCACCTGCATACATTCGTTCAGCATATGACGCATCCCTCTTTGCAGGTAGTCGTACCCGCTATAAAAGTATTCTCTTTTTATGGTCAGAAATTTATTGTACCGTCCTTCCTCATTTTTATACCAGGCAGTGGCTTCAAACAGTAACCGGGTTCTTATGTCATACGTACCGATCCCATCGCGTCTTTTTTTGACCCCTATTATTTTCAACTTCCTTGCTTTGAACCTTTTTAAACTATACAACACGTTGGGAATTTGCAACTGCTCAATATTGAACAACAGTTCCTTATTTCCTTTTTTGCTTTTGCTCACCAACCGGTAAATATATTTTTCAATGGCGCTCGCAGCAGGTTCGGTAAATGACACCGTGTGTGGAGGATAAACGCCGGTTTCTTCGGTATAAATGCAGCTGGTATCGAAACGGTTGTCTAATACCTGTATTTTATCAAATGGGAAATATTGAATGCGCCTGCCTTTTTTGGCCTGCCCCAGATCAATGTCGGAACGTTTTACCTGTGCGTTTAAGTTTAATGCGCCAAACAATAAAGCAATGGCTACAATTTGTATTTTAAGAGTTTTCAAGGAACCGCAATTTGACTGGGAATTTAAGGATTTCCGGGATTATGGGATTTCTTGATTTATATTTCAAAATCAGAAATAAATACAACTCTGACAATCAACAGAAGGGAATAAAAGATTTAAGTTCAGAAATAATTTATTGGTAATTACAGGGAGAAATGAAAGAATCGACTAACTCAATTTTTCAGGCACGCAGCATTCCGATATCAAATCTTTATTTTAGACAGATATTGGCAATTAGCATGTTATGCTGTTCCCTGTTGAAAACAGCATTATGTAATTTTCGGGTATAAGATTGAAACAGATCAGTGTCCATAAAACGCCTCGGGACTGGTTTCGCCGGGAGTAAATTATTCCACAGCTAAAGGATGTGATTTCCAGCGCTCCAGTTTATGCAGGTTACGGGTAAAAAAACCGGTTACAAAGTTGGGAAAACCAACTTCCCGTAATTTACCTTTCACCCTTTCCTTCATCTCATCAACTGAAATGTTGCGCACTGTAAATTTTCCATCCTGGAAACAGTGACTGCAATACATATTGCTTCTGGTGCCATCGGCGTGAGTTCCACCACCGTCGCGTTTCAAAGGCATACCGCAGGATTGACAGCATTTGTAGGCTCTTTCCATAACAGTCGATTTTGAATATTTCTAATTTACAAAATTCTTTTATAGTACGATCAACAGACCGAATTTTATCTCAATTTTTTTCTATTTATTGGGCGGTACTGAGCGTTTCCCATGTTTATTCTACACATTTACAGGGAATTAAAAAAATAACTAATATAAGCCTCATTTTCTAAACAGAAATCAAATGAGGGGGGCATATTGAGAAGTGGTGTTTCCGGCATTATTCTACCAACGACGCTTAATCGCTTTTGCCGGAAAGGTATAGTATAGATCAATAAATTTTCAGGCCACGCTTTCCTGGTTTTATCTATTGACAGCCAGTTGGTTAGTTTACCAACCTGCTCTTCATCTCATATTTACCATTCTCATATTCAATCCAGCCATCGAGGGAGTTATTGCTGAAATAAATTTTAATGGGAGCCATCACGGCTTTTTTATCTTCGGTGGGATACCAGTTCCTGTTTTCGGGCACTATAATAAACAACCCTTCATCATCGCCCACTGCCTTAAAATGCTCAAGCGGAGGCTGTTTGCTGAAGTAATCTGCATTAAATTCATGTAATACCTGCTGCACCTGCGAGTCAAATTCATCGGGCGAAAATACCAGTCCTACTTCACTTACCGAAAGAAACTGACCGGCATCAAACGGTTCTTCTGCGGCATTGTTCAAATCGAACCGTGCAATCAGCTCAACCACATTACCCGCAGGATCATAAAAGTAAACACTCCTTGCGTGCCAGTTGGTAAAGTTGGCTAAAAAGCCATTATACTCGCTTAAATACAATCGCTGCGCTTTGGTGGCCATCCAGCCCGATGCTTCTTCTATTTTATTGGCGGGGATATTAAAGGCAAAATGATACAGCGGTTGCTGTTGGCCGGTATATTGCTGAAACATTATTTCGGTATGCCCTGCCCTGAAGGTGAAAGAATGATCGTCTTCATCGGTAAGCGAAAGCCCCAGCACTTCGCAATAAAACTCATGCAGCTCTGCAAGGTGCGTGGTTTCCATGGTAAGCATGCGAATGATCATACGGCAATGTTTGTACAAAGCTACTGAAGAAAGCGGGCAGTTTGCCAATGACCGGTTACCAGGTGCCGGTTACGGGTTACCAGTTGTCAGATACCGGTTGTCAGTTGTTAATTGCCTAAAACAGGCAGTGGGCAGCAGGCAATGGGCAGTAGTCGGGTATGGGGTAGTTCCTGTAAACGACAAAGGTGAGCGATCAGCCAGCTGGCTGATGACTCACCTTTGCCTATTGACTATTGCCTATTGACTATTACACTTCTACTCTCTTCATCTTCGGCACCAGAAAGTGCATGATCACCCATGCGAGCAGGTAAGCGCTTCCGCAAACCGCAAACATGATGTAATACGCCGTTTCAATTTTGCCGATTGAGCGGTAGTAAACGAACATATTTTTTTGTACCGCCGCCGAAAGCAAAATACCGCCCAAAGCGCCAAACATACCACCGATACCTGTTACCGAACCTGTTGTGCGCTTGGGGAACATATCGCTCACAGTTGTAAAGATATTAGCACTCCATGCCTGGTGTGCAGCTGCTGCAATACCAATTACTATAACAGCCAGCCACATGTTAACGCCACCTGCGAGTTGGGCAAAAACAATGGGAATAACAAAGAAGGCATAAATAAGCATGGAGGTTTTACGGGCTTTGAAAACCGGCCAGCCTTTATTAATGAAATTTAATGGAATCCATCCGCCCCATACACTACCAATGGTTGACATAGTATATACCAGCGCTACCGGTAAAGAAACCTGTGTGCCTTTTAATCCATACTGGCTTCCGAGAAAATCGGGCAACCAGAACAGATAGAACCACCAGATGGGATCGGTAAGTAATTTGCCAATGGCAAAAGCCCAGGTTTGGCGATAGGTGAGCAATTTTGCCCATGATACTTTTGGTCCGGCTGCGGCAGCATCAACAACAGGCGCTTCATCTTTATCGCTGTTTATGTACTCAAATTCGGGCTTCGATAATCTCTTTTGCTTAGCTGGAACTTCGTAGTATATAAACCACAATATGAGCCAGAGAAATCCCAGCGCACCGGTTATAATAAAAGCCGCTTTCCAGCCCATCGATTGCACAATGAAGGGCACGGTGGCCGGTGCTACAATGGCGCCTATGTTGGCGCCTGAATTGAATATACCGGTTGCCAGCGCTCTTTCTTTTTTAGGGAACCACTCTGCTACGGTTTTAATAGCTGCAGGAAAGTTACCGGCTTCTGTTACACCCAATGCGGCCCGGGCAATGCCAAACCCCATTACGGTGTTGGCCAGGGCATGCGCTATAGCAGCGATGCTCCAAAGCGCGGTTGATAAAGCATATCCTATTTTTGTACCGAGCTTATCAATAACGCGGCCTGCGAGCAATAACCCAACAGCGTAAGCTAATTTAAATGCAATTTCCACATTGGCATAATCTCCATCATTCCAATGCAATTCAACTGTAAAAGTTTCTTTCAATAAACTAATTACGGCACGGTCGAGGTAGTTAACGGTTGTGGCAAAAAATACTAAGCCGCAAATGGTCCACCGGTATTTTCCAATAGCTTGCATGTCGCTTCTTTTTTGAAGTTCGAAAGTTACAGTAAGGCGTGCCCCGTTTATTTGATAGTTCGGGTAACCGGGGCACCCCTTTTCAGTTTCTTTTTAAGCACTTACAACAATAAGTTGCTTTCAATCGAACTCCGGATATTTAAGATTATTTCCTTACAGAATTAATAATTTCAACGGCTTGTTTTGTAAGCTCAATTAGCTTATCATATTCCTTATTCTGCATTATTGATTTACTAACCAGTTTACTACCCATGCCAACAGCCACAACACCTGAATCGAACCATGCGCTCAGGTTTTCTTTACTTACTTCCACGCCACCGGTAGGCATGAAAGAAATGCCCGGGAACAATTCTTTAATAGTAGAAACAAAAGCAGGTCCCAACAAATTACCAGGGAAAAGTTTTATCATTTTAGCACCAAGCTGTTCGGCCTTAATAATTTCCGAAGGCGTCATACAACCCGGAACCCATAACATTTGCGCAGCATCTGCGGTTTTGGCTACCTCTTCTATTAACCCCGGGCAAATTATATAATCAGTGCCGGCGTCGATAAATGCTTTAGCCATGTCGCTGTTCTTAATGGTACCTACGCCAAGATACATATCTTTTAACTCAGTATCGCATACTTTACGCATTTCCTTGAAATTCTTCAATGCCTGTTCGCCGCGGTTGGTGTATTCAACTGTTCTGATACCGGCTTTATACAAAGCTTTTAAAATGTCTACGCTAACCTGCGTATCTGCGTTATAATATAAAGGAAGTATACCTTGTTTAGGTATCAATTGTAACAGCGTTTCTTTATTGCTCATACCTGGATTTTATTTAATACGTTAACAATGATTATAATTTCACTTTCAGCACCAGTTTTTTTATTGGTCCTTCACCAATCATGGGTGCATGCACATCTTCAGGGAAAAAAATGGCAAACTGACCAGCCTGTAATTGAAAATACGTATCGGGCTGATCGTTATAAAAGATCACATCTTTCTCGGTATTGTATTCACCTTTAGGCTGCGTGCAGGTATTGCGGGGCTTCCAGCCTAACTGCTCGGTACCCGAGGGGCAAACCTGTATATCGATATAATTATTATGTGCTTCAAATTTTGCATCCGCCTGCTTTACGCCATCCTTTAAAGAAACTGAAGCATGCAGGTCGGTGCCATCTATCCCATACTTACCGGGTTCGATAGCGTTGAGGTCCTGACTGGCAATAAACTCAAAAGCTTTGGCAAACCGTTTATGCATGGCAACATATTTTCCGGCATTTGCCAATGTATCAATTATCATAAAATAGGTATTTGTGGTTTAAATAAAAAATCCGCCTGTATACCCCTGAGGGCATTACAAACGGATTTTATATAGAGATGATTCATTATCGTTGTACGCGTCCTGACGCGTCGCCTTTCATTAATTCTTTTACTTCCGATAAAGTAGCATGATTCAGGTCGCCGGGAATGGTATGCTTTATAGCAGAAGCAGCTACTCCAAACTCAGTGGCATCGGCCAGGCTCATTTCTGAAACCAAACCATAAATAAAACCGCTGGCAAATGAATCGCCGCTGCCCACACGGTCAACGATACGCACTTCGTACTGGCGGCTATGATAGAACTCTTTGCCATCGTAAGCAAGTGCGCTCCATCCGTTATCAGAAGCACTGTGGCTTTCGCGTAATGTAGAAGCAATATATTTGAAACCGAATTTATCCTTCATTTGTTTGAAGATATCCTTATATCCATCCAGGTTCAGTTCGCCTTTTGTTACATCGGTTCCCTTACTTTTAAAGCCAAGTGTTTTTTCAGCATCTTCTTCATTACCAATACAAACATCAACATACTGGCAAAGCCTGGTCATTACTTCACGGGCTTTTTCAACACTCCACAATTTTTTACGGTAGTTGAGGTCAATACTGGTAGTAATACCTTTTGCTTTGGCAGCTTTTAATGCAGCTTCGGTTAATGCAGCTCCTTTATCGCTCAACGCAGGTGTGATGCCGGTTGTGTGAAACCAGGATGCACCATCGAGTATTTTATCAAAATCAAAATCACTTACTTCTGCTTCAGCTATAGAAGCTCCTGCACGGTCGTAAATAACCTGTGAAGCGCGCATTGAGGCGCCTGTTTCCAGAAAATAAATACCCAGTCTTTTACCGCCTCTGGCAATGAATTGTGTATCTACTCCATAGCGACGTATATGATTGATAGCTGCCTGGCCCAGGGCATTATCGGGTACTCTGGTTACAAACGTACCATTCAACCCATAATTTGAAACGGCTACTGCTACATTGGCTTCGCCGCCGCCATATGTAACATCAAAGCTATCGCTCTGTACAAATCGCTCAAAACCGGGTGTGGATAAACGCATCATAATTTCTCCCAGTGTTACTACTTTTTTCGGCATAGTCGTGGTTATTTTTAAATTTTTGAAGGTAATGTATTATCTATACTGTTACCAGTTAAAATAGTTTTTAGCGTTGTTAAAACAAATGTCCTGAATCACCTTGCCAATCCAATCTATATCGTTCGGCAGTTCGCCGTTCTCAATTTCTTCGCCAAACATATTACACAGCAGACGTCTGAAATATTCGTGGCGGGGATATGATAAGAAACTTCTTGAATCGGTAAGCATACCTACAAATTTGCTCAGCAGGCCCATGTTCGACAAGGCATTGATCTGTTTGGCCATGCCGTCTTTTTGATCAAGGAACCACCAGGCCGATCCAAACTGCACTTTTCCTGCTATGCTGCCATCGTTGAAGTTACCGATCATGGTAGCCATTAATTCATTATCGGCCGGATTGAGGTTGTATACAATAGTTTTCGCCAGCTGGTTATTGGTATCGAGCTTATCGAGGAAACGGGCCAATGCCTTTCCCTGTGAAAAATCGCCGATCGAATCCCAACCGGTATCGGGCCCCAGGCGTTTCAACATGCGGCTGTTGTTGTTGCGCAACGCACCAAGGTGAAACTGCTGTACCCAGCCTTTTTCCCAATCCATTTTGGCAAACTCAACCAGCATGGCCGATTTGAACTGCAGGTTCTCTTCGTAACTCAACTGGCTGCCGCCTCTTATTTTATTGAAG
>Ga0114129_10002231_pt1 | contig 26730 bp, 24 predicted proteins | sample RhiMetdeltSRZDD1_FD_80071 | JGI IMG/M metagenome (GOLD analysis project Ga0114129, IMG submission 80071) | Populus rhizosphere microbial communities from Tennessee, USA - Rhizosphere MetaG P. deltoides SRZDD1 (version 2) (version 2) | ecosystem: Host-associated > Plants > Roots > Rhizosphere >...
ATCGGAGCGGCCCAGCTGTCGCTCGGCGACTCCGCCACTCCAGCTGCCGACGATGAAGATCGTAATGATGGCGACGACGTGCGCGATCGGAGCGGCCGGCAGGAGCGTCCACACGAGCAGGCCGGCAGCCGTGCCGAACGTCCCGGGCGCGACCGGGATATGCCCGATGCCGGCGACGGTGGCGATGAACAGGGCCGCGACTTGGGATTCGGGATTCGGGATTTGCGACGACGTCGTCACGAAACCCGAATCCCGAATCCCGAATCCCGAATCACGACAGCGCGGTGCGAATGACGCGGGATCCGGCGAACCGATCGTGAAGACCGCGGCGATCGGGCGCGAGCAACGTGAGGAAGCCGAGTCCCGCCGGGATCGCGAGAACGATCCACAGGAGCGTCCGGACGATCGCGCGCGGCAGATCGAGCGATCGCGTCGATTCGGTGGCGACGACGCGGATGCCCGCCGCCATCTTGCCGAGCGTCTGTCCGCCCGCGGTGAATGCGACGAGATAGCCGCCGTTCTGGACGAGCAGGAACGCGAGCAGCGGACCTTTCGGCACGATTCCGAGCTCGTCGACGGTGATGCCGCAAATCTGCATCGTGAAGTAGATGACCACGACGTCGATCACCGCGAGCACGGCCAGATCGATGACGACCGCCATCAGGCGCGCGAAGACCGGCGCGTTCTCGGAATCGACTTCGTCGGCGGCGGCGGAGGCGAGCGCGGCGGCCCACGGCTCCAGCCGCGGCGTGTCGATTCCACCCAACGTCGATTCGGCTTCAGTGAGATCGAGATCGAGGTTCCGCGAACGGGGTGCCTCAGCGGCGCGGCGCGGAACCTCCGTCGGACGCCGGACGGCCAGCGGGGGACGCGGCGTCGCCGGCTTGCCGATCAGCGGCTCGTCGTCCGGCACGCGCGGGCCGAACAGCGGCAGCTCGGTGGTGCGGCCCGACGGCGCCGGCGTCGATTGAAGCAGATGGTCGAGGTCCGCTTCGGCATCGGCGACGGGCGCGGCCGGCCGCGGCGCGGCGGCGGCGTCGACGAGAGCAAGGTCGTCGAGCGGTCTCACGTTTCGCTCGTCGCCGCGGATGGAATACTCGAGGTCGTCGGTCGAGCTCAGCGCGAACTCATAGCCACAGTTGCGGCAGCGATCGACCGTCTCGAAGCCCAGATACCCGCACTTCGGACACTTCATCGCACGCGCCGTTCTGGCGCCGCCCGATCGCGCGCCGGCGTCCGGGGCGGCGCAGGCTGGGCCGGCAGCGGAGGCATCGGCTCGAGTGCGATCAGCTGGCGCTGCAGATCGGCGCGCAATCGATCGGCTTCATCCTTCTGGGCATCGGTCGCGCGCACTTGATCGAGCGCGGCGAGCGCATCGTGCAGACGTCCGCTGGCCGCGAGCGCGCGCGCGCGGCCGAGCGCGATCTCGCCGCGACGCGGCAGCGGCAGCGACAGATCCTGCGCGATCGGCACGCCCGGAGCGGGCGCCGGCTCGCTGAACGACAGCAGCGTCCATGCGGACTGCCAATCCAGACGGCCGGTAACGATTGCGTATCCAAGTCCGACGACCAGACCGGTGACCACGAAGCCGATCGCGACGCGACGAACGCGCCCCGCCCGAGGCGCCGTGGCAATCTCGTGCCGCGCCCCACGTGTTTGCCGTTTGTCGCCCGGCGTGCCGCGCGGCCGCGCCACGACGTCCGGTATCGCAGCGACATCCTCACCCGCGCCGATGCCGGCGCGGTTGAGGCGCGCGAGCACGGCGTGGACTTCGTCCGGCGGCGCGCCACCCTCGATGGCCGCCTGCAGCAGGCGCCGCGCCTCGGTTCCATCGCCGCGCTCCAGCGCGGCGACGCCCGAATGCAGGAGCTCCTCGGACTGACGCTGGCGCTCTGCGAGCGCGCCGCGGGCGCGCTCGATATACGCCCGGGCGCGCGGATGATTGCGATCGACGAACAGCGCGCGCGTCCAGACGTTGATCGCCTGTTCGTACTCCGCCGCGAAGTAATGATCGAGGCCGAGGAGCAGGAGCTGCTCGACTCGCGCGTCGCGATCGCCCTCGGAGGCAGCGTCCGGATCGCCGCTCGTCAGCGCGTCGCGCCGGTGAATCTCTGACAAAACGGGAGAATTATAATCTGAATCAAATCTGAAATCTGAAATCAGCAATCTGAAATCTCATGCCCCTCATCGAATGCATTCCCAACGTGAGCGAAGGCCGTCGCGCCGACGTGATCGACGAGCTCGCGAGCGCCATCGCCGCCGCACGCGGCGTTCGCTTGCTCGATCGTTCTTCCGATCCGTCTCACAACCGATCGGTGTTCACCTTCGTCGGCGACGCGGCGGGCGTGGAGGCGGCCGTGTTGTCGCTCTTCGAGCGCGCCGTCCACGCCGTCGACCTGCGCACGCACCAGGGCGAGCACCCGCGCCTCGGCGCCGTCGACGTCGTCCCGTTCGTCCCGATTGCGGACGTGACGATGGCGGACTGCGTCGCGCTGGCGAAGAAGGTCGGAGCTGAGGTGGCGCGGCGCTTCAACGTGCCGGTCTATCTCTACGAGGAGGCGTCGAATAATCCCGCGCGGAAGAATCTCGAGGATATTCGCCGCGGGGAGTTCGAGGGACTGACCGCGAAAATGCAGTCGCCCGACTGGGCGCCGGACTTCGGCCCGGCGTCGCCGCATCCGACGGCCGGCGCGTCGGTGATCGGGGCGCGCATGGCGCTCATCGCCTACAACATCAACCTCGCGACCGATCGGCTCGACGTGGCGAAGAAAATCGCCGCGGCGATCCGGCACAGCAGCGGCGGATATCGATACGTCAAGGCGGCGGGATTCAAGCTCGACGATCGCGGCATCGTGCAGGTCTCGATGAACCTGACCAACTACGAGAAGACGCCCATCTTCCGCGTCTTCGAGACGGTCAAGCGCGAAGCCGCGCGCTACGGCGTGGCGATTCTCGAGAGCGAAGTCGTCGGCCTGATTCCCTCGGCGGCGCTGAATGCTGCCGCGGAATACTACCTGCAGATCGAAGGCTTCAAAGCCGACCAGGTGTTGGAAAACAAGTTGAGAAGTGTGAAATCTGAATTCTGAAATCTGAAATCTGAAATTCGCTATGGACGTGGCGGTGCCGCTGTCGACGACGCCGCAGGCTTGCCGTCGACCGTGTGGTCCTCCATCAGCTCGATTCGCGTCCCGTCGGGATCGTACAGGTTCAGCTGACGCCTGCGATTCGTGCCGGTGCGAATCTCGAGCGGCCGTGAATAGCCCCCCGCCGGCGCTCGCGCGGCGACGAACGCCGCCGCCTTGTCCAGGTCGGGAACGAAGAGACAGATGTGATGCTGGGTTCCGCGTCGATCCGGTGCCGGCAGATCGCGGTACAACATGAACTCGATGTAATCGTCGCCGCCAGGAACCTGTACGTTGACCCAGTCGAGCGTCTTCTCATCCCGGCTGCCCCGCCACGTTTCCCTGAACCCGAGCGTGTCGACGTAAAACGTCATCGCCGATCCAAGCGACGCGACGATGATGCCGGCGTGCCGAAGGTCTGTGGAAACGGCAGCCGTCGTGAGGCGCGGTGCAGCCTGGCTCGCCGAAGCGCCGGCGGCGCGAAGGCGGCCGCGCCCGACGAATTCGATCGCATGTCCGTCGGGATCCGTGGTCGTCGACGGCGAGGCCGCCGGCTCGGTCGCAAACGTGATGCTGACCAACCGGTCGCTGCCCGCTTGCTTCTCGGCCACGAGCCGCACCGACTGCCGATCGTTGATCTGAAAGACGCCGTTCGACCGCTCTTCGTATCCGAGCAGCCCCGTGTAGAACGCGCGCGACGCGGCGAGATCCTTCGCGTAGAACGTCACCTGCGCGATGCCTGTCACCTTTGGCGATTCGGCCGCCACCACCGTGGCCAGCGCCGCCGCGGCTCCGACGAAGCAACTAAACCGTTTCCGGCTCTTCATCGACCTTCCGTGACGGCGCGATCCCGAACGCTTTCATTTTTCTATAGAGGTTGCTCCGCTCGACGCCGAGGACGTCCGCGGTCCGGGACATGTTGCCCTGCTGCTCGGCGAGCGTGCGAAGAATGAGATCCCGCTCGAACCGGTCGCGCGCTTCGTGAAGCGTGAGCCGGTCCGTTCCGGTATCGACTGGCGCGTCGGCACGCGGCGCGCCGGTGAGCTCGAGGAAGCTCACATCGCCTGCCGTAATGCGATCGCCCACCACCATGATCATGAGGCGCTCGATGACGTTGCGCAGCTCGCGCACGTTCCCCGGCCACTGGTACTGCTGCAGCGCGGCGCGCGCGCCCGGATCCAGCGTCTTCACGCGCCGCCCGTATTCGCGCGCCAGCTCCGCCATGAAGTGATCCGCGAGCAGCGGGATGTCCTCCTGCCGGTCCCGCAGCGGCGGCACGAAGATCGGAATGACGTTGAGACGGAAGTAGAGATCCTCGCGGAAGCGCCCGGCTCGAATCTCCGCCTGCAGATCCTTGTTCGTCGCCGCGAGGACGCGCGCGTCCACTTTCACGCGCGTGTTGCCGCCGACCGCCTCGAGCGTCTGCTCCTGCAGCACGCGCAGCACCTTGGCCTGCGTCTTCACGCTCATGTCGCCGATCTCGTCGAGGAAGATCGTGCCGCCGTCGGCCGCCTCGAACTTGCCGCGGCGATCCGAGACCGCGCCGGTGAAGGCGCCGCGGACGTGGCCGAACAGCTCGCTCTCGATCAGCTCCTCGGGAATCGCCGCGCAGTTGACCTCGACGAACGCGTTGTTCCGCCGACGGCTCGAGTTGTGGATCGTGCGCGCGACGAGCTCCTTGCCGGTCCCGTTCTCGCCGTAGATCAACACGCGGCCGTTGGTCGGCGCCGCCATTGCGACCTGATCGCGCAGCTGCTTCATCGCGTGGCTGTCGCCGACCATCGTCTGCGTGCGGTCGACCCGGGCGCGCAGCGCGCGGTTCTCGGCCTCCAGCCGCCGCTGATGCAGCGCGTTCCGAATGACGAGCACGGTCTTCTCGAGGGACAGCGGCTTCTCGACGAAATCGAAGGCGCCGAGCTTGATCGCGCGGACGGCCGATTCGATGTTGCCGTGGCCGGAAATCAGGACGACCTGCGCGTCGACCTGACGCTCCCGCAGCCGCGCGAGCGTGGCGAGGCCGTCCATGCCCGGCAGCCAGACGTCGAGGACGATCAGATCGACGCCGCCGCGCGTCACGCGCTCGAGGCACATCTCGCCGCTCGAGACCGCTTCGACGGTGTAGCCCTCGTCGCGCAGCACGCCGCTCAGCGACGTGCGGACGCCGGGTTCATCGTCGACGATCAGGATCGTTGGTTTCATCGCAGCCGCACTACGGACGAACTACACCACGAGGACACCGGGGACACGGAGGAAAAATCTCCACGCCCGTGGGATTCCAATTCCGTGTCCTCCGTGTCCTCCGTGGTGAACGTCAACACGGTAACTCGATCGTAAACCGAGTTCCGCGAGGATTGTTGTCCCCGACGTCGATGCTGCCGCCGTGCTCGGCGATGATGCGGCGGACGATCGCGAGGCCGAGGCCGCTGCCCCGGCGTTTCGTCGAGTAGTACGGCAGGAACAGCTTCTCGCGCTCAGCAGGTGGAATGCCCGGACCATCGTCCGACACGACCACTCGGACGAGGCCGTTGGGACGGTCGAGCTGCGTCTCCACGACGATCTGGCCGCGGCGCTCGGTCGCCTCGATGGCGTTGTCGACGAGGTTGATAATCACGCGCCGAATCTGTTCGGGATCGAGCCGCACCAGCGGCACGTCGTCGGCGTAGCGCTGCTCGAGTCGAATGTCGCTGAAGAGCCCGTTGTACAGGGCGATTGTGTCGGTGATGAGCTGCGCGAGATCCGTCGGCACCGTGCGCGGAGACGGCATTCGCGCGAACTGAGAGAATTCGTCGACGAGCCCCTTCAGCGATTCGACTTCGCCGACGATCGTCGTCGTGCATTCCTCGACGAGCGCCTTCGCCGACGGCGCCGCGAGCGAAAAGTGGCGTCGCAACCGCTCCGCCGATAACTGAATCGGCGTCAGCGGATTCTTGATCTCGTGCGCCAGGCGCCGTGCGACCTCGCGCCACGCCGCGACTTTCTGCGCGCGAATCAGCGGCGTCACGTCGTCGAGGACCAGCACGACCCCTTCCGGCGCTCCGCGCTCGCCCGACAGCGTCGTCGTCGCGGCCGCGAGGTGCAGTTCCTGCCCTTCCCGGGGAATTGTGATCTCGTGCGTCGTGCCGTCCGGCTTTCCGCGAGCGGCGGCGGCGATCAGTTTTCCGAGCGGCTGCAGATCGGGCCGCTCGAACACGGATTGGGCCGCCTGGCCGATGACCTGCCGATTCAGGCTGAGGAGCCAGGCCGCGGCGCTGTTGACGGTCGTAATCGCCCCGCCCCCGTCGACGGCGACGACGCCCGTCGTGATGCGCTCGAGGATCGTTTCGATGTAACGCCGCCGCCCTTCGACCTCGGTGTGCTTGCGCTCGAGCTCGATCGTGCTTCGCTCGACGCGGCGTTTACTCGTGGCCAGCTCGCTCGCCATCGCATTGAACGCCTCGACGAGCGATCCAAATTCGTCGTAGCTTTGCGGCTCGACGCGCTGATCGAGCCGGCCGGCGCCGATCTCGCGCGCCGCGGCCGCGAGTGCCTGCACCGGCCCGGTGATCCGCTTCGCCATGTACAGACCCATCCAGGTCGATCCCACGAGGATGAGGAGCGTGATCATCAGGAAGAACGACAGATACACGCCGGTCAGCGGACGCTTCAGCACGCGCATCTGGTTGTAGTTCTCGAACGCCTGCGTCATGCGGCGGGAGCGGCTTGCGATGTCGGCCGCGAGGTAGGCGCTCGCGACGACCACGCCCGCAGGCTTGCCGTCCGCCGTCCTGATCGGAACGGCGGCGTGCAGGAAATCGCCGCCGGAGTCGACCGTCTCGATCAAGCCGGTGACCGTCGAGACGCCGAGGGCCTGCGTCACCAGCTTGTCGATCACGGCACGTCCCTGACCGGCCGGCGCCACGCCGAACTCGGCGACAGCCTCGACGCTCGCAGTGGGGACGGCGGAGACGACGCGATACACGACGACTCGCTGAACGCGGTTCGATCCCACCGCGGCCGTGAGCTTCTCCCGCAGCGCGCGACTGTCGCCGTGCGCGAGATCCGCGGCGGTCAGGATGTGCGCCACCCGCATCGCATCCTCGGAGACGATGTTCTGGCGCTCGGCGTAGTAGTCCGCGGCAATCTTGTTCGCCGACGCGAGGATGTCGTCCATCGGCGCGTTGAACCAGCGGTCGACGCTCGTGCGGATCAGCTCGCTGCCGACGATCAGGACGAGGACGGCCGGCGCAACGGTCATGGCCAGCAGCAGCACGACGAGCTTCGCGCGGAAGCGCGCGAACGGCAGCGCCTTCCTCCGCTCGACGATCAGCTTGACGATGTTGCGGGCGAGGACGAAGAGCAGCCCGGCGAGCATCGTGAGGTCTGCCGCCGAGAGCGCATACAGGACGAACTCGCTCAGGACATCCGGCGAGAACCGCGACGTGCCGTTCGCAATCGCGACGAGCGCCGCCAGGACCGCGAGCAGCAGCGCGATGCCCGCGAGGATCAGGCGAGGGTTGTCGCGGAACGGCCGCCGGCCCTGGCGCGGCGGCGGCTCGCGCGTATTTCCGCGCCGGCGATCGATCGACGTGACGCTGGCCGCCACGCACTACTCCTTTGGGCTCAGCAGATCCTTCAGCTCGTTCGCGAACTCGTGGATGTCGCGGAAGTGGCGGTAGACCGACGCGAACCGGACGTACGCCACTTTGTCCAGCTTCTTCAGCTCCTCCATCACGAAGCCGCCGATGTCGGCCGTGGAGATCTCTTTCTCGGGACGCTCCTGGAGCGTCGCTTCGACGCGATCCGCAATCGCCTCGAGGTTCGCGACGCTCACGGGACGCTTCTCGCACGCCTTCAGCAGGCCGGTGATCAGCTTCTGGCGATCGAAGCGCTCGCGGGTGCCGTCCTTCTTCACGACCATGTACGGAATCTCGTCGATCCGTTCGTAGCTCGTAAAGCGTTTGCCGCACCCGAGACACTCGCGGCGCCGCCGGATGACCTCGCCTTCGCGCGATTCGCGCGAATCGACGACCTTGTCACCCAGGTGACCGCAGTACGGACATTTCATCGCAAACTTTCAACTTTCAACTTCTAAGTTTCAACTTTTAAGTTTCAACTCTCCGAGTTGGCCGTTGAAAGCTGAGAGTTGTCCTCCGCCAGGCGGCGCATCCCGGCGATGTTGATCCCCTCCTGCGCGGCAAACAGCAGGCCGAGCAGCAGCGACGGTCCGACCGAAAAGAGATGGAGCACGATCGCCGCGCCGACGGCCGCATCGTCCGGCGCGCCGAAGAACGTCGTCGCGCCGTATCGAAACGCCGCGTGAAAGCCGCCGACCGCGCCGGGCGTCGGCACCGCGACGCCGAGCACGAGCAGCGACAGGATCAGAAACGTCCCCGTGAACGGCATCGTGATCTGAAAGGCCACCGCGCACGCCCAGATGCCGACGCAGATCGACAGCCAGACCGGAAACGACCAGGCGACGGCGACGAGCAGGCGACCGGGCCGCCGGATCGCGCCGAGCCCTCGGGCAAATTTCTCGGCGATCCGCGCGATCAATCCGGCAAACGTCGACGGTACGACCTGCTCGAGGCGCTCCAGCGTGCGGCGCAACCGCTCCGGATTTCCGGCGAGCACGAACAGCACGACGAGCGCGGCGACCGAGCCGGCGGCCGCGGTCGCGCCGGCCCATTTCAGTCCCGTGAACATCATCGGGTTCGTCCGCGCGAGGTCGCGGCCGAACACGAAGACGTACGAGGCGAGCAGCGTGAGTACGGTGAGCACGTCGAGCAGGCGCTCGAGAATGATCGTCGCGAACGCGCCGGTCGCCGTCATGCGTTCCTGTCGTTTCTCGCTGCGCGCGAGAAAATATGGGCGAATGACCTCTCCCGCGCGCGCCGGGAGAATGCTGCTCGCCGCGAATCCGACCGCCGTCGCCTTGAACGACCTCATGAACGTCGTCTCGCCGAGCGGCTCGAGCAGGTAGCGCCAGCGCAGCGCCTGAACCGCGAGCTTCACGGTCATCATCACGACCGACAACACCAGCCATTCAGGCCGCGCGTGGACGATATCGGACGCGACGCGCCACAGGTCCACGTTGCGCAGGAAAAGCGCAACGAGACCCACAGCCACCGCAATCACGATGACGTTCCGGACGTGTGATCGCATCTGACTTGAGCGGCTTCTACTATACCGCCCCTACATGTTGTTGTTGTCGATCGCAGGCGTGGCTGCTAAGATGCCACCCTCTTTCGCGGCACAGCAATCGTGTTATCGCTCGCCCCGCCAATTCTCGAGACCAGCATTGGCCATCGCCGGCCGGATCGCCGCGGAAAAGTCCGGGATATTTATGAGTTCGGCGACGCGCTGCTCATCGTCGCCACGGACAGAATCTCCGCGTTCGACTACGTCCTGGGCTCGGGAATTCCGGACAAGGGCCGCGTGCTGTCACAGATCTCCGCGTTCTGGTTCGATCGCACGCGTCACATCGTCGCCAATCACGTTCGCTCGACGGATCCGGGAGACTATCCCGCGGAGGCACGTGCGGCCGCTGACGTGCTGCGCGGCCGCTCGATGCTCGTGACCCGCACGGAGCCGCTGCCGATCGAGTGCGTCGCGCGGGGCTATCTCTCCGGATCCGGCTGGAAAGACTACAAAGCGACCGGACACGTGTGCGGTCACACGTTGCCGGCGGGCCTGCGCGAATCGGATCGCTTGCCTCAACCGCTGTTCACGCCGGCCACGAAAGCGCAGAGCGGACACGACATCAACATCAGCGAGGACGAAGCGGCCGGCATCGTCGGACGGAAGGTGTTCGAGCGCGTCCGCGATCTGACGCTCCGTTTGTACGCGGAAGGCGCGGCGCACGCGGAGCGCTGCGGGATCATCGTCGCCGACACGAAGTTCGAGTTCGGCCTGCTGCCGGACGGCGAGCTGCTGCTGATCGACGAAGTGCTCACGCCCGATTCGTCACGCTTCTGGCCGCACGACGCGTACGCGCCGGGCGGACCCCAGCCAAGCTTCGACAAGCAATTCGTTCGGGACTATCTCGAACAGATTCGCTGGAACAAGCAGCCGCCCGTGCCCTCGCTGCCGGACGACGTCGTGGCGAAGACACGTGAGAAATATGTGGAGGCGTTCCGGCTTCTGACCGGCCGCGCGCTCCAGTCATGAGTCGGGCGTGATCAGCGAAAGGCTCGAAAAGCTCGTCGAGGAAATGGTCGACAAAGGCGTGCAGTTCGACGACGCCGTCCGCGAGTTCGAGAAGCGCTTCATCACGCGCGTCCTCGGCCGCCACGACGGCAGCCTCACCAAGACCGCGGACGCCCTCCGCATCCACCGCAACACGCTCACGCGGAAGATGGGGGAGTACAAGATCCGCCGCCGGGCGGGATAAAGGGATGAGGGAAGAGGGAAGAGGGATGAGGGAAGAGGGATGAGGGAAGAGGGAAGAGGGATGAGGGACCCCTCTTCCCTGCGTTAGCCGCCTTAGCAATCTCCCGTTGACACTGCCAGCCGACCTTCACTATATTTAGCAGTCGTTCTGTGCGAGTGCTAACGCACAGGAGGCCCACCCAATCTAGTTGACGGAGAGAGAAGCATGAACGTCAGACCGCTGCACGACCGGATCATTGTTCAACGCATCGAAGAAGGCGAACAGAAGGTTGGCGGGATCATCATCCCCGACTCCGCCAAGGAAAAGCCCCAGCAGGGCAAGGTCATCGCGGCCGGTAACGGCAAGGCGAAGGACGACGGCAAGCGCGTGCCGCTCGACGTGAAGTCCGGCGACACAATCCTGTTCGGCAAGTACTCGGGCCAGGAGATCAAGCTGGATGGTGAGGAGTACCTCATCATGCGCGAAGACGAGGTGCTCGCCGTGGTCGAAAACGGCGACGGCAAGAAGAAGAAGTAACCGACTCGAAACTATCGAGCTTCGAATCCAGGAGAAGAGAGATGGCGAAACAGATTGTGTACGGCGAGGAGTCCCGCCAGGCAATTCTGCAGGGCGTCAACAAACTCGCTGACGCCGTGAAGGTCACGCTCGGACCCAAGGGCCGCAATGTCGTCCTCGACAAGAAATTCGGGTCGCCGACGATTACCAAGGACGGCGTGACGGTCGCGAAGGAAATCGATCTGAAGGATCCCCTTCAGAACATGGGCGCCCAGATGGTCCGCGAGGTCGCGAGCAAGACGTCCGACATTGCGGGCGACGGCACCACGACCGCGACCGTCCTGGCGCAGGCGATCTACCGCGAGGGCGCGAAGAACGTCGTCGCCGGCGCGAACCCGATGGACATCAAGCGCGGCATCGAGAAGGCGGTGGAAGCAATCACCGCGGACCTGAAGAAGATGTCCAAGCCTGTGAGCGGGAAGATGGTCGCGCAGGTTGGCACGATCTCCGCGAACAATGACGAGGCGATCGGCAAGATCATCGCCGACGCGATGGACAAGGTCGGCAAGGACGGCGTCATCACCGTCGAGGAAGCCAAGAGCATGGAGACCTCGCTGGACGTCGTCGAGGGCATGCAGTTCGATCGCGGCTACCTGTCGCCCTACTTCGTCACCGATCCCGAGCGCATGGAAGTGGTACTCGAAAATCCGGTCATCCTGATTCACGAGAAGAAAATCAGCTCGATGAAAGACCTGCTGCCGGTGCTCGAGCAGGTGGCGCGCCTCGGCCGTCCGCTGCTCATCATCGCGGAGGACATCGAGGGCGAGGCGCTCGCGACGCTGGTCGTCAACAAGCTGCGCGGCACGCTGCAGGCGGCGGCCGTGAAGGCGCCGGGCTTCGGCGATCGCCGCAAGGCCATGCTCGAGGACATCGCGATCCTCACGGGCGGCCGGGCGATCACGGAAGATCTCGGCATCAAGCTCGAGAACATCAAGCTCGACGACCTCGGCAAGGCGAAGAAGGTGACGATCGACAAGGACAACACGACCATCGTCGAGGGCGCCGGCAGCTCGCAGGCCATCGAAGGGCGCGTGAAGCAGATTCGCACGCAAGTCGAGGACACGACCTCCGACTACGATCGCGAGAAGCTCCAGGAGCGGCTGGCGAAGCTCGTGGGCGGCGTCGCGGTGATCAAGGTCGGCGCGGCGACCGAGACCGAGATGAAGGAGAAGAAGGCGCGCGTCGAGGACGCCATGCACGCCACGAAAGCCGCGGTCGAGGAGGGCATCGTGCCCGGCGGCGGCGTTGCGCTGCTCCGGGCCGCCCGCTCCCTCGGCAGCCTGAAGCTCGACGGCGATCAGCAGATCGGCGTCAACATCGTCTCGCGGGCGATTGAGGAGCCGCTTCGCTGGATCGCGACCAACGCCGGCCACGAGGGCTCGATCGTCGTCCAGAAGGTCCGCGAGATGAAGGACGAAGAGGGCTTCAACGCGCTCACCGACAAGTACGAGAACCTCGTCACGGCCGGCGTCATCGATCCGACGAAGGTCGTGCGGAACGCACTGCAGAACTCGTCGTCGATCGCGTCGCTGCTGCTGACCACCGAGGCGCTGGTCTCCGAGATTCCGGAGGACAAGAAGGAATCGCCGATGCCGGGCGGCGGCGGCGGAATGGGCGGGATGTACTAGAATTGCAAATTGCTAATTGCAAATTGCTAATTGCAAATTCCAAAGGCCCGGCAGGAGCGATCCTGACCGGGCCCTCTTGTTGTACGTTCCGTGTTGTGGTTCTAAGTTGTAAGTCGAAAGTTTCGTGTTATCGCAAGGTAAACGTTAATTCGATCGAGACGAGGACGGGCACTGGCTCGCCCATGCGCGTGCCGGGCGCGAAGCGCCACTGCTTCGCGGCCTTGATCGCTTCCTGATCGAGGCCGAACGTCGAGTCGAGCGATCGGATCACCTGCACGTCGCCGACGCTGCCGTCGGGCCGCACGACGCATTCGAGCACGACGATCCCCTGGACCTTCGCGCGCATCGCGTCCGACGTGTAGTTCGGACGGACTTCCTTGATCACGCGCGGCAGCGCGACGCCGTTTCCGGGCCGGTACACGCCGCCGCCCGTGCCGCCGCCGCTGCCCGGTCCGAGACCCGAGCCCGTGCCCGGACCGATGCCGCTGCCCGCGCCGGTTCCCGCGCCTCCGCCGGTGCCGGATCCCTGGGACAAGGTCGGCGGTGCGGGCGGCCCGTCAATCGCGCCCGGCAGCGACTCCTGCGCGGACGCAAGCGACTTCGCCGGAATGTTGATCTGCTCGATCGGCGGTTCGTTCTTCGCGACCTGCTGTTCGAGCTTCGGCGGCGCCTTCTCGACCGGCACCGTGATCTTGTCCTTGCCGGGCAGCTCCGCCTTGCGCGGCGGCTCCTTCATCTTGTTGCCGCCGCCGCCACCGCCGCCGCCGGGGCCCGGCTGCGACAGCCAGATGATCTGTGAGTTCGGCGTCTCGGGAAGAACAGCCGCGACGGTGTACGGCTTGACGGGAAACGTGCTCAGCCAGATGAACAGGACCGCAACGGCGACGTCGATGGCTGCCGATGCGACGACCGAGATCGTGAGGCGCTTCGGCTCCTGATCGAGCAGGAACGGGACCTCGGCCGCGTGGTCGCCGTCGAAGCGAACGGAGAGATGACCAGCCGACGTATTGGTGCGGACCTCGGCCGTCTTCGGCGCGTCTGCCATAAACGGGCTTGAGCTGATTGAAATATTTTCGCGCACGGCTCCCCGAGAGGCAAGGTGCAAAAGAGGTGCCTCGTACCTCAGGCGCAGATCGTTGGAAATTCGTGGGGAATCGGCGTCAGACGCGTCCGGTCCAGGCACCAATGGCTGCGTTTCCGCCACCATAGGAGTGCAGAATCGCCAGGGCGTCGGCGGCGCGCGGCTCGGATCGAATCGCGACGAGGACCCCGCCGCGGCCGAGAAGGGATTCGTAAATCCGGCCGTCGTGCGGCTGAAATCCGACGCGGCGCATCGTGGCGGCAACGCCCAGCTTTCCGAAGTCGCCCGCGCTTCCCTGAAGGGCGTCCAGCAGCCGGCCGTGGCACACGACCGTGCCGATGCCCGCGACGTCGAGGCGCGCGCCAGGCACGCCGAACGTGCGGTCGACGAGCGACGACACATCTGCACTGTCCTTCGCCAGAATCGTCAGTGACTCGGGCGGAAAGCCGGCGCGCTTGAGGGCGTCGATGCCCTTGCCCGCCCACGCGACATCCTGAAAAACGGCGACGGTGAACATGCCCGTGTCGGTGCCGATCATCGTGGCCGATACTCTATCAAAAGCGAGATTGCCAATTGCGCTTATCGTCCCAGGTACCCGTCGCGCGCGCGGACGCGCGCGCCGGGCCGATCCACTTCCACGTCGATCGAGTGCCATGCTGGCGTGGCGCTCATCTCCCGCGACGGCACGTAGCCGAGGAGATATTGCGATCGCAGCTCGCGCGCCAGCGCGGTGAGCGCCGGCTCGAGCTGCTTCGGATCGGTGACCACGATCGATCGGCCGCCCGTCACGCTCGCGAGCTCGGCGAACTCCGGCGGCCGCTGCTTCGCGATCGCGACCGGATACACCAGCACGTCGCTGCGCCGCGCGTGATCGATCACGTCCGTCGCGGTCGTCTCACTGCCGCGATCGGCGCCGTCGGAGACGATCAGCAGCGCGCGCCGGCCGCGCCGTGTCTGCACGGCGTCGATTGCCTGCTTCGTCGCGTCGTACAGCGGCGTCGTGCCCCACACGTCGATCGCGTCCCAGCGGATCGCCGCCGCCGCGCGGGCGGGTCCCGGCGGCGCGATCGTCTCCGTCTCGCTTCCAATCGCGAGCACGCTCACTTCATCATCGGGACGCAGCGCCTGAATGAACGCCTGCGCGGCGCGCTTCGCGAGCGCGAGACGCTCGCCCGCCATGCTGAAGCTGCGGTCGAGCGCGATGAAAACGGAGAGCGGCACGTCGCCCGCGGCAAACGCCGAGATGCGCTGCGGCACGCCATCCTCGAGGACGCGGAAATCGGCCGCCGACAAACCTGAAATCACCTCGCCGCGCGGGTCCGTGACGGTGGCATAGACCTCCACGAGACTCACACCCGAGGCGAACTGAGCCGCCGCGAGCGCCGCCGCGAACAGTGGTACAATCACAACTTCAAGGAGCACCAGCATGGGTCGTATTGGTTTGCCAGAACTGCTCATCATTCTGGCCATCATTGTGATCATCTTCGGAGCAAACCGGCTGCCGGGTCTCGGCCGCGGCATTGGCAGCGCCATAAAGAACTTCAAAGAAGGGATCAAGGGCGAACAGCAGTAGCCGCCGCCCCCCTACAGCACGATCCTCGAATCGCCCGATCTCCGGGTCACGCGCTCTCGATCTAGGTACTCGAGTAAGGGAATCGCAAATTTCCGCGTCACGCCGAACCGCTCCTTGAACGTCCCGACATCGATGCGGGCCGGCCCGTCCGCCCGCTTCAGCGACGCGACGTCGGACTTCAGCTTCTTCAGCACCTCGTCGTGAAACATCAGCGCGTCGACCCGCACGAGCACTTTCTGCTTCTGTAGCAGCTTCACGACCCGATCGGTGACGTCGATCGCCATCCCCAGGCTGGTCGCCAGCGACCCGGCGTCGGGCGGCGTCAGGCCGGCCTCGCGAAACGTCCGCTCGATCCGATCGCGCGCGCGCTCCTCGTCCGGCGACAGCGCGAGGCGGTGCTGCGCGAGCGCGACGCGATCGCGCAGCGCGATCCGGCCGTCGGCCGCGAGGCGGGTCAGCGCCAGGTCGTACACCGCGGGATGACCGCGGCGAAACACCTGGACGCGCAGCTCCTCGCGCGGTACGCCGTCGGACAGCGGCTGCGCGCGATGATGATCGGCCAGCACGGCCAGGATCGCTGCGGCGATCCGGTCGACGATGGCTGGCGTCACGAGGACGTCGCCGGCCACCGCCGCGTCGCCGCGCGCGACGAGATCGCGGACGCGCGCATCGAGCGACCGGGGATCGACGCCCACGCGCCGGCCGAGCGCCGTCGTGTGAAGGCCGGCGTCGCCGGCATCCGCGATGAGCGCGGCGGCGGCGCGCTCCTCGCTCCGGGCGTCCCGCGCGACGTCACCGGCGCTCAGCGCGCGACAGCGCGCGAGCGCCGCGGCCGCCCGAATGCGCGTGCGCGGCGGCAAGGGATCGACGATCGAACCGCCGCCGATCGTCAGCGGCGGCGAGTAGGCGCGCAGAATGTAGCGATCGCCGCGCGACACGACGGTCGGACTCTCGAGGCGAAGACGAATGAAGCCCGGTTCGTCGGGCCCCACGACGGTGGTGTCCGGACCAATCACACCAATGCGGCCGATGATCTCGCTCGTGCCCTGATGAAAGCGGACGCGCGCGCCGTGCCGCAGCGGCTTCGCGCCCGGCAGGAGCTCGACGCTCGCGTCGGCGACGCGCGTCTCGTCGAAGGCGCCGGGCGTGACGAGGCTCTGCCCGCGCGCGACGTCGTGGACCTCGACGCCGGTCAGATTGACCGCGGCCCGCTGTCCCGCGACGGCGTGCGGCTCGCGCTGTTGGTGTACCTGAACGCCGCGCACCTTCACCGTGCGGCCGCCCGGCAGGATCGCCACCTCCTGATCCGTCGCGATGCTGCCGGAGACGAGCGTGCCCGTAATCACCGTCCCGAAGCCTTTCATCGAGAAGACGCGATCGATCGGCAGACGCGTCACGCCGTCGGCCGTCCGGGACGGCACTCGTCCGGCCGCCTCGACCAGCGCGGCGCGCAGCGCGTCGAGCCCGGTGCCGTCCCGGGCCGAGACCGGCACGATCCGCGCGCCGTCAAGAAAGGAACCGGCGACGAGCTCCCGCGTTTCGAGCCGCGCGAGCTCGATCAGGTCGGGGTCGGCCAGGTCGACCTTCGTCAGCGCGATCACGCCCGTGCGGACGTGCAGCAGGCGGCAGATGTCGAAGTGCTCGCGCGTCTGCGGCATCACCGACTCATCCGCGGCGACCACGAGCACGACGAGATCGATGCCGCCGACGCCGGCGAGCATGTTCTTGACGAAGCGCTCGTGCCCGGGGACGTCGACGAACGCGAAGTTGATGCCGTCGATGACGGTGTGCGCGAACCCGAGATCGATCGTGATCCCGCGCGCTTTCTCTTCCTTCAGCCGATCCGGGTCGGTCCCCGTCAGCGCACGCACGAGCGCGCTCTTCCCGTGATCGATGTGCCCGGCGGTTCCAACAACGACGGATCTCATCGCGCGAGATCACGTACGGAACCACAGAGGCACAGAGCCACAGAGCGCCTCATTCGACGGGCGGCGCGAAGCGCCGCGGCGGGCGGAGAGGATCCGGATGAAAACGAATCAGTTGAGACGGTACGCGATTCGTTTTCATCCGGATCCTCTCCGCCCGCACGTTGGCCGGCTGCGCCGGCCAACCCGTCGAATGATCGGCGCTCACGGGCGCGCTCCGCGCGCCCTGCATGCGCGATCTGGATGCTCGGTGGCTTTGTGGCTCTGTGGTTGATTAACTCTGTGCCGTTCTCTGTGGCTCTGTGCCTCTGTGGCCCCGGCGTTGCCATCATCGCCGCCCTCGCCGCTGATGGCGTTCTCTGCGGCCCGGCCGCGGCTTGCGCCGCTGCTTCTCGTGCTTCGGAACCGCCCGGCTCCGGCGTGGGCCGCGCTCCCCCTCCCGGACGCGCTCAAGGATCTCCACGAGACCGAGGTCGATCTGCCGCTGCTCCATGTTCACGCGAATGACCTGAACTTTGACTTTATCGCCGAGCCGGTACGTCCGATGCGTGTTCTCGCCGTGCAACAGGTGCGCGCTCTCGACGTACTTGTAGTAGTCGTCCGCCATCGTCGAGACGTGCACCATGCCCTCGACGAAGTGCTCGATCAGCTCGATGAACAGGCCGAACGACGCGACGCCGGTAATGTACCCCTCGAACTCATCGCCGACCTTGTCGGCCATGAACTTGACCTTCTTCCACTGCAGCAGCTCGCGCTCGGCATCGTCGGCCCGGCGCTCCATGTCGGACGTGTGCCGGGCGATCTCGGGCAGCTCCTCGGCCCAGTCATCCTGCGCCTCGTCGATCGCCGTCGCAGCGCCTGCCGCTCGGCCGGAGCCCTCGCGCTCCACCTGCCGGCCTTCGCGCTCCAGCTCACGGAGACGCTGCGCCTCGCCCTGCCGCGCGATGCGGAGCGCGCGGTGGACGACGAGGTCCGGATACCGGCGGATGGGCGACGTGAAGTGCGTGTAGCTCGGCGCGGCGAGACCGAAGTGGCCCAGATTCTCGGGCGCGTAGCGCGCCTTCTGCATCGTTCGGAGCATCAGAAACGCAATCGGCTTCTCCTCGGGCTTGCCGTGGATGCGCTCGATCAGCTTCTGAAAATGGCGCGGCCGCAGCGCGTTCGTCGGCGCCGCGAGGCTGTAGCCGAACCCCGAGATGAAGTCCTCGAACTTCGCGACCTTCAGGATGTCGGGCGCTTCGTGGACGCGATAGAGCGCCGGAGCGCCCTGCGCCTCGAGGTACGACGCCACCGTTTCGTTGGCGAGCAGCATGAACTCTTCGATCAGCCGGTGCGCGACGTTCCGCTCGAGCGCGATGATCGCCTCGACCTGCCCGGCTTCGTCCATGATCACTTCGGCCTCGTTCAGGTCGAAGTCGATCGATCCGCGACGTCGCCGCGCGTCGTTGAGGATCTGGAACAGCTCGCGCATCTGCTCGAACATCGGCACGAGCGGCGCGTACCGCTTCGTCAGCCGCGGATCGCGATCGGTCAGGATCGCGTTCACGTCCGTGTACGTCATGCGCTCGTCGCTGTTGATCACGCCGTCGTGAAACTCGTACCGCACGACCTGACCGCGACGATCCACTTCCATCAGGCACGACTGCACCAGCCGATCGACGTGCGGGTTCAGGCTGCACAGTCCGGTCGCCAGCTCGGACGGGAACATGTGCACGGCGCGCTCGGGGAAGTAGACCGAGGTCCCGCGGTCGTAGGCCTCACGATCGAGCGCGCTGCCCTCCTCGACGTAGTGCGACACGTCGGCGATGTGCACGCCGAGCCAGAAGTTGCCGTTCGGCAGCCTCTCGATCGTGATCGCATCGTCGAAGTCGCGCGCGTGCTCGCCGTCGATCGTGACGGTCGGCACGCTGCGGAAGTCGGTGCGATCGCGAAGGTCGCGCTCGGCGACGGACGCGCCGAGCCGCACCGCTTCGGCCACCGCCTCGGCCGAATGCGCGTCGGGGATCCCGTACTTGCGGATGATGATCTCCGTGTCGACCCCGGGCGCATCGATGTCGCCGAGCACTTCGGCGACGCGGCCGATTGCGCTGCGCGTCTGCGTCGGCCAGCGCGTGAGCTCCACGCTGACCATCTGACCCGGATCGGCGCCGCCTTCCTGCCCGGGCGGCACGAAGATGTCCATCAGCACGCGCCGATCGAACGGCACGACGAACCCCATGCCGTTCTCGTCGCGGTCGTAGCGGCCGACGATCCATTCGTTGGCCCGCTCGAGGATGCGGATGATGCGCCCTTCCGCGCGTCCGCCCTCCTTGATCCGCTCGATGCGGACGACGACGCGGTCGCCGTGCATCGCTTCGTTCAGGTGCGTGCCGGCGACGTAGATGTCGCCGCCACCGTCGAGCGGACGCTCGGGCGACACGAATCCGTACCCGGCGGGATGCGTCTGCAGCCGCCCGACGTACAGATCCATCTTCTCCGGCAGGCCGAACCGATGGCCGCGGATCTGAATGAGATCGCCGGACGAGACGAGCGACTTGATGTGGCGCTTGAACGTGGTGCGTTCTTCGCGCGGGACTTTGAGGACCTGCAGCAGCTCGCGCATGCCGGCCGGATGGTGAACGCGCTCGCGCATGAGCGCGAGCACGTGATCGCGTGAAAACATCTGAATTTAGGCTAACAGAATTATTTGGAGGTCGCCGACGTTGGTGCCGGTCGCGCCCGTGCGGATGAGATCGCCGAGCGTATCGAAAAACGCATAGGAATTGTTCGCCGAGAGAAACCGATCCGGCGCCAGCCCGAGCGCGAGCGCGCGATCGATTGTCGTCGCGTCGGCGTACGCGCCCGCCGCATCCGTCGGGCCGTCGATACCGTCGGTGCCGACGCTGGCGACCGCCGCCGGCGTCTCGAGCTGATCGAGCAGCTCCGCCGCCGCCAGGACGAACTCCTGATTGCGACCGCCCTTCCCGTCGCCGGTCACGTGGACCGTGGTTTCACCGCTCGACACGATGCAGGCGGGCCGCGGGACGCCGTGGGCCAGGGCGAACGCGACGCGCAGGTGCGACGCCGCCGCCGTGGTTGCCTCGCCGACGATGGCATCGTCGACGCGAACGACGCAGTAGCCGCGCGCGGACGCTTCGGCGACCGCCCCGTCCATCGCGTTCCGGCGCGAGCCGATCAGCGCCGTGCGCACGCGATCGAATCGGCGGTCGCCGGGTTTCGGTGTCTCGTCGACACGCCCGTCGGCTCCGTCGGTCAAACGACGCACGACGGCAGGCCGAAACGCACGTTCGCGTTCCGGTCCACCAAAGCGTCCGATGATGTCCAGCGCCTCGCCGAACGTGCTGGCATCGGGTACCGTCGGGCCGGATGCGATCACACTGAGATCGTCGCCGACGACGTCGGAGATCGCGAACGCGTCGCACGAGGCGCGCGTGCTCACCGCGAGCCGTCCACCCTTGATCGACGAGAGATGCTTGCGCACGGTGTTCAACGCGTGAATGTCCGCGCCGGCGCGAAGCAGCGTGTTCGTCGTCGCGCGCTTGTCCTGCAGCGTGATGCCGTCGGCGGGCACCGCCATCAGCGCGGACGCGCCGCCGGACATCAGGACGAGCAGGTCATCGCCGGCGCCGAGCGATTCGGCGAGCGCGAGCGCGCGGCGTCCGGCTGTCTCGCTCGCCTCCGTCGGCACCGGATGACCGCCCGCCGTGCGCTCGAATCGGTCGTCCGGCGGCGCGCCCTCGCCAACACTGACGATCAGGCCGCGAATCACTTCGAAATGCCGCGCGGCCGCCGTGGCCATGGCATCCGCTGCCTTCCCCGCGGCGATGACGTGGACGGTGGATGTTCGCGCGGCTGAAGCCTTGGCGCTCCGATGTTCGAGTGCGTGCCGCGTCAACTCGAACGGATCGGCCGCACGAATACCAGCCCTGACGATGGCCAGGGCGTCCTGTCGTAAATCAGCGAGAGAGCGGCTCAGTGTGTCTGTTTCGGATCGGACCAGGCCGAAAGGCCGGTCACGACGTCGAACTTCTTGAGAAGGGAGCTGACCAATTGCGGGGCGTCGGCTTGTGTGGAGAGCTGTTCGAGCTGGCCCATGATCTTCGTGAGGGCTGCTTCAACGTCCGTGATCGCGCTTTCTGAATAATAGGGTCGCTGTCGCTGCAGGCATCGGTGGTGCTTGGCAAATTCTTCTCTGTAGAACTCTGCGATCGGGTGTTGCGCGCTGATCGGCCTGTCGGTCAGGAAGCGTGCCATGCAGGTCCTCGGCGACAATTTCCGGTGAACTAGAACCAGTGTAGTGCCGCGCTAAAACGGGTGTCAAGATTGTGTAAGCCTGGCCGCGACGAATCCCCCCATACACCCCACCGCCATCCCGCCGACGACGAGCAGCAGGCACACCTCGACAGGGAGAAACCGGACGGCGGTCAGATTCATCGCGGACGCCAGCGGGGTCAGATAGCGCCCCCGCAGCGCGAAGAAGGCGACCGCGAGGAGAAGGAGCGCGGCGAGCGCGCCGATGCCGCCCTGCAGCAGCCCCTCGACGACGAACGGGCCGCGCACGTAGACGTTCGGTGCGCCAACGAGCTCCATGATTTCCAGCTCGTCGCGGCGGGCGTGCAGCGCCAGCCGCACGACGTTCGCGACCGTGAGCGCGGCCGCGAGCGTCAGCAGCGCGCCGAGCAGAATTCCCACGCCGCGGACCACGCCGATCGCCGACGACAGCCGATCGATCCACTGCCGATCGTATCGAACGTCGGCGACGCCCGTGGTCGCGCGAAGCTGCTGCGCCAGCCCCTCGATCGCGTTCACGCTGCCGGCCCCGGACGGCCGCAGTCGAACTTCGTACGACGCCGGGAGCGGGTTCTCGCCGAGGCCGTCGACCGCCGTCGCGAGCTCGCCGAACGTTTGCTTGAATCGGGCGAGCGCGTCGGCCTTCGTGAGGTACTCGCGCGACGCAACGAGGTCGCCGGGCGCGAGCAGACGCTCGATCGCCGCACGGTCCTGCGGCGCGACGCCGTCCGCCAGATACACCGACATCTCCGCCGCGCTGCTCCATTCGTCGCTGAGCCGCTGCAGGTTTGCGGTGACGAGCAGAAACGCGCCGAGGACGAAGAGCGCCAGCGCGATCGTCGCCGTCGACAGCACGCCCGACTGGCGCCCGCGCCAGAGGCTGCGCGTCGCCTCGTCGAACGCGTATCGCAGCGCCTGCACTAGGCGACCTCGACGATGCGGCCGTGCGCCAGCGTCACCGCCCGGCGGCCGACTCGTCGGATCAGCTCGCGGTCGTGCGTGGCGACCACGACGGTCGTGCCGCGGGCGTTGATGTCGCGAAACAGGTTCATGATTTCGAGCGAGAGATCGGGATCGAGGTTCCCCGTCGGTTCGTCGGCGAGCACGAGCTGCGGATCGTTCACGAGCGCGCGCGCAATGGCGACGCGCTGCTGCTCGCCTCCCGACAACTCCTCCGGCAGCGCGTTCATCCGGTGCTGCAGGCCGACCCACTTGAGGACCTGAAAGGTCTTGCGCTGCTGCGTCGCGAGCGGCAGCCCCAGCACGCGCATCACGAACGCGACGTTCTGAAAGACCGTGAAGCGCGGAATCAACCGGAAGTCCTGAAAGACGAAGCCGACGGATCGTCGGTACGACTGCACCTGCGGCGGCCTGAGCGTTGTCAGGTCGCGCCCCATCACCCGCAAATCGCCTTCGCTCGGTAAATCCTCGCGAAGCAACAGCCGGAGAAACGTCGATTTCCCCGCGCCGCTCGGGCCGGTCAGGAAGAGGAACTCGCCTTTGTCGATGGTGATCGAGAGATCGCGGAGGGCGTACACGCCGCGATTGTAGAGCTTGGAAAGCTTAACGCTTTCTATCACGCTGCCTGTGCACCCGGGCCTTCGCTGTCAGTTGGAGTGGAGACAGTATAACACGCAGATCGCGGTCAGCCTATCCTGCCTCTCCTGCCCTTCCTGCGAGCGCTTTTCGCAAGAGCTCGTTCACGCGCCTGGGATTCGCTTTCCCGCCGGCGGTCTTCATCACCTGACCGACGAGGAATCCGAACGTCGACGTCTTCCCGCCGCGGTACTGGCCGACGGCGTCCGCATTTCGAGCCAGGACGTCGGCGATCATCGCGTCGATCTGCGACTCGTCGTCGATCTGCGTGAGGCCTTCGGCCGAGACGATCTCGTCGGCGGTACGGCCGGTCTCCGCCATCTTCTCGAACACGCTCTTCGCGATCGATCCGCTGATCGAGCCGCGCTCGACCAGCGTGATCAGTGCGGCGAGGCGTGCCGGCGGCACCCGGCCCGCGAGCGAGTCGACCTCGTCCGTTCCGAGCTCGTTCATCCGCGCGCTGAACGCGCCCAGGACCCAGTTCCGCGCCGCCTTCGGGTCGGCGCCGGCCGCGACGACCTGTTCGAAGTAGCGGCCCAGCCCCGGCCGCGCCTGCGTCAGCATGACCGCATCGGCTTCGGTCAGCCCATACGTGGTCGTCAATCGATGGCGCCATGCGGCCGGCAGCTCCGGCATCGCCTCGCGGATCGCGGCGAGCCGGGCCTCGGACGCCACCAGCGGCGGCAGGTCGGGCTCCGGAAAGTATCGATAGTCGTGTGCTTCCTCTTTGCTGCGCATCGAGAACGTCCGGCCCGTCGCGGCATCCCAGAGTCGCGTTTCCTGGACGACCCGGCCGCCGTCCGAGAGGACCGCGCGCTGCCGCTCGATCTCGTGGTCGATGGCCTTCTCGACGAATCGAAAGGAGTTGAGATTCTTGATCTCGGCCTTCGTGCCGAGCGTCGCGTCGCCGGCGCGGCGGACCGAGACGTTCGCGTCGCACCGGAGGCTTCCCTCCTCCATGTTCCCGTCGTTGACGCCGACGGCGATCAGCAGCTCGCGCAGGTACCCGAAGAACGCCGCGGCATCCTTCGCCGATCGGATGTCCGGCTCGGTGACGATCTCGATGAGCGGCGTGCCCGCTCGATTCAGATCGACGTAGCTGTTGCGATCGGAGTCGCGGAAGCCTTCGTGCAGCAGCTTGCCGGCATCCTCTTCGAGGTGAACGCGCTTGATCCGGATGTCGTACTCAGGCGCCCAGTGATCGCTGCGTGCCGCGACGACGCCGTCGGTCGCCAGCGGCCGCTCGTACTGTGAGATCTGATAGCCCTTCGGGAGATCCGGATAGAAGTAGTTCTTCCGCGCGAAGACCGATGTCTCGTGAATCGTGCAGTTCAGCGCGAGGGCCGCGCGGATGGCGTAGTCGACCGCGACGCGGTTGAGCACCGGCAGCGCGCCCGGCAGGCCGAGACACACCGGACAGACGTGCGTGTTCGGCGGCGCGCCGAACGACGTGCTGCAGCCGCAAAAAATCTTCGAAGCCGTCAGCAGCTGCGCGTGGATCTCGAGGCCGATGACCGGCTCGAAACGCATAATCGGTGAACTTTGGCGAGTTGGCGATTTGGTGAGTTGACGATTTGGTGAGTTGGCGATTTCAATTCACCAAGTCACCAATTTGCCAACTCGCCAATTGTCACGTCTTCGGTCCCGCGGCGATCACGTCGGGGCCGACCGATCCCTCGAACGTCCTGAAGTTGTCGCGGAACATGGTCGCCAGCTTCGTCGCCTGCGCGTCGTACGCCGACGGATCGGACCACGTCGAGCGCGGGTTCAGGACCTGCGGCGGAACGTCGGGACAACTCGTCGGAACATCGAGATTGAAAACCGGATGTCTCTGATAGCCCACGTTGTCGAGTCTGCCGGCCAGCGCGGCATTGATCATCGCGCGGGTGTAGCCGATCTTCATGCGGCTGCCGACGCCGTACGGACCACCGCTCCAGCCGGTGTTGATCAACCACACGCGCACGTCGTGCCGCGCGATCTTTTCGCCGAGCATCTTGGCGTACGTCCCGGGCGCGAGCGGCAGGAACGGCGCGCCGAAACACGTACTGAACGTCGCCTTCGGTTCGGTCACGCCCTTCTCGGTGCCGGCGACTTTCGCGGTGTAACCCGACAGGAAGTGGAACATCGCGCCTTGCGGCGTCAGCCGCGCGATGGGCGGCAGCACGCCGAACGCGTCCGCCGTCAGCATGATGACGTTCGCCGGATGCCCCGCCTGGCCGGAAGGTTCGGCGTTGTCGATGAACGAAATCGGATACGCCGCGCGCGTGTTCTCGGTGTAGCGGTCGTCGTCGAGATTCAGCGAGCGCGTCACCGGGTCGACGACAACGTTTTCGAGGACCGTGCCGAAGCGCCGGGTCGTCGCGTAGATCTCCGGCTCGGCCTCCTTCGAGAGTCGGATCGTCTTGGCGTAGCAGCCGCCTTCGAAGTTGAAGATGCCACGGTCGCTCCATCCATGCTCGTCGTCGCCGATCAGCATCCGACCCGGATCGCTCGAGAGCGTCGTCTTGCCCGTGCCCGAAAGCCCGAAGAACAGCGCCACGTCTCCGGCGGGCCCGACGTTCGCCGAACAATGCATCGACAGCACGTTCCGCAGCGGGAGGATGTAGTTCAGGACGGTGAAGATCGACTTCTTCATCTCGCCCGCGTAGCTCGTTCCGACGATCAGCACGAGCTTCCTGCGGAAGTTGACCGCGATCATCACGTCGGAGTTGCTGCCGTGATGCTTCGGATTCGCCTTCACGCCGGGCGCGTCGATCACCGTGAACTGCGGCGCACCCGCAGCCGCCGCGGCTGGATCGTCGATGAACAGATTCCGGCAGAACAGGTTGTGCCAGGCGTATTCGTTGATGACGCGCACCGGCAGGCGATACTTCGGATCGGCGCCGGCAAAGCAATCGAGGACGAACAGCTCTTTTCCGGCCAGCGCCGCGAGGATGTCGCGGTGCAGCGCGTCGAACTGCTGCTCGTCGATCGGTCGATTGACCTTGCCCCAGTCGACCGTCGCCTCGGACATCGCGTCGCGCACCACGAACTTGTCGTTGGGCGATCGACCGGTGTGCTGACCGGTTCGACACACGAGCGGCCCTTCGGCGGCGATCACGCCCTCGTCACGCCGCACCGCTTCCTCGTACAGCGCGGCGATGGGCAGGTTCCAGTACACGCGACCGGCCCGGATGCCCTCGCGCTCGAGGCCGCGATCCCGCTCGACTTCCGTGCTCATCAGAGGTCCCTCGCGCCGGGTTGCGACGCGACTAACAAGTGAAGGTGCAGCAACATACGAAGAAAGCGCTCATCGTACTCCCGGGGATCGGTCGAGTCAATGTATCTAAGGTTTCGATTAGACTGTAAACGGCTGGCGCACGGCATCGTAATCCCTATGAGTGGAGACCCTTACACGGCGGACGCCGACGCGCGGCCGGCCTCGTCGGGCGGCGCGCGGGACGCTGCTGGCGGCGCTGACGCGGAGCCATCGCTCCGAACCGGCGACCGGCCGGCCGTCCGCATCGGCCCGCTGGCGCCGCTGGCAGACGACACGCGAATCGCGGTCGAGATTCGTGGCCTCGTCGAGCGCGGCGAAATGGACGAGGCGCG
>Ga0114129_10002232_pt1 | contig 26730 bp, 20 predicted proteins | sample RhiMetdeltSRZDD1_FD_80071 | JGI IMG/M metagenome (GOLD analysis project Ga0114129, IMG submission 80071) | Populus rhizosphere microbial communities from Tennessee, USA - Rhizosphere MetaG P. deltoides SRZDD1 (version 2) (version 2) | ecosystem: Host-associated > Plants > Roots > Rhizosphere >...
CGTGAACGAAATCGTGTTGCCCGTGAGCGCGAGCAACAGGATGCCGCCCGCGATGCCGAACGGGACGACGGTGAGCACGATCAGCGTGCTCTTGAAGTTGCCGAACTCCAGCACGAGGATCGCTACGATGCCGAGCAGCGCGATGATCAGCGCCGACTGCAGGCCGCCAAAGCTCTCGGTGCGCGTTTCGAGCTCGCCGCCCGGGCGATAGGAGTAGCCGCGCGGCCAGTCCATCTGATCGAGCCGCTCGAGTACCGCCTTGGTCACTCGATCCGTGTTGAAGCCGCTCTTCACGTCGGCATTGATGGTGACTGCGCGCTCGCGGTTGTAGCGATGGATCTCCGTCGGCGCCGAGCTGAACTCGACGCGCGCGAGTTGGGCGAGCGGCAGCGTCTCGCCGCTCAACGTCGCGACGCGAACCTGGTCGAGCGCACGCACGTCGGGACGCGCGTCCATTGGCGTGCGCACCATGATGTCGTACTGCTCGCCATCCGTATCCTTGAACTGACCCGCGGGGATGCCCGCGACCGCGAGCCGGACAGCGCGGTCGAACTCCACGGCAGGCACGCCGAGCAGCGCAGCCTTCTGCGAATCGATGTCCAGGCTCAGGTTCGTGCGACGCATGCGCACGGGGTTTTGCACGTCGCGCGTGCCGGGCGTTGCCTCGATGATCTTCTCGACCTGGCGCGCCACCTCGTGCAGCCGGTCCAGGTCCGGACCGATGACGCGCACGGCGATCGGCGCAGTGATCGGCGGTCCGTTGCGGAACTCGCGCACGTGGATGCGGGCGTTCGGATACTTCTCCAGCTCGCGGCGCAACTGGTCGAGCTCGCGCGGCGTGCTGGTCGGATCGTACTTCGACAGCTTCACGAACACGTCCGCGTAGCTGCTGTCGCCTTCGTTGCCCTGCTCGTTGTAGTAGATGCGGGGATTGCCATGCCCGAGGTTCGAGAAGTACGACGTCAGGTGCGGCAGGTCGCGCAATTTCGTCTCGACGAAGCGCAGCGCGCGATCCGTCTCGGTGAGGCTGCTGCCGTCGGGCGTCTCGACCGTGATCAGGAAGTGCGGCGTATCCGCCTTCGGGAACAGGCTGAAGCCGATGAGGCCGCCGATGCCGAGCATCACGACGACGCAGCCGACGAGCGACGTCCACACCGTCAGCTTCGGGCGCGCCAGCGCACGATGCAGCAGCGGTTGGTAGAAGCGATGAATCGCGCCGGTGATCCATTGCAGCATGCGGTTGCCGTGCGGATCCTCGTGCTCCTTGAGGAACCGGCTCGCCAGGAACGGGATGATCGTCAGCGCGACCAGGAGCGACGCGCCGACGGTCACGAGCACCGCAGTGGGCAGCACGCGGATGAACTGACCGGAGGTGCCGCCGATCATCATCAGCGGCAGGAACGCGAACATGATCGTCGCGGTGCAGCCGACGATCGCTTCGAAGATCTGGCGCGTGGCGAGGATCGCCGCCTGCATGCGCGAATGCCCGTCGCGCAGGAAGCGCGCAATGTTCTCCACCACGACGATCGAGTCGTCGACCAGCAGGCCGAGCGCGACCACGAATCCGGCGATCGAGATCTGATTGAGCGAGAAGCCCAGGAAGTACAGCGCCGACAGGCCGATTGCGAGCGACAGCGGAATCGAGATCATCACGACGCTGGCGGCGCGCAGCCCGAGCGGCAGCAAGGTGATGGCGACCAGCGCGATCGCAATGCCGAAGTCGGTCTGCAGCCGGTCGAGGCGGTGCTCGACGTTCTCGGACTGATCGAACCCGAGCTCCAGGCGGATGCGCTTGGGAAGCTGCGTTTCGAAGCGCTCGGCCGCGGCAAGAATGCGCTGCCGGACTTCGAAGATGTTGTAGCCGTCTTTCTGGTTCGCCGTCACGAAGACCGCGCGTTGTCCATTGAAGCGCCCGATGTACGTGTGCTCTTGAGTGTCCCAGCTCACTTCGGCGATATCGCGGACACGCACACTGCGGCCGTCGGCGACGGCCACGACTGTGTCGCGCACTTCATCGAGCGTCTCGTAGCTGCCGGAAGTCTTGAGGCTGAACGTGCGGCTGCCGACGTCGACCGATCCGCCCGGAATGTCCGCGTTCTCGCTCTGCAGGGCCTGCATCACACGACCGGGCGCGAGCTTCAGCTCCGCCATGCGCGGCAGATCGAGCGCGACGCGCAACTCGCGGGCCGGGTACGCCCAGGTCTCCGAGGTGCGCACGCCGTCCAGGGTCTTGAGCGTGTCCTTCAGGTCGCGCGCGTAGTCTTCGAGCTCGCGATACGGCGCATCCGGCGACACCAGCGCGAACTGCACGATGTTCACGAGACCGGGGTTGTACTTCTTGATGTCGACTTTCGTCAGCTCCGGCGGGAGCGTCGGGCGCAGCGCGTTGATCTCGCGCACGACCTCGTCGTACTTCTTCTCCGTGTCCACCGACGAGTAGAACTCGGCCACGATGACGGCAACGCCGTCATTGCTATGCGACTCGATCTTCTTGACGTCGTCCAGCTCGCTCAGGCGATCTTCGATCGGTTTCGCGACCAGGCGCTCGACGTCCTGCGGCTCGGCGCCGGGGTACACGATCACGATCTGATAGGTCGCGATCGGGAAGTACGGGTCTTCCTGGCGCGGAATGCCGCGGAAGGCGGTGATGCCGAGCGCGACCAGCAGCGCGAACGCGATGATCGTGAACTGGTAGCGGCGGATGGGAAATTCGAGGAGGCTCATTGCAGGCCACTCCGGTAGCCGCCGCGCACCTCGGCGAGCGGCTCGGCGATCGCGACCTGCTCACCGTCTTCCAGATACTGCGCGCCGTCGGTGATGACCTGCTCGCCCGCTTCGACGCCGCTGGCGAGCGCGACGCTGTCGCCTTCGATGAACGCAACTTCTACGTCGCGGCGGCGCGCGCGATCCTTGTCGAGCACGAACAAGCGCGCCGTGCGGCCGTCGCCTTCGACAATCGCGCCGATCGGCACATAGACGCGCGAGCCCGCGCTCGCCGACGACGGCACGACTGTCAGTTTTGCGACCAGTCCGCTCTTCAGCGGCAGATCGGTCGGATCGAGTGCGACTTCGATGCGGAACATGCCGCTCGCCGCATCGGCGGCGCTCGCGACTTCCGTCACTTTGCCGCTGAGCATAGCGTCCGGCAGCGCGTCGAGGCGCACCTGGGCCACGTCGCCGAGGCGCACTTGCACGATCTCACGATCGGCGAGACCGGTGCGCACGATGAAACCCTGGTCGTGCGCGCCGATCACGAGGATGGGCGCTCCGGCAGCGACCAGCTCGCGCTCTTCCGCGAGCTTGCGCAGCACTGTGCCGTCGCGGGGCGCGACGATTGCGGCGTAGTTCCAGTTGAACTGCGCGGAGTTCAGGCCTGCTTCCGCGACCGCAGCCTGCGTGCGCAGATCCTGCAACTGCTCGAGGCTGATGACCTTGTCCTCGTACAAGCGCTCGCCACGCGCCACGTCGCGCTTGGCTTTCTCGTGCGCCTGCCGGGCCTGCTCGACCTGCGCGTTCACCTCGGTCTGCTCGATCTCGGCGAGCTGCTGACCTTTGCGCACGCGCTCGCCCTCAGACACCGCGAGCTTGCGGATCACGCCGCCGACCTTGAAAGCGAGACGGATCTCGTCCTTGTTGGCGAGCAGTCCGTTGGTGCGGATCGAGGGCGCGGCCGGTCCCGTCGTCGCGGCGGCGACACGCACCGGAGTAGCGGTGGGCGCTTCATCCGTCGCTTTGCTGTTGCATCCGGCAACAGCAGCAGCGCACGCGAGGGTCAATAGGAGTTGGGCGAAACGCATGTCAGGCTCCCGGATCGACCGGGATCTCGCCGGTCGAGGTCGCGTATTCGAGCTCCGCGCGCCGCGCGAGGACGTCGAAGCGAGTAACGGTGTGATTCAGCTCGGCGCTGGTCAGCGCGCTGCGTGCGTCGATGAATTCGACCTGGCTGATGACGCCTTCGTCGCGCTTGCGACTCGCGATGCGAAACGCAGCACGGGCGGCATCGGCGCGGGCGACTGCAGTCGCGAGCGAATCGCGTGCCGTGGTCAGGCGATCGAACGCTTGCTGCACTTCGAGACGGATCTGTTGCGCGATCTCTTCCTGGCGCAGCACGACCTGGCGTTCGGCCGCGCGCGCCTGGCGCACGCGTGCTTCGTCGCCGCCTCCGTCGAACAGTCGCCACGAGAACACCAGCGAGGCGACGCCGAAGTTGTAGCCGTCGCCAAAGCGGTAATCGACGCCCTGCGTGCCGCCGTCCAGGCCGAACGACAGCGTCGGCCATTTCTGCTTGCGCGCGATGCGAACCTGTTCTTCCGCCGCCTTGCGCAGCTCGTCGACGCGCGCGACCTCGGGCCGGCGATTCAGGGCCGCGGCCCAGAGCTGCTCGAGCGCGCCCTCCTGCCCGGGCGGCGACGTCGGCGCCGCGGACACGTCGATCTCGGCGAGCAGATCGCGATTCAGCAGGAAGTTGAAGAAGCTGCGCGCCTGCGTCGCAAGGTTCTCGGTCTCGCGCAGCCGCTGGTCGACGGACAGCAACTCGGTCTTCGCGCGCAGCACCTGGTCTTCGGTGATCTTGCCGTTGTCGAACAAGGATTGGTTGACTCGCAGGTTCTCGCGCAGCAGCTCCTGGCTCGAAGACACGATGTCCACGGCGCTGCGGGCCTTGAGCCAATCGAGATAGGCGATCGTGATGTCACGCCGCAAGGCGCGGGCGACTGCCATACGGTTGAAGCTGCTCGCATCGAGCAGCGCGCGCTGTGCGCGGACTGCAGCGGGAATCGCTGGTGCGTAGATCGGCTGGCGCACGACGACACGCGTGTCCTGCTCTTCCTCGCGCAGGAACTGCACGCTGACATCGGAAATCTGTGAGAACGGTGCGGGCCGGCCTTGTGCGGCGAGCAACTCGTTCAGAGTGGAGTAGACGGGATTGAGCGCGGTGCCCGTCGGGATCGTGAAGTCGCGTCCGCCTTCGGCGCGCGAGTAGCGGGCCTGCAGCGAAACTTCCGGGAAGAAGCGCGCCCGGGCCGCGGCGAGCGCCTGCGCGGCACGCTCGACTTCCAGAGTCTCACCTTGCAGGGCGAGGTTGCTGCGCAGGCCCTCGACTACGTAGCGCTCGACCACCGCATCGAATTCGCCTGGTCCCGTCTGGGCGACCGCAGCGAACGACGAGGCGAGGGCGATGCCGCCGACGCAGCCGAGAACCCGTTCGCGCAACACGCAAGCACGCTCAGGCGCCGACTTGGTGAATCTCGACCGTGCCGCGCGGCTCGTGCGTCACCGTCGTGCTGCTCACTGCAGCGGCGCCGGCGAAGATCGACCACGCCAGGATCGAAAGCAGGAAGAAGGATTCGACGACATTCGAGAAACGCTCTTTGAGGGACGACATGACGATTCTCCTTGACTGTTGTTACGGACGTTGAAGTGTTGGAACTCGATTTACAGATTAGACACGTGTCAAAAATTGCGTAAAAAAAACCTGTCAGCCTTTCGAACCGGGCGAACCGCAGGTCAGCCCCTGGCGGATCAGCCACAGAGCCTGCTGCGTCAACTGCTGCACGCTGATGCCGACCTGCGCCAAGGGCTCGCCCTTGTTGATCGCGATCTGGATCAGGCCGTGCATGAAACCCCACAACACGCGCGAGACGACCTGCAGGTCGCCGATCTCCCCGCGGATGGTGCCGTCGCGCTGGCCGGTGGCGAGCGCTTCGACAACGACGTCGTGCACGCCTTTACCGCAGTTGATGCATTGAGCTGCCTGCGGGCTCGGCTCAGCATTGCCGTCATGCGCCAAGGTCTCGAGCCGCGCGCAGGCATCGAAGAAATGCGGGAATTCCTGCGCGTACGCCATGTAGGCACGGCCGCAGGCTTCAACCTTGTCCATGCCGGTGCGGGCGCGTGCGGTCGCCTCGGTGAAGCGTTGCCGGAGCACTTCCAGCGCGCGGGCAGCGATCGCGAAGTGCAGGTCCTGCTTGTCTTTGAAGTACACGTACACCAGCGCCCGGCTGAGCCGTGCGCGGCGGGCGACGCTGTCCATGGTGACTGCATCCCAACCCAGCTCGCGATAGAGCTCTTCGGCGGCCTCGACGATTTCGTCGCGGCGGCGCTCTTTCTCTTCCTGGCGGCGTTCAGCGATGTACGACATGGGGGCGCAGCCTACGCCGCTATTGACAGAGTGTCAACGACTAAATGGACGTCAGGGATGAGATTGTTGTCGGGCTAAAGCCCGACCTACAGGGATCTACTGGCGGGGGAGGAGGAATCGCAGGCCGCGGTGGTTCAGGACCGCCCCCTCCGGCGTGATCCGCTCGAGGGTCGGACCTTCCTTAAGTGCCTGACCTTCCGTGTATTTGCGCATGTTCACGAAGACGAAGCGGTCGGCCGGCTTCGCCGAATAGACGTGGATGTCCAGGTGCATCTCCGGCAGCGACGTGCCGCCGGCTGCGAGGTCCATCTGCGTGGGAAGCACCTCGTCCTGCGCAGCTTGCGCTGCTGCCTGCGGCGGAATCGTGGCCGGCGCGACCGCGGGGGCCTCGATCGGGCGGACCAATGGCGGACCGTCCGGAACGTTGCCAGCAGCGGTGAGCTGGGGATCCGCGTCGACTGCGAGATCGGGATCGTGGCCCGCTTCGTCGGCGAGCGAGCGAGCGGACGGATCTGTTTGCGCCACGAGAGACGGATTGCCGCGCGGCATGCGGCTCGCACTCGCAGGCAGCGGCATTTGCGTTCCCGCGGCAGTCGACGATGTCTCTGCGGCAGAGTTCTCGGTTGCGGGGCGGGTCGCACTCGATCGCGCATCGCCATTGCGCATCAGCACGACGAGCAACACGCCGAGGTTCAGCACCAGCAGTGCACCTACCGCGACTGCCCACCAGGGCTTGTCGATACGACGCTCGCTGACCTGTACGTCGGCGAGCGAAGGCCCGACCTGCCGCTGGCGCTCGTTCTCGGATTTTTTCAGCGCATCGAGAATGAAGCTCATCAGCTGGCTCCCGGGCTGTCCTGAGCCTGCGCCACCAGCAGCGGCGCGCCAGTCGAGTTGGTAAGCGTGTCGAGCACGATCTGCGTCTGCACGCCCGCGATGCCGTCGACGTTGAGCCGATGCTGTCGCTGAAAATCCTCAACCATGCGCACGAGATCCTCGTCGTAGTAGTCGCTGGAGTTGCCGTCCTTCGCTTTGCCATGAGCCGTATTCAACGACTCCCGCAGCCAGCGCACGCCGGCGCCCTGCATGCCCGCGGATAGCGCGCGCGGCGTCGCTACCTGCGGCCGCCACAGGATCAGATAGTCGCCGTACCAGAGCCGCGACACCGAAGCGATGGAAACCTCGCGCGTCGCATCGGCCAAGCGCACTTGCGCGGCATCGGAGCCCAGGCCGGAGATCACGACCTGGTGCGCGTTACCCGCATCGTCGATCAACGTGAGAATCGCGGGACGGTTGAGCGTGCGGAGCTGACCCCACGAGCCCTGCTGATACACGCACTCCAGGCCCTGCTGCTGCGCCTGGTTGCAGGGCCGGCCCTTCGCGGCGTCGAACGTCGCGTTCCACAGCGCAAAGAGCTGCGTAAACGCTGTTTCCGTAGAGGTTCGGCCCGGTTGCTCCTTCAACAGCGAATCGATGTCCTGGAGAGCCGGCGCCGCCGCTTGCGGTGCACTCGGCACTGGCGCAACTTCGACCGCGGTCGGCACGGCTTGCGGCTGCGGCTCCAGCGAAGCGAACTTGTCGTCGCCTTCCGCATCGCTCGGCCACAGTTGCCAGATACCGAGTGCGAGCCCGACGACCGCAACGGCTGCGGACGCGCCGACCAGCAGCTTGGTCCACTGCGGATTGAACGAGCGCCCGTAGACTTCGCCCGCCGCATCGCGCACGAGCGACGGGCCGATGCGATGTTGCTCCTGCGTGAACGCGCCGAGCAGCGCACGGTCGCAGATGACATTGATGATGCGCGGAATGCCGTTGCTGAGCCGATGCACCTCGCGTAGCGCCGCGGCGGAGAAGACATCGCCGCTCGCCGACCCGGCAACCTTGAGCCGATGACTCACGTACGCGGCGGTTTCGGCGCGGGACAGCGGATCGAGGTGATAGCGGCCGGTGATGCGCTGAGCGAGCTGTCGCAGCTCGACGCGCGCCAGCACCTCGCGCAGCTCGGGCTGACCGATCAGGATGATCTGCAGCAGTTTCTGCGACGCAGTTTCGAGGTTCGTGAGCAGGCGCACCTGCTCCAGCGTTTCCGGCGTGAGGTTCTGCGCCTCGTCGACGATGACCACCACGCGCCGTCCCTTCGCGTGCGCTTCCAGCAACCGCTTGTTGAGGAGGTCGACGAGATCCTTGATGCTCGACGCATCGTCGTCGCGCATGAAGATGCCGAGCTCTTCGCAGATCGTCAGGACGAACTCAACGGGCGTCAATTGTGGGTTGAGGATGACGGCGACGTCGGCATGTCCCGGCATGCGTTCCAGCAACGAGCGCACTACGGTCGTCTTGCCGGTGCCGACCTCGCCCGTGAGCTGGATGAATCCACCCGCCTCGTTGATTCCGTAAAGCAGGTGCGCGAGCGCCTCCGCGTGCCGCTCGCTCATGAAGAGGTAGCGCGGATCGGGGGTGATTGCGAAGGGCTTTTCGCCCAGCCCGAAAAAGCTCGTGTACATGCCGATCGCCGCAAACGGGGAAAAGATGATGCTCGTCGCGGTCAGGTCTTGCAACGCGGGCGGATGCCTGCCCGGGTCAAATTCACTTCAATCGTGACGCGCGGCGCCTTGCTGCCTGCACGTCAGTCCCGATACGCTTCCGACCCACTTTTGCAACCGGACGGCTCCGTTACATCGTGAAGGCGCTCTCATTTCACCAGCTCACGAAGACCTACAAGAACGGCGTGCAGGCCTTGAAGGGCATCGACCTGACGGTCGAGGAAGGCGATTTCTTCGCGCTGCTGGGGCCGAACGGCGCCGGCAAGACCACGGCCATCGGCATCGTCACTTCGCTGGTCAACAAGACCGGCGGCCAGGTCGAAGTGTTCGGTCACGACATCGACCGGGAGCTGGCCGTTGCGAAATCCTGCATCGGCCTCGTGCCGCAGGAGATCAATTTCAACCAGTTCGAGACCGTGAGCACGATCCTGGTCAACCAGGCCGGGTTTTACGGAATCCCGCGCCGCGTGGCGCATGACCGGCTGGAGAAGTACCTCGGCGCGCTGCAGCTGTGGGAAAAGCGCAATGCCGTCTCGCGCACGCTTTCCGGCGGCATGAAGCGCCGCTTGATGATTGCGCGCGCGCTGATGCACGAGCCGCGGCTGCTGATCCTCGATGAGCCGACCGCGGGCGTGGACATCGAAGTGCGCCGGACCATGTGGACCTTCATGCGCGACATCAACGCCGCCGGCACGACGATCATCCTGACGACGCACTATCTCGACGAAGCCGAGAGCCTGTGCCGCCACGTCGCGATCATCGACAAGGGGCGCATCATCGAGAACGACCGCATGAGCCGCGTGCTGCGCAAGCTCCAGACCGAAGTGTTCGTGCTGAACCTGCGCAATCCGATTCCGGCCGCGCCGGTGCTGCCGGGCTATCGCCTGACGATGCCGGACGATCACACGCTGGAGATCGAAGTTTCCAAGGAACAGAACCTGAACGACATCTTCTCGCGTCTCACGGGAGCGGGGATCGAAGTGCTGTCGATGCGTACCAAGACCAACCGGCTGGAAGAGCTGTTCATGAGGCTGGTCGAGCAGCAGCCGGCCAGGCAGCCGAACAAGGCGGCGTCATGACCACGCCACAACAGGCACTGGAGCGGTCTGCAGAAACCCGCGCGCGCGACGATGCAGCCGCGCTCACGCGCACCAAGATCGTGGGCTTCACCACGATCGTCCGTCGCGAGTTCAACCGCATCATCCGCATCTGGGGCCAGACGATCGTCCCGCCTGCGATCACCGCAACGCTGTACTTCATCATCTTCGGCAGCCTGATCGGGCGGCGCATCGGCGACATGGGCGGCTACACGTACATCCAGTACATCGCGCCGGGCCTGATCATGATGTCGGTGATCACGAACTCCTACGGCAACGTCGTGTCGTCGTTCTTCGGCGCGAAGTTCGGCAAGCACATCGAGGAGCTGCTGGTGTCGCCGTTGCCGAACTGGCTGATCGTCACCGGCTACATGGTGGGCGGCATCGTGCGCGGCCTGATCGTCGGCGCCGTCGTCACGACCATCACGCTGATCTTCACGCACCTGCAGGTGCACAACATCGCGGTGGTGGCCTCGGCCGTGCTGCTGAGCTCCATCGTGTTCGCGCTGGCCGGCATGATCAATGCCGTGTTCGCGAAGAACTTCGACCAGATCTCGTTCATCCCGACGTTCGTGCTGACGCCGCTGACCTACCTGGGCGGCGTGTTCTACACGATCCGGCTGCTGCCCGAGTGGGCGCAGGGCATGTCGCACGCCAACCCGATCCTGTACATGGTGAACGCGTTCCGCTACGGGTTCCTCGGCGTCTCCGACGTCGACATCCGCTTCGCGTACACGATGATGATCGGTGCTGCCGTGGTGTTGTTCACGGCGTGCGTCTGGTTGTTGCAGCGGGGCGTCGGAACTCGCGAGTAGGCTGGCTATCGCGCTGTAGGTCGGCCGCTCCAGCGCATGCTGCGCCCGCGGCATTCGCGCATCCCTGCGCAGCAGGCTTTAGCCCGACTCTTCCTCTTCCCCTGGCTCCTGCATCAACTTCTCCCAATCCTCGATGATCTCGCGCGCAATCGCGACATCCTCATCCGCGACTGCCACGCCCACCAGGTTTCCGAGCGGTAACTCGCCCGCGCCGCTCTGCAAGAACTCCCCTTGCACGAGTGCATGCACGCCCGCCTGTTCGAGGACGTGCATGACCATGTGAGCCTGGATGTGGTTGGCAGCCTGGTAGACGCGCTTCATGCGTCTAGGGTAGCTCAGTCGTACCCATCAGGTAACGATCGCACTCGCGCGCCGCGCCGCGGCCTTCGTTGATCGCCCACACCACCAGGCTTTGGCCGCGGCGGCAGTCACCCGCCGCGAACACACCCGCGATGCTGGTCGCGAACTTGCCGTGCTCCGCTTTCACGTTGCTGCGCGGGTCGGTCTCGACCGAGAGATCCTTCAGCAGCATCTGCTCGGGTCCGAGGAATCCCATCGCGAGCAGCACGAGCTGTGCCGGATGCGAGCGCTCCGTGCCGGCCACTTCGACGGGCACGAACTGACCTTTCTCGTTCTTCTGCCATTCGATCTGCACGGTGACGATTTCTTTCACCGCGCCCTGGGCATCGCCGACGAACCGCTTCACCGTCGTCAGATACGTGCGCGGATCCGCGCCGAACTTCGCCGCCGCTTCTTCCTGGCCGTAGTCCAGCTTGTAGACCTTCGGCCATTCCGGCCACGGATTGTCCGCGGCGCGATCCAGCGGCGGCTGCTGCATGATCTCGAGCTGCGTGAGGCTCTTGCAGCTCTGGCGCATTGCCGTCGCGACGCAGTCGGTGCCGGTATCGCCGCCGCCGATCACGATCACGTCCCGGTCGCGAGCATGAATCGGCGTGTGATCCGGACCGCCGTTCAGCAGCGCCTTGGTGCTTTCGGTCAGGTATTCCATCGCGAAGTGCACGCCCTTGAGCGTGCGTCCGTCGATGGGCAGATCGCGCGGCTGCGTCGCGCCGGTGCAGAGCACGAGCGCATCGAAGTCCTTGCGCAGGAGCTGCGCCTCGACGTTGTCGCCGACATGCGCATTACAGATGAACTTGATGCCCTCGCGCTCCATCGTCTTCAGTCTTCGCTCGACCACTTCGCGCTTGTCGAGCTTCATGTTCGGGATGCCGTACATCAACAGTCCGCCGGGTCGATCATCGCGCTCGAGCACGGTCACGCTGTGCCCCGCGCGATTGAGTTGCGCGGCCGCTGCGAGTCCCGCAGGACCCGAGCCGATCACCGCGACCTTCTTGCCGGTGCGCTGCCGCGGCGGCTCCGGCACGACCCAGCCTTCGTCCCAACCCTTGTCGACGATCGAATTCTCGATCGATTTGATCGTCACCGGCGGCGCGTTGATGCCCAGCACGCACGAGCCTTCGCACGGCGCCGGGCACACGCGGCCGGTGAACTCCGGAAAGTTGTTGGTCATGTGCAGACGCTCGAGCGCCTCGCGCCACAAGCCGCGATACACCAGGTCGTTCCATTCCGGGATGACGTTGTTGACGGGACAGCCCGACGCCATGCCGCTGATCAGCTTGCCCGTGTGACAGAACGGCACGCCGCAGTCCATGCAGCGCGCGGCCTGGTTGCGCAGGCGCCGCTCTTCCATGTGGTGATGGAATTCTCTCCAGTCGCGCACGCGCTCCTGCGGTGTGCGGTCGACCGGCAGCTCGCGCAGGTATTCGATGAAACCGGTGGGTTTGCCCATCAGTTTCCTCCGACCCGTGCCAGATCCTTCGCGTTCTCTTCGAACGCGACCATGATCGCGTCCTCGCCGGCGAGACCTTGCTCGTGTGCGCGCTTGATGCACTGGAGCATGCGGTGGTAGTCGCGCGGCATGACGCGCACGAAGCGCGAGGCCATGCGATCCCAGTTGTCGAGCACCTGGCGCGCGCGGCCGCTCTTGGTGTAGCCGTAGTGACGCTCGATCATCGCGCCGACGGCAGCGATTTCTTCCGGCTCCTGCAGCGGGCCGACGTCGACCATTTCCTTGTTGACGCTCGCAGCGAACGTGCCGTGCTCATCGAGCACGTAGGCAACGCCGCCCGACATGCCGGCGCCGAAGTTGCGTCCGGCGGGGCCGAGCACGATGACGCGTCCGCCGGTCATGTATTCGCAGCCATGATCGCCGACGGCTTCGACGACGGCGTGCACGCCGCTGTTGCGCACGCAGAAGCGCTCGCCGGCCATGCCGCCGATGTACGCCTCGCCGCTGGTTGCACCGTACAGAGCCACGTTGCCGATGATGATGTTCTCGTACGAGACGAACGTCGAGCCGGCCGGCGGCGTGATGATCAGCTTGCCGCCCGACAGACCTTTGCCGACATAGTCGTTCGCGTCGCCTTCGAGGAAGAACGTCATGCCGCGCGGCATGAACGCGCCGAAGCTCTGCCCGGCCGAGCCCTTGAAACGCATGCGAATCGTGTCTTCCGGCAATCCGGCGGCACCGTACTTGCGGGTGATCTCGCTGCCCGTGATCGTGCCCACGACGCGATGCACGTTGCGAATCGGCAGCTCGGCGTTGACGCGCTCGCCGCGCTCGATCGCGGGTTTGCACAGATCCAGGAGCTGCGTGACGTCGAGTGACTTGTCCAGGCCGTGATCCTGCTTTATCTGGCAGAAGCGGCCGGTGTCCGAGCCGACGTCCGGTTGATACAGCAGGTTGCTGAAGTCGAGGCCCTTCGCCTTCCAGTGATCGATCGCCTTGCGGCCTTCGAGCCGGTCGACGCGGCCGACCATCTCTTCGAGCGTGCGGAATCCGAGCTGCGCCATGAGCTCGCGCACTTCCATCGCGATGAAGCGCATGAAGTTGACGACGTGCTCCGGCTTGCCCGCGAACTTCTCGCGCAGGCGCGGATCCTGCGTCGCGATGCCGGCGGGGCAGGTGTTCAAGTGACACACGCGCATCATGATGCAGCCCGTCGCCACGAGCGGCGCGGTCGCGAAGCCGAACTCTTCGGCGCCGAGCAATGCTGCGATCACGACGTCGCGTCCGGTCTTCAACTGGCCGTCGGCTTCGACAGCGATACGGCTGCGCAGGTTGTTCAGCACCAGTGTCTGATGCGTCTCGGCGATGCCGAGCTCCCACGGCAGACCGGCGTGGGCGATCGAAGTCTGCGGCGACGCGCCCGTGCCGCCGTCATGACCGCTGATCAGCACGACGTCCGCGTGCGCTTTCGCCACGCCCGCGGCAACCGTACCGACGCCGACTTCGGCGACGAGCTTGACGCTGATCCGCGCCTGGCGATTCGCGTTCTTCAGATCGTGGATCAGCTCGGCGAGGTCCTCGATCGAATAGATGTCGTGATGCGGCGGCGGCGAGATGAGCCCGACGCCGGCCGTCGTGTGCCGCGTCTTCGCGATCCACGGATACACCTTCGCGCCCGGGAGCTGGCCGCCTTCGCCCGGCTTCGCGCCCTGCGCCATCTTGATCTGGATCTCGTTCGCGCTGCAGAGATACTCGCTCGTGACGCCGAAGCGTCCGGACGCGACCTGCTTGATCGCCGAGTTCTTCGAATCGCCGTTCGGCAGGCGCTGGAAGCGCTCGGGATCTTCGCCGCCTTCGCCGGTGTTGCTCTTGCCGCCGATGCGGTTCATCGCGATCGCCAGCGTCTCGTGCGCTTCCTTGCTGATCGAGCCGTACGACATGGCGCCGGTCTTGAAGCGCTTCATGATCGTTTCGATCGGCTCCACTTCATCGACCGGCAGCGCATCGCCGCCCTTGACTTCCAGCAAGCCGCGCAGCGTCGCGAGATTGGTCGACTGCTCGTTCACCAGCCGCGAGTACTCCTGGAACTGCCGGAAGTTGTCGTTACGCACCGCCTTCTGCAGGCGATGGATCGACTCGGGATTGAACAGGTGGAACTCGCCTTCGGAGCGCCACTGGTACTGGCCGCCGACCGGGAGCGAATGGCCTTCCACGCGCCGCTCCGGAAATGCGGCGCGATGCCGCACCAGCACTTCCTGCGCGATCACGTCCATGCCGATGCCGCCGACGCGCGACGGCGTCCACGTGAAGTATTCGTCGATGACGTCCTGGCGCAGGCCGACCGCTTCGAACACCTGCGCGCCGCGATAGCTCTGGATCGCGGAGATGCCCATCTTCGCCATCACCTTGATGACGCCTTTGGTCGCGGCCTTGACCACGTTCTTGCACGCAGTCTTGTGATCGATGTTCAGGAGCCGCTCGTCGCGAATCATGCTGTCGATCGTCTCGAACGCGACGTACGGATTGATCGCGCTGACGCCGTAGCCGATCAGCAGTGCGAAGTGGTGCACTTCGCGCGCCTCGCCTGTCTCCAGCACGAGGCTCACGCGCGTGCGCAAGCCCTCGCGGATCAGATAGTGATGCAGGCCTGCGACCGCGAGCAGTGCCGGGATCGGCGCGAACTCGCGATTGACGCCGCGGTCGCTCAGGATGAGGACGTTCACTTCCTCTTCCTCGATCATCCGCCGCGCCATGAGTCGGATCTCTTCCATCGACTTGACGAGGCCTCTCTCGCCGCGCGTCACGCGGAACAGCATCGGCAGCACGCCGACGCGCAGTCCCGGCAAATCCATGCGCCGCACCTTCGCGAAGTCCTCGTTGTTGAGGATCGGCCACTTCACTTCGAGCCGCCGGCAGTCCGCCGGTTGCGGGTTCAGCAGGTTGCCTTCGGAGCCGAGGCGCGTCTCCGCGGAGGTGATGATTTCCTCGCGAATGCAATCGATCGGCGGATTCGTGACCTGCGCGAACAGTTGCTTGAAATAGTCGTAGAGGAGCCGCGGCTTGTTCGACAACACCGCGAGCGGCGTGTCGTTGCCCATCGAGCCGACTGCTTCGACGCCGTGCTGCGCCATCGGCGCGAGGATCAGGCGCTCGTCCTCGAACGTGTAGCCGAACGCGATCTGTCGTTGCAGCAGCGTCTCGTGATCCGGTTGCGGCACCTGCGGCGCGTCCGGCAGGTCGTTGAGATGCACCTGGTGATCGTTGATCCACTGCCGATAGGGCCGCTCGTTGGCGATCTCGCGCTTGATCTCGTCGTCGTCGACGATGCGGCCTTCCTCGGTGTCGACCAGGAACATGCGTCCCGGTTGCAGACGACCCTTGAGCAGTACATCCGCCGCGGGAATGTCGAGCACACCCGCTTCGGAAGCCATCACGACCAGCCCGTCCTTCGTAACGTAGTAACGCGAAGGACGCAGCCCGTTGCGGTCGAGCACGGCACCGATGCGGCGGCCGTCCGTGAATGCGATCGACGCCGGACCGTCCCACGGCTCCATCAGGCACGAGTGATACTGGTAGAACGCACGCTTCGCGTCGTCCATGCTCTGATGGTTCGACCACGGCTCGGGAATCATCATCATCATCGCGTGCGTCAGCGGCCGGCCGGCGAGCACCAGCAGCTCCAGCGTGTTGTCGAACATCGCCGAGTCCGAGCCGTTGGGATTGATGATCGGCAGGATCTTGCGCATGTCGTCGCCGAACGCCTTGCTGCTGAACAACGCCTCGCGGGCGTGCATCCAGTTGGCGTTGCCGCGCACTGTGTTGATCTCGCCGTTGTGCGCGATGTAGCGGTACGGGTGCGCGCGATCCCAGCTCGGGAACGTGTTGGTGCTGAAGCGCGAGTGCACGAGCGCCAGCGCGGTTTCCATCAGCGGATCGCTGAGATCCGGGAAATACGGCGCGAGCTGCATCGTCGTCAGCATTCCTTTGTAGACGAGCGTCTTGTGCGACAGGCTGGAGATGTACCAGCTCGCGGCGCCTTCCAGCGTCGACGTGCGGATCTCGGTGTAGGCCCGTTTGCGTATGACGTACAACTTGCGCTCGAACGTCAGCTCATCCGCGATCGCAGGATTGCGACGCACGAACACCTGCCGCATGAACGGCTCGCACGACTTCGCCGTGTCGCCGAGCATTGAGTTGTTGCACGGGACGGTGCGCCAGCCGAGCACGGCCTGGCCTTCGGACTGCACGATCTGCTCGAAACGCTCTTCGATGCGTCGACGCAGCGTCGGATTGCGCGGCAGGAACACGATGCCGCAGCCATACGCGCCCGGCTCAGGCAGCTCGATGCGCGCTTTCTTGCACGCTTCGGCGAGGAACCGGTGCGGCATCTGGATCAGCACGCCGGCGCCGTCGCCGCTGTCTTCCTCGGCGCCGCAGGCGCCGCGGTGATCGAGATTCACGAGGACCTGCAGGCCCTGCTGCAGGATGCGGTGGGACTTGCGGCCCTTGATGTCGACGACGAAGCCGACGCCGCAGGCGTCGTGCTCGAACGCCGGGTCGTACAGGCCCTGCTTCGGCGGCAATCCCGTCCAGCGGGGTCCGCTCCCTTCACTGCTGCTGCTCACCATATTCCCCGTGTCTGTATTCAATTATCGAGCGGTCGTCTGATCCGCCTGCGCCGCGCGAGGCAGCGTTAAACCGTTGATTCGACGGGGCTCGGCGGCGCGACTGCGCCCTCCGCGCGAGCGTAGCGTGGAGTGCTGCGCCGGCGGCCCGTTGAATACAACCCGGAGGATCGATCGCATATTACAGAGGTCGACACCTGCGTCAATGCGCCCGCCAGTCCGCGTAACTGACTTTCCACTCGCCGTCCTCGCGGACCAGGGCCAGATCGAAGTCGTACAGGTCGGCTGACAGACCAGCTTGGCCCGGCGCTCCGGCGCGCCCGGCCATGCCGACCTGCAGCTTGACCCGCGCCTCGTCCGGCGCCGGGAATTCGAGGCTCTCGACGCGGGTGAGCAGGTGCACCGACTGGTTGGCAATGAAGTAACCGCGCGCGTAGCGCGAGGCCTCCGTCCGATCCTGGCCCTGCGCGTCACGGTAGCTGGCCGAGATGTGTTCCATCAGGTCGCCGACGTCCCGCGCCTCGGCGGCGACTTCCATCGACTCGATCACCGCCCGGACTTGCTGTTCGGGTGAACCGTCGTCGGAACAGGCCGTCAGCAGGAGCAGCGCTACCCATGAAAAGGGGGAGCGCAGCAGCGTCAACAGTCGCATGATTTCGTGAACCTCTTGGCTTGACCGACCCGGAAGGCCATGTTCAGATCCGGGCGCCTCGCCTATCGTACAAAAGCAAAACCTTCTGGCCAGTCATCTCGCGTTTCGTCGCCGGGGAGAATCGTGATCATGAACGTCACCGCACTACGCGCCGCGATCGTTGCTGCGCTGCCCCTGTTCAATTTGATCTGTTTGTCCGCGGCCGTCGCAGCCGAAGGACCCCTGGCGCAGCAGAAAGGGAAGGGCGGCTCGGAGATCCAGGGCTCGGCCGGGCCCGGCGGCTCGCAAGGCGACAACGGGCTCGAGCATTGCGACAAGCCCATGGGCGCGCTCACCGTAGTCGAGCCGCAGGACTACGTCTCGCAGTCGCTGTCGCGTTACGGCCTGCAATCCCCGACCGGTCTGATCCGCATGATGGTGCAGCAGTCGAACTGCTTCATCGTCGTCGAGCGCGGCATCGGCATGCAGAATATGATGCAGGAGCGCGCGCTGCAGGAATCGGGCGAGCTGCGTCAGAACTCGAACATGGGCGGCGGCCAGATGGTCAGCGCCGACTTCATACTGACCCCCGCAGTGGTGTTCTCCGAGAACAACGCGGGCGGCGTCGGCGGTGCGCTCGGCGGCTTGCTCGGCGGCAAGAGCGGCAGCCTGATCGGCGCAGCCGCGGGCAGTCTCAAATTCAAAGAAGCGCAGACCAGCATGCTCGTCGCGGATGCACGCTCAGGCGTGCAGGTTGCTGCCGCGGAAGGCAGCTCGAAGAAGGCGGATCTGCGCCTCAGCGCCGCATTGTTCGGCGGCACCGCGGCCGGCGGACTCGGCGGCTATGCGAACACCAACGAAGGCAAGGTGATTGCGGCCAGCCTCATGGACAACTACAACAACGTCGTGAAGTCGGTGCGCAATCAGCCGAGCCTGCAGCGCGACGTCGGCACGCTCGCGGACGAAGCGGGCAAGAAGGTGAAGGGCGGTGCGGTGTTCAACGAAGGCGACACGATCGTGCCGAAGATCGCCAACGTGAAGCTGTACTCCACGCCGGCCGAGAGCGGCAAAGCCGTCGCCACCCTGTCGAAGGGTGACGAGATGATCTTCATGGGCGAAGAGAAGGACGGCTTCCTGAAGGTCGAGTCCGGCAACGGCAGCGGCTGGGTGAAGAAGGTGCTCGTAAGTAAGTAGCTCTCAGTAGGCGACGCCGAAGATACTTCCCGAGCAGCAGTTCGGATTCTCAGCGAGGAGTTGCTTCGCCAACGCCGTGGCAGCAGCTGTTTGCTGCGGATCCAGAAATCCACCGGTGTAGCGCAGACTTTCCTGCATTGCGCCCAGCATGTTTCGACTATTTGGACTGGCCGAGTCTTGGTACGCGGCTTCGAGCAGCTTCAGCTCGATCAACTTGTACGCATACGCACGAACGTAGTCCGGCGGCCCGCCTGCAACTCCGTTCGAATACCTGATCGCAAGCGGCGACAGCGAACCTCTGAAACCCTGCTCCTGCCAGAGCGTGTCCCAGATCTTGAGCGCCTCGGCTGTGTCGCCGAGTTGGACGGCGTATTCCTGCACCGCCTGGAAGTCCCCAGCTTGGACGGCAACATCGAGCCACCGCGGTGCTTCGGCCTTCTGCTGTGCTGTGATTCCGCTGCAGAATTCATAGGGCCGGCGCAGTTCGAGCTTTTCGAACTCCTTCACATCAGCACCGACCGGCAAGACCATCGGTGGCCGCGTTGCGTCGGGGGAGATGACGACGCGATCGGCGTGCAAGCGCGCTATCGCGTTATGCAGCGATGTCTCATCGCCATAGGCGCGTTGGCAGACGCCCAGCCATTTATGGAGGCTGCGAGCCGCCGCGCCATCGCCCTGCTGAGCCATGCGGACGAGTTCGGCATAGCGATCTGCGAGCCGCGCGGGCACCGGGAAGGGCGCGGGAGCCAGGCGAATCGGCCGGAGCTCGACCGGAATCGTCGTGCCGTCCTCAAAAGTAATTCCGACCTTTCGGGGACTAGCAGCGACTCTCCCCTGTTCCACATCTGTCGACGGAGGCGGGCGTCTCTCAGTGCGCCCGCCAAGCGTAGGCGTCCCCGCCGCGGAACTGGACACGGCAACCCTATGGTCGGGCGCCGACACCTGCTGGACGGGTGCGTGGGCAGGGCGCAATTTCAGTACGGCGACGCCCACGCCAATCGCTAGCGCCACTAGCACTGGAACAAGGAGACGACGCATGCGCGACGCTACCGTGCCTATGTGTCAGGGCCAGTAGCAGGCGGCGTAACCGTGCCCGAGGATCGGAGAGCCTTGCACAACGTTGTGTATGCTGTCGGTCCCGGTCTCGTAGAGATTGCAGTTGAAATGGCTGTAGTTGACATCCGTCTCCCCGGGTTCCATGTATCCGATGCCCCACTCCACGGACCAAAGGTAGTGCGCACCCGAGCCCGCCGAATCCGAAACCGCCGTACAGCAATCCGGCGGGCCAGGGTAGTAGTCCACACATTGAATCCGTAGTTGCTGATGGTGAGCGCTGGCAGGGATGGCCACGGCAACCACAAAGAGCCCAATCAAGAACCACCGACTCGCAGTGTTCATGTCGCATCCTCCTTTGATGCTTGGACTCGCGCATTTTTCCCGAGCAATAATTGCGCGTCAATTGCGGATATGGCGCCAGCCTTTCCATGGCGTGCGCGCGCTCCAGTCTTGGACTTAGTACCGCTGCCTCGCGCTTTACGCTGCCAGGCCCAGCTGCTTCAGCAACGGTTCGATCTGCGGCTTGCGGCCGCGGAACTCGACGAACGCTTCCATCGCATCGCGGCTGCCGCCCTGCTCGAGGATGGAGGCCAGGAAGCGGCGCGCGACTTCCGCGTTGAAAATGCCCTGCTCTTCGAACGCGCTGAACGCGTCGGCCGCCAGGACTTCAGCCCACTTGTAGCTGTAATACCCCGCAGCGTAACCGCCCGAGAAAATGTGCTGGAAGCTGTGCGGGAAGCGGTTGAACTCCGGCGGATGCACTACTGCGACCTGCGCGCGAACCTCCGCGAGCGTGCGCATGACCGCATCGCTCGATTGCGGCGCGTTCTCGCTGTGAATGCGTAGATCGAACAACGCGAACTCGAGCTGCCGAACCGTCTGCATGCCCGCCTGGAAAGTGCGGGTCGCGAGCAAGCGCTCGAGCTCGATCTGCGGCAGCGGCTCGCCCGTCTCGACGTGACCGGAGATCAGCGGCAGCACTTCGGCCTGCCACGCGAAGTTCTCCATGAACTGGCTCGGCAGCTCGACCGCGTCCCACGCGACGCCGTTGATCCCTGCGATGCTCGGGTAGTCGACGCGCGTGAGCATGTGATGCAGGCCGTGGCCGAACTCGTGGAACATCGTCACGACTTCAGCGTGCGTGAGGAGCGAGGGTTGTGTGCCGACCGGCGGCATGAAGTTGCACACGAGGTAAGCGACCGGTTGGGCTGCAGTGTCGGCGAGCCGTTTGCGGCCGATGCACTCGTCCATCCACGCGCCGCCGCGCTTCTTGGGACGAGCATAGAGGTCGATGTAGAAGCCGCCGCGCCGTGAGCCGTCGGCGTTGAGTATGTCGTAGAAGCGGACATCGGGATGATAGAGATCGACGCCGCTGTGCTCGACGATGCGCACGCCGTAGAGCTTCTCGGCGACTGCGAACATCCCCGCGAGCACGCGCGGCAGCGGGAAATACGGCCGTAGCATCTCTTCGGAGAGCTGCAGGCGCTCGCGCTTCAGCCGCTCGACGTGGAACGCGACGTCCCAGGCGTTGAGCTTGTGGCCGGCGAACTGCGTGAGATCGTCGTACTCGCGCACTGCGACCGGGCGGCTCTGCCGCGCAAGCCGTTCGAGAAATGCGCGGACCTCGTCGACCGAAGACGCCATCTTGGTGGCGAGCGAATACTCGGCGTAGTTCGGAAAGCCGACGAGCTGCGCGATCTTGTGCCGCAGGTCGAGGATCTGCGTCATCAGCTCGGTGTTGTCCCAGCGACCCTCGGTCGATCCCTGGTCCGAAGCGCGCGTCACCCAGCCGTGATAGAAGTCGCGACGCAGCGCTTCGTTCTCGGCGTGCATCATCACGGCCTGGTAGTTCGGCGCATCGAGCGTGAAGAACCAGCCCTCCGCCTGGCGCGACTGCGCGGCGGCGCGTGCGCGGTCGACGATCGGCTGCGGCAGCCCCTCGATCTCGCTTTGCTGCGTGAGCAGCCGCGACCATGCGTTGGTCGCGTCGAGCACGTTCTCGTCGAACCTGGACTGCAGCGTCGCCAACTGTTCCACCAGCGCTTTGAACTCGGCTTTCTGCTCCGCGGGCAACGCCACGCCGGCGAGTCGAAAGTCGCGCAGCGCGTTCTGCAGCAGCTTGCGTTGTCCGGAGGTCAGCCGCTGGCCCTCGTTCGCGAGGATCGCCTCGTACGCGCGATACAGCCGTTCGTTCTGCGCAAGCTCGGTGTGCCAGGCAGTGAGCAGCGGCAAGCAAGCGTTGTACGCCGCGCGCAGCTCGTCGCTGTTGACGACGCCATTCATGTGGCCGACGGGCGACCACGTGCGAGCGAGGCGGTGATGCATCTCTTCGAGCGGCACGACCAGCGAATCCCACGTCGGGTCGGGCTGCTTGAGCAGCGCCGCGAGCTGGGCGCGGTGCGCATCGAGCAGCTCGCGCAGCACGGGCTCGATGTTCGCGACGCGGATGGACGAGAACGCAGGCAGATCGAATTCTACGTTTGACATGGCGGTTCGGGAGCGCTGGCCGGGAAAGAGGCCGCGTCGATTTTAGAGGCCCGCCGTCCCTGCGTCGAAAATATCGGGTGGCGCTGGATGGCGACAGGCAGGGCAGGAACTGCAGGCCGACCGGTGTCGTTCCTTCGGCAACTACTGATTCACACCCGGATCCCAGGGTTCGCCGCAGGAGGTCGCGCCCGCAAAATGCCCGATCCCAGTCAGCCGACGCCTGCCGACAGCGAGCTGTTCTACCAGTTCGTGCAGACCGTGCAGGACCACGCAATTTTCACGATGGATGCGCAAGGTCGCATCCTGCACTGGAACGCGGGTGCGGCGCAGATCATGGGTTTCGATGCCGGCGACGTCATCGGCCGCGAGCTGCACGACATCTTCACGCAGGAAGACTGCGATGCCGGAATCCCGCGACTGGAGCTGGAGACCGCAGCGCGCATGGGACGCGCCGCGGACGAGCGCTGGCACGTACGCAAGGACGGCTCGCGGTTCTGGGGTCTTGGCGCTGTCACTGCGATTCGCACGCCGGACGGCGAGCTGCGCGGCTTCGGCAAGATCGTCGCCGATCGCACCGATCTGAAAGAGCTGCAGGACACGCTGCAGACTCGCAACGAATCGCTCGCGCGCGCCGACCTGCTGAAGAACCGCTTCCTCGCGACCCTTGCGCACGAGTTGCGCAATCCCCAGTCCGTGCTGGCGAACAGCGCGGGTGTCCTGCGGCGCTACGCTGGCGGCGATGTACAGCTCCAGACCGTCGCGGCAATGATCGAGCGACAGGTGCGGCAGACGCAGCGCCTGATCGAGGATCTCACCGACCTGGCCCGCACCAGTCGCGGTCGCATCGAGCTGAGGATGCAACCGCTGGACCTGCGCGAGATGGCGCGGCTGGCGGAAGAGGCGGTACAGATCGCAATGACGGAGCGTCGGCATGAGCTCGCGACGGTGCTTCCCGATCTGCCAGTCATGGTCGATGGCGATGCCGATCGCATCCAGCAGGTGATGATCAATCTGCTGCGTAACGCTGCGCGCTACACACCTCCAGGCGGACGCATCGGTTTATCGGTGTCTGCGGAAGGGAAAGAAGGCGTCGTGCGCATCCACGACACTGGCGTCGGCATTCCCGCCGGTCAGCTCGGCGAGATCTTCGAACTGTTCGCGCAGGGTCATCCGGACAACGTCGAGTCGCGCGCCGGGATGGGGATCGGGCTCGCGCTCGCGCGGGAGCTCGTCGAACTCCACGGCGGCACGATCCAGGCTCGCAGCGACGGCGTCGGCAAAGGCAGCGAGTTCATCGCGCGGCTGCCGTTGCGCGACCCATTGCAGACCTGACGCGCGCGCGGCACCATCTTGCGCCCTGCCTCGAGGCGCGCCGCCGTGAACATCCGACCCTATCGCAACATCCTTCCCGTGCTGGGTCCGCGCGTGTATGTCGATCCGGCCGCGACCGTCATCGGTCAGGTGCGCGTCGGCGACGACTCGTCCATCTGGCCGGGTGCAGTCGTGCGCGGCGACGTGCACCACATCGAGATCGGAGCACGCACCAGCATCCAGGACGGCTCGGTGCTGCACGTCACGCATGACGGCCCGTACACGCCGGGCGGACGTTCGCTGCACGTCGGTTCCGATGTAACGGTCGGCCATCGAGTCACGCTGCACGCGTGCACGATCGGCGACAAATGTCTGGTCGGCATGGGCTCGGTCGTGCTGGACGGCGTCGTGACCGAGGACTTCGTGATGATCGGTGCGGGCAGCGTCGTGCCGCAGAACAAGCGCTTGGAAACGCGCGGCCTCTACGTCGGCAGCCCGGCGCGCAGAGTGCGCGACCTGACGCAAGCGGAGATCGAATTCTTCACGTACTCGGCTGCGCAGTACGTGCAGCTCAAGAACGAGTACCTCTAGCGTTTATCAGGGCGTCGCTTTCACCGCCGCGATGACCGGCGCGGTCCGCGGCTTTACGCCACGCCAGAGCAGGAACGACTCGGCCGCCTGCTCCACCAGCATGCCCCAGCCCGTCTCGGCGCGCCCCGCGCCGGCGCTCTTCGCCCAACGCGTGAATGCGGTATCGCCTCTGCCGTACGCCATGTCGTAGCACAACGTCGTCGGGCCGATGACCTGCGGCGGAATCGGCGGGATCGCGTCCTGCAGGCTCGCCGAGGTGGCATTCAGCACGAGGTCGAAGGTCGAATCGGCGATCGCATCGAACCCGCAACCGTGCACCGTGCCGAGTGTCGAGAACTCGTGTGCGAGCTCGACCGCACGCTCGTCGTTGCGATTCGCGATCTCGAGGTATTCCGGATCGGCCTCCAGCAGCGGGCCGAGCACGCCGCGAGCCGCTCCGCCCGCGCCGAGCACGAGTATGCGTGTGCCCTGGAGAGCGAACGCAAGATTGCGAGTCAGGTCGGCGATGAGGCCGGCGCCATCGGTGTTGTCGCCGAACACATTGTTGTTGCGCAGGACCAGCGTGTTCACCGCGCCGGCCATTTCCGCGCGCGGTGTGCGCTCACGTGCGATCAGACACGCAGCCTGCTTGTGCGGCAACGTGACGTTCAACCCTTTGCCGTCGGCCGCGAAGAATTCGACGACGCGCTCGTTGAGCGCTTCGGGCGCGACCTCCAGGCGGGAATACGTGATGGCGTGGCCGGTCTGCTTGGCGAACAGCCCGTGAATGAACGGCGACCAGCTATGGGCGACGGGGTAACCGATGACTGCGTATTTGTCTGCCGTGGGTCCTTGCGGTGTCGCTTGACCACTCATCGGCTAGCGCCGTTCCCGCAGCCAGGCCGCTGCACGCTTCGCAAAGTAAGTGAGGATGCCGTCCGCGCCGGCGCGGCGGATCGACAACAGCGATTCGAGGATCACGCTGCGGCCGTCGAGCCACTGGTTGCGGATCGCCGCCTCCAGCATCGCGTACTCGCCGCTGACCTGGTAGACGAACGTCGGCGCACCGAAGGTGTCCTTCACCCGCCGCACGATGTCCAGGTATGGCATGCCCGGCTTGATCATCACCATGTCCGCGCCTTCCTGCAGGTCGAGCGCGACTTCGCGCAGCGCCTCGTCGGAGTTCGCGGGATCCATCTGGTAGCTGTACTTGTTGCCCTTGCCGAGATTGCCGGCGGAGCCGACGGCTTCGCGGAACGGGCCGTAGAAGCTGGAGGCGTACTTCGCGGCGTACGCCAGGATACGTGTGTTCAAGTGACCCGCGACTTCGAGCGCTTCGCGAATCGCGCCGATGCGGCCATCCATCATGTCGCTCGGCGCGACGATGTCGGCACCGGCTTCAGCATGCGACAGCGCCTGCTTCACGAGCGCGTCGACGGTGATGTCGTTCAGCACGTAGCCGGAAGCATCGATGATTCCGTCCTGGCCGTGTGTCGTGTACGGATCCAGCGCGACGTCGGTGATCACTCCGAGTTGCGGCACGGCTTGCTTGACCGCACGGACCGCGCGCTGCGCGAGCCCTTCGGGATTCCAAGCTTCGCGACCGTCTTCGCTCTTGATGGTGGTCGGCGGCACCGGGAACAGCGCCAGCGCCGGGATGTCGAGCTCCGCGAGCGACTCGGCTTCGCGCACCAGCTCGTCGACGGTGACGCGCTCGATCCCCGGCATGCTCTGGATCGGCTCGCGACGGCCTTTGCCTTCGATCACGAACAGCGGATAGATGAAGTTGTCGGGGCTGAGCGTGCTCTCGCGCATCAGGCGGCGCGAGAACTCGTCGCGACGCATGCGGCGCAGCCGGGTGCGCGGGAATTCGCCTGTCTCTCGGTCCGACATGGCGGGTAGACTACAGCATGGCTGCCGCGAAACCCAAGGTTCGCTGCCCCTGGAGTCACGGGGGCAACGAGCTGTACGTGCATTATCACGACACCGAGTGGGGCGTCCCCGCCTGGGACGACCGGACGCAGTTCGAGTTCCTGATCCTGGAAGGCGCGCAGGCCGGCCTGTCGTGGTCGACGATCCTCAACAAGCGTGAGGGTTATCGCCAGGCGTTCGCCGGCTTCGATCCCGAGCGCATCGCGAAGTTCGGCAAGCGCGAGATGGCGCGGCTCATGAAGGATCCGGGCATCGTGCGCAACCGGCTCAAGATCGAGGCGGCGATCGCCAACGCGCGCGCGTACCTGGATTTTCAATCCGAGCACGGCGGCTTTGCGAAACACCTGTGGAGCTTCGTCGGCGGCAAGCCCCTGCAGAATCGCTGGACCCAGCACAAGCAGGTGCCGGCGACCTCGCCCGAGTCCGACGCGCTCAGCAAGGATCTCAAGCAGCGCGGATTCAAGTTCGTCGGCAGCACGATCATCTACGCGCACATGCAGGCGACCGGCATGGTCAACGA
>Ga0114129_10002233_pt1 | contig 26725 bp, 13 predicted proteins | sample RhiMetdeltSRZDD1_FD_80071 | JGI IMG/M metagenome (GOLD analysis project Ga0114129, IMG submission 80071) | Populus rhizosphere microbial communities from Tennessee, USA - Rhizosphere MetaG P. deltoides SRZDD1 (version 2) (version 2) | ecosystem: Host-associated > Plants > Roots > Rhizosphere >...
ATCTTATTAAGTATGTGTATACCAATGGAACTGACGAAGTGATCCGTAGGGGAAAAAAGATACACGCCATCGGATATGTAGAACTGGTGGATTATGATGAACTTCTTGACTCTGTAACTTTTCGGGTAAAAGACGATAGTTACAGCACTTACTATAAAGTTAGCATACAAAAGTTTAAAGATGCACGCAGCTTATCGGTTCGCTGTGCATGCCCCTATAACTTAGGCGATATATGCCGCCACGAAGCAGCCGCCCTTATTCAGCTGCAGGAAATGCTGGATAAGAATCAGCTGAAGACCGAAAAGGTAGAATACGATCAGAAGCATACCGTAGTGAAGATGAAATTTATTGATCTGAAATCATTACGGTTGTTATGTTCGCCCGATACCTATACCGAAGCAGAAAAATATCTTCGCACTCAACGCGCCGATATTGAAAATGCTCAGGATGAAGTGGTAAAAGCCACGGTAACTATCGATGGCACTCCGTGGAAAGTAGTGATACGCAAAAACGAAGAAAGGAATTTTGATACCAGCTGCAATTATGAAGACAGCCAGCATCCGCTGTGTTTACCAAAAGTAATTGTGTTTTTGCAACTGCTGAATGCCTACGGTCCTTATTATTTCGACAGCATTCGCAACTGGGATAAGGAAAAAAATAAACTGCTCGAAGCCTATGGTTACCAGTTAAGCGATAACCTCGATGGCAAATTTGAATTCACTTATAAAGACGGCAAGCCTTTTTTACGGGTACTTGACCCGTCGATAAAGCGTATTAGTCCGCAGGATGCAAAGGCCCGTCCCAGGCCTGTAATGGCCGAAGTGCCGGCTGCGTCTACAGACGACACCGTTATAGAAGAGCCTGAAAAAAATAAGTATTTACACCGGATAGGGGTAGTGTTCAATTTCAATCATGAAAGTTATCCCGGATTTTCAGTAGATGGCATAAGTGGCGAAATAAATGAAGATGCCACGCAGTTTACCGGCAAAGTTGAAAAACTCGACCTCGGAAAGTTTGTTAACATCGATGCCTATAGCGAGGCCGATAAGCAAATGATTCCGCAGCTGCGTAAAATGCAGGCTGCCGAAGTAACAAAATACCTTAACCGCAATTCGCCATTCAGTGGTATCTGGGAAAATATTATTCACCACGAAGAAGATGATTTGCCTGAGGAAACAAAGGCATTGATGGTTGAATACCTTCATCCCAAACTAAAAAAGTTATTTGTCGATATAGCCGCCAGTCCGTTTGTGTTTTTCCTGAATGGCAAAAAGGCTTTCAAAACCGAACACCTGCATACCGCCGGTATTGTTACTGATTACATTACTCCCTATTTTAAAGTAATAGCCGGAAAAAATAATTACGAAGTGGAGTGCTGGGTAAAGCTCAATGGCCAGCATGTGCCGGTGAGCGATAACACCATCAACAGCAGCCTGCTTTTCTTTTACAACGATAATTTGTTTTTGTGGGATAAGGCTGAAGATGTAAGTCTGGTTACACAATTCCATGGAAAAGGAAAGCTCGTATACAGCAAGGCCGACTGGCCCGAACAACTGCGCAAAGTGATATTGCCGCTTACCAAAGAGTATCATGTTGAGTTTGATGGAACGCTTGTAAGCGAAGTAAAAGACGGCGATCCTGAAAAGCGTGTTGTATTGCAGGAAAAGGGCGATTACCTGGTATTTCAGCCTTTTTTCTCGTACAAAGGCTTTGAAACAAAACCCGGTGGCAAAAATGAACTGGTAATACCCGATTCAGAAAAAGTAGTGATCGTTCACCGGAATAAAGAAAAAGAACTGCAATTTATACAGAAGCTCGAAGCGCTGCACTCAGGGTTCATCAGGCCCGAAGGCGGACAGCAACTGGCTTTAAAAGGCAGCGATGTATTGAAGAATAACTGGTTCTTTTTGTTTGTAGATGCGATGAAGGAATTGAAGATACCGGTGTTTGGATTTGATGCATTGAAAAACTTCAGGTTCAATACCGCACGCCCGCAAACAAAAATTCATATCAGCAGCAATACCGACTGGTTCGATGCACGTGTGGATATTGTGTTCGGCGATCAGAAAGTAACCATTGCCGATGTTAAAAAGGCTTTGGCCAACCGCCAGCAGTTTGTACAATTGAACGACGGCACGCTTGGTATTTTACCCGAAGAATGGATTAAAAAATACTCGCTCTTATTTAGGGTTGGTGAGGGTAAGCAAAATCAGTTGCGCCTGAGCAAATACCACATGAGCGTGATTGATGAACTGTACGATAACCGCAGTGAAGAAGAGCTGGTGTTAAAGCTCGAAGAAAAATACGAGCAACTGAAAGGCTTTAACAAGATTAAAGAAATACCGGTTCCGGAACATCTGCAGCATATATTGCGTCCGTACCAGGAGCATGGGTTTCACTGGCTGCATTACCTGAGCGAAATAGGCTGGGGCGGTATACTGGCCGATGACATGGGTTTGGGTAAAACCGTTCAGGCTTTATCGTACCTGCAATATTACCGTTCACATCATGGCAAATTGCGGGCGTTGGTTGTATGCCCCACCACGCTGATGTTTAACTGGGAAAATGAAATAAAAAAATTCACGCCCTCGCTTACTTACTATATTCACCATGGCGGCGAAAGAACAAGGGGTAAGGACCAGTTTTTAAATGCTGAAATTATTATTACCACCTACGGCACCCTACGCAGCGATATAAAGCTGCTGGTAGAAGTACCGTTCGATTATATAGTGCTTGATGAATCGCAGGCCATTAAAAACCCCACCAGTAAGGTTACAAAGGCTGCCTGCCTGCTGAACTCGAAAAATCGCATATGCTTAAGTGGTACGCCGTTACAGAACAATACCTTCGACATATTTGCGCAAATGAACTTCCTGAACCCAGGTATGCTGGGCAGTGTTGAGTTTTTCCGTCAGGAGTTTGCCATACCTATCGATAAATTCGGTGAGGCCGATCGCAAAGACCATTTGCGTAAATTATTATATCCTTTCATTTTGCGCCGCACGAAAGAACAGGTGGCTAAAGATTTGCCCGATAAAATTGAAACCATTTTGTTTTGCGAAATGGAAAGCGAGCAACAGGCTATTTACGACGCCTATCGCAACGATTTTCGCGATAAGATCATGGGCACCATCGAGCAGCAGGGTATACAGCGTTCGCAACTGACCATCTTACAGGGTTTGATGAAACTGCGCCAGATATGCGACTCGCCTGCTATATTGAACGAAACGGAAAAGTTCCCCAATCACTCTATAAAGCTCGAAGAATTAGGCCGGGAAATAACAGAAGGCGTAAGCAATCATAAGGCGCTCGTGTTTTCGCAGTTCCTGGGCATGCTGGCGTTGATAAAAGAAAAATTAAAAGCGCTGGAAGTTGATTTTGAATATTTCGACGGAAGCACTTCGGCTATAGATAGGGAAAAGGCCATACAGCGGTTTCAGAACGATGAAAACTGCCGTGTATTTTTAATTTCGCTCAAGGCCGGTGGTGTGGGTTTGAACCTTACCGCTGCCGACTACGTTTACATCGTTGACCCCTGGTGGAACCCTGCTGTAGAGCAACAGGCTATTGACCGTACACACCGTATTGGTCAAACCAAGAACATATTTGCCTACCGCATGATTTGTAAAGACACTATTGAAGACAAAATTTTGAGCCTTCAGGATAAGAAGCGCATGCTCGCCAAAGATTTGATCACCGATGATGAAGGATTTGTGAAATCATTGACGAGGGAGGATGTGGAATACCTGTTCAGTTAACCCACTCCACTCACAACATTTTTTCCCGTTACATATTGACTGTCAACCTACCGGGGTTGAACTTTTAGGGGCTTCGTGTGTTTACACAAGTTTACCGGCAGGGTAGCGTCTAAGTTTTATATTGCTAACGTTCATTTACCATACATGAAAAGGATATTTACCCTGTTTATCTTAATATTTGCTTTTGCCACCACTGCTTTTGCCCAAAAACGCATTTCGGGTACTATACAGGGAAAACTCACCGACACGCTTTTTAAAGATAACCTGGTCGATGCAACTATAACCGTTTTGCATGCAACCGATTCTGCAATTGTTACCTATACACTTGCCAATGCCAAAGGCGAATTTCAGATCAATAATCTCGACGGCGGTACCTACCGCCTGATGATCACCTACCAGGGATATGCACCGAGATACAAAAGATTTACCATATCGGCCGATACCAGCAATATACAGCTGGGTACCATTTACATGAATAAGAAAGATGTGATGCTGCAGGAGGTGATTGTAGAAGCCCCGCCCATACAGGTAAAAAAAGATACGGTTGAATACAGGGCCGATGCCTTCAAAACAAAACCCAATTCAACGGCCGAAGACCTGTTAAAAAAATTACCCGGCGTGCAGGTCGATAAAGATGGTAACGTAAAAGCGCAGGGTGAGGATATTCAAAAAGTATATGTTGACGGTAAAGAGTTTTTTGGTACCGACCCCAAGCTGGCTACCAAAAATATTACTGCCGATATGATTGAATCGGTGCAGGTGTTCGACGATATGAGCGATCAGGCAAAGTTTACGCGTATCGACGATGGCAGTCGTTCCAAAACGCTTAACATTAAATTAAAGAAAGATAAACGCAAAGGATACTTCGGCCGCTTTATTGCCGGCGCCGGCGATAACGATCGCTATCAGGCAAGCGCCATGTTTAACCGCTTCGATAACGATCGCCGCATTTCGATTTTGGCCGGTTCGAATAACCTGAACAAGCAAAGTTTTTCGTTTAACGACATTGTCAGCAACATGGGCGGTTATGGATCGCGTGGTAACAACAGTGGCGGAGGTGGTGGATTCGGAGGCGGCGGATTTGGCGGCGGGGGTGGAAACCGTGGTGGCGGTGGTGGCCGTGGCGCACAGGGATCATCGGGCTTTAGCAGTTTTGGCAGCAGCAATACCGGTATTACACAGGCTACCAATGCAGGTATTAATTATACCGATAAATGGGGCAGTAAAATAGATGTAACCGCCAGCTACTTTTTTTCGAACAGTGAAAACAAAAAGCAACAGCAAAGCTTAATGCAGCAATCATTCGACGATTCACTGATATTACGCAACGAAGACATGAGCTCGGTTACCAAAAATCTGAACCACCGGTTTAATTTGCGCATGGAGTATTACATCGACTCCATGAACTCGCTGCTGTATACGCCCAGCCTGGTGATACAGCATTCTGATACGTATAGCTATGATACGTTATTCACCCGGTCGGTAGATGGAAGCGAGAATTATCTGGCCAACGAAGGAAAAAGCATTAACAGCAATACGCGCGATGGTATTACTTTGAATAATAGCTTACTGTTTCGCAGACGATTTTTTAAAACAGGCCGTACGTTAACCGTGGGCTGGAACAACGGCATCAATAACAGCGATGGTAATGGCACTACGCAATCGCCGTTGCGTTTTTATGATAAACAGGGTAATTTGTCAAGCACCACCAACCAGGATATTAAAACAACCCAAAATACAAGGTCAACAACCAATGTTATAAGCACTTCGTATACTGAACCGGTAGGTAATAATAAGATCCTTGAATTTAATTACGCGTACACCAACAGGCAAACTACCAGCGATCGTGATGCATATAATTATAGCCCCGTTTCGCTCAAATACGATTCGTTAAACGGGGCGCAAACCAATTATTTCGAAAACGCCTTTATTGCCCACCGTGCCGGAGCCAACTTTCGTGTACAAAATAAACTGTACAATTATCAGTTAGGCGCCGCCGTTGAATTTTCTGAATTAGACAATCACAGCATACGTGCGTTAACCGGTAAGGATAGCACCATTAAACAGAATTTTGTGAATTTCTTTCCTACCGCCAGCTTTAATTATTCATTCACCCGTTCAAAGAATTTGCGCGTTTATTACCGGGGACGCACCAACCAGCCCACCGTTTCGCAATTGCAGGATGCGCCCGACCCCTCGAACATATTACAGGTTACCAATGGTAATCCATCGCTTAAGCAGGAGTTTGCCAACAACATTAATATCCTTTACAATAGTTTTAATGCTACAACCTTTAAATTTTTGTCGGTTAACCTTAACCTGAACAACACACAAAATAAAATTGTGAACAGCGTTGACAGTTTGCCGGTGGCATTAAGAAGTAAGCTGGGTATCGATAGTTCGGTACAGGGCGCGCAATATAGTGTGCCGGTGAACCTCAATGGTTCCTTCAGCACCTCGTCGTTCATTACATTGGGTTTACCTTTGAGGGGAAGTTTAAAGGGAAGCAGCTTAAATTTTAATAACTCTGTTTCCTACAACCGCGATATCAGTTTAATTTATAAGAAGGAGAACGTAACCAACACTTTTGTTGTTACGCAAACGGCAGGTATTAACTTCAATCTTTTAAAAGAAACCCTGATACTGGGCCTGAACGGAAGCGTAGCGTATAATAAAGTAAACTATTCGGTGCAGTCTAACCTCAACGACGAATACTATTCACAAACTTATTCGGCCGATATCAGTTATACCTTTTTGAAGAGTCTCGTATTTTCGACCGACTTTGATTACTATATAAATTCAGGGCGCGCCAGTGGATATAATCAAAGCATTCCTTTATGGAACACGAGCCTGGCCTACCAGTTATTTAAAAAGAAGAATGGCGAACTGAAGTTTTCGGTAAACGACCTGTTGAACCAGAACCAAAGCATTACACGCACGGTAAGTGAAAACTATATTCAGGATACCCGCTCAACCGTATTGAAACGTTATTTCATGCTCACCTTTACCTATAACCTTAACCGAACAGGTAATAACCAGCGCCGGCAGGGAATGCCCAATATGCCACGCAGCATTGAACGGCAAATGGAGCGCCAAATGGGTAACCCACCTTCGGGCGGCATGCCACCTCCGGGCGGCGGGTAGTAAAAAAAATCCCCGCTCCTTGAAGCGGGGTATAGCACATACTATTGTGGTTTCAGAGGTAAGTGCTAAGCGTTATAGTTAGTAAGTACTTTCTATTAGTGAGGTCTTTTTCTTGCATAAGAGGTAGCGCTGATAGGCGAATTGCCGAGCATAACAACTGCTAACAAACTTTTAACAAAACGAACGATATTCGAAGAAGGGCGATAGATGGTTTTGTGGATCTTCGCACGGTGTACATCGTAATACATAGGATTTTTTTCCATTGGTATTGAATTATTAATGAGTGAATAACAGACCTTCCGGTATAACGCTGGCTGTTACTTTTTTATTGTGTTTTAATGAATTTAGTACATTCCTATTCTGCTGCAAACAGTAATTCACTAATTTTCCACTTTAAACCCCCATTCTATATGACCAAGGTAATTTGGTTGTTACTGTTTACATGTTTAACCCTAACAACAACTGCCCAAGGCGTTTTCAGTAATAAAACGAATGCAGCATTAAAAAAAGTAATTGAAGATTATCCAAACCGCTTCAGCAACATTATAGGCGATCGCATATCTGCCATTGACCTGGCAGTTAACTATAAATCGAAAGTAGTTATTCCGGGATCGGTTAACTGCACGCTTACCAGTAAAGATGATGCGTATAGCTGGAACTGCGAATTGTTTTCATCGCCCGATTTTGAAAAGGCAAGAAGCAAATACAGCGACCTGTACAACGAAATTCACAACACCATCATAAAGTTCGAAGGCGAAAAACCCGTAATCCTCAATGGTCAATACGAAACGCCCGAAAAGGAAAGAAAACAAAGCAGCATCTTCTTTCATTTTCTGCCCAATACAGGCATCATTCAAAAACTGAATGTTGAATTGCAGTTGCAATCGGATGGTGGTGAATGGAAGATTAACCTGCATGTGTATGAAGTGCCGACTAATATGAAATCGCAAGCCTGAAATCAGAAGTCGGATGTCTGAAGTCAGAAGACTCCGAAATATGACACCTCTGAAAAGAATTGAACCGCAGGTTATTCTGACTTCCGACCTCTGACTTCGGGTTTCAATTATTAACCTTCATTAACATTAAAGCAACCCTGCTTAACCTTCTTTGCCATGGGCTAAGAATATTTTCGTAGCCGGTTACAATTACGAAAATATTACCGGCATGAAGAAGATATACCTGCTTATTATTACCTGCTTTTTGTACTTCGCTTCGTTGGCCCAATCAAGTGGTACCGTTAAGGGAGTAGTCTTCGATACATTATCAAATCAAACGGTTCAGTCGGCAACCATTACGTTGCTGCAGCAAAAAGATTCGTCGCTGGTAATTTTTACTATGACGGATAATAAAGGCCAGTTTGAACTGAAAGGCCTGGCCAATGGCAAATACCGTTTGCTGGTTACGCATGTAAATTATCACAACACCAGTACATTATTTACCATCGACGACGATCATAAGCAGGTTAACCTGGGCAACCTGATAATGAATGATGTTACCCGGGTTTTAAGCGAGGTGGTAGTAACTGCCGAAGCTCCACCGGTTACCCTAATCGACGATACCGTACAATACAATGCCGGAAGTTTTAAAACAGTTCCCAATGCTACTGTTGAACAGTTACTGAAAAAAATGCCGGGTATTAAAGTTGAAAAAGACGGCACCGTAAAAGCACAGGGGCAGGAAGTAAAAAAGGTACTGGTAGATGGAAAAGAATTTTTTGGCACCGACCCCAAACTGGCTACCCGCAACCTGCCGGCCGATGCGGTTGATAAAGTGCAGGTATACGATAAAATGAGCGATCAGGCCCAGTTAACCGGTTTCGACGATGGCAACAGCGAGAAGACCATTAACCTTAAACTGAAAAAAGATAAAAAGAAAGGCACCTTTGGTAAAGCCATGGCCGGCGGCGGCACAAAAGACCGGTACGAAGGCCGTTTTAATGTAAACTCATTTAAAGGGGCGCGGCAATTATCAGTCATTGGCATGGCCAATAACACCAATGCCGAAGGTTTTTCATTTATGGATATACTGAACTTTACCGGCGCCCTGAACAATATGAAACAGGGCGGTGGAGGCATTGAGATAAATATCAACAACGATGGCAACGAAGATCCTATGCAGGGCAGTAACAACACCGGCATACGAACCATTTGGGGAGGCGGTATTAATTACAACAATATCATTGGCAATAAAACCAATTTTACCAGCAACTATTTTTACAACCAGTATAGTCCTTCTGCCGAAAGTCATATTCAACGCCAATATTTTTTACCTGATACATCCTGGCTCTATAATCAGAATGCCTTTTCAAAGACGATCAATAACAGTCAAAAACTGAACCTGAGCGCCGATATTCAAATCGACTCATTTCATTCAATAAAAATTACGCCTTCGTTGGGTTATCAGCAAACACAAAAATCAACTACAAGTAATTATGCCGCTTTTTCGCCAACCGGTACGCCCGGTACCAGCGGATTGAGTGATAATAAATCGAACAACGAGGGGTACAATTTTAAAAATGATATCCTGTTTCGTAAAAAGTTCCGTCAACGCGGAAGAACCTTTTCGCTGAGCCTGCAAAACAACCTGAATGCAAGTGATGGCGATGGCAGCCTTACCTCGGTAAACACCTATCGCAATACGACGGGTACAGTTGTAAGAACCGATTCAATTGATCAGCGAAATACCAATAACAGCGATTTGCGCAGCTATACAGCAAAGGCAGTTTATACCGAGCCGGTTTTTAAAAGATCGTTGCTCGAATTCACTGTTGGCAAAAGCGGCAGTAAAAGCACCGCACAAAAAGTTACGTATGATTACAATGCCCTCAGTGGCAAATTCGACCGGTTAAACGACCGGTTGAGCAATGATTATGAAAGCAGCTATGGTTATAATACAGTTGGATTTCGCTGGCGTATGCAGCAAAAGAAATTCAATATATCGGCCGGAGTGAACTGGCAAAATGCTGAGCTCGAAGGGAAGATCGTTTCACAAATAAAAGATTCAGTTATAAACAAAACATTTTATAACCTGTTGCCTAACGCACGCCTGCAGTATAGTTTTACAAAGTATAAAACATTGCGTTTAAACTATACCACCAGTACCACCCAGCCATCTGTATCTCAGCTTCAACCCGTACCCGACAACAGCGATCCGCTGAATATAAAAGCCGGTAATGCCGATCTGAAACAGGAATTAACACATACTGTGCAACTGAATTTCTTTTCTGTTAATCCGTTCAAAAACAAAAACCTGTTTGCGTTTGTGAATCTGCGTCGTACCAATAACAAAATAGTAGATTATGATACGATTGATTCGGTGGGTGTAAAAACAACCCGCCCTGTAAACGTAAACGGGGCTTACGATGTAAGTGGCAATTTGAATGTGGGATTACCCGTTCGGTTTTTAAGAGGCACCGTGAATTTTGGTATGAACGGGTATTATACCAGGAACAAAACATTTATAAATGATGCCCTGAATACGATCAATACCCTGAACGCAGGTCCTGAAATAAGACTTGAAATGAATGCCGGTGATAAGCTGGATGTTTCACTAACCGGCGGAATAAATTATTATAAAACGCAATATTCATTAAGGGCTTCGTTAAACAATGAATATTTTAACCAGCAGTACAGTACCGAAATAAACTGGCAGCTGCCGGCCAGCTTCTTCTTTAATACTGAATTTACCTACACCATTAACAGCCGGCGTGCAAGCGGATTTAATGCCCGTGTACCGTTATGGAATGCTTTTATAAGCAAACAATTTTTGAAGTATAAAAAAGGCGAAATAAAATTATCGGTATTTGATTTATTAAATCAGAATATAGGCGTGAGCCGCAGCACCAGTCAGAATTATATTGAAGACAAACGGGTAACCAATTTGCAACGGTTTTTTATGCTAAGCTTTACGTATAGTTTAAATAAAAACGGGTTAAGCGCGAGTGCCGAAAGAGGGGGTATTCATATTATAAGAAAGTAAACAGCGATTTTGATAGTTTCTGCAAGGAGGACGCTGAAGTCTGAAGTCGGAGATCTGAAGTCAGAAGAACCCGATTTGTTTAGCCCATAACTATTTCTTACCCCCTTCAAGCTCTATCTTCGGACTTCTGACATCCGACATCCGAGTTCCTGCCTGCATGGTCGCAAATTTGCATAACAGGTATTACAAATATACCACCATGCCAAAAACCCGCACCGTTACGATTGCTGCGTCATCACCCACCATCGAAGGAATGGGTGCTATTCCACACAACAACGGCGTATTTTTCAGAGTTTGGGCGCCACACGCCAAAAAAGTTTTTGTTACCGGTGAATTTAACAACTGGTCGAAAACTAACCACGAAATGCATCAGGAGGCCAATGGCTATTGGGGTTTAAACATACCCGAAGCGACTGTTAACAATCAATATAAATATATTTTAGATACGAGTGCAGGCCAGTTGTATCGCAACGATCCCTATGCTAAGGAGCTTACCAGTTCGGTTGGCAACAGCATTGTAACTGATCCGCATTTTGAATGGACCGATCAGGACTTTCATATGCATGCCTGGAATGAGCTGGTGATTTATGAAATGCATATAGGAACTTTTAATGTAACCGAAAACGGCAGGCCCGGTACTTTTGAAACGGCCAGGCAACGACTGGGGTATTTAAAAGCACTGGGCATTAACGCCATTGAAATAATGCCCGCTACCGAGTTTCCCGGCGGTTTTTCGTGGGGATACAATTTATCGCACCCGTTTGCCATAGAAACGGATTACGGCGGCGTACGCGGCTTTAAAGCGTTTGTAAACGCAGCGCACGAATTGGGTATTGCTGTTATACTCGATGTGGTGTATAATCATTATGGCCCGTCTGACCTTGACTTATGGAAGTTTGATGGCTGGAGCGTGAATGATGGCGGCGGCATTTATTTTTATCAGGACTGGCGGGCACACACACCCTGGGGCCATACAAGGCCCGACTATGGGCGGCCCGAAGTGAGGCAATATATTCGTGATAATGCATTGATGTGGCTCGATGAATATCATGTAGATGGCTTACGCACCGATGCCATTTCGTATATACGCAATGTGAATGGCACCAATGAACGCGAAGCCGATTTGCCCGATGGATGGAGCCTGATGAAATGGATCAATGAAGAAGTGAAAAAAAGATTTCCCTGGAAAATAATGATCGCCGAAGACCTGCAGAACAACGAATGGATAACAAAGAAAGAAGAAGACGGCGGCGAAGGCTTCAGCACACAGTGGGACCCTTCTTTTACCTACAATGTACGCGAGATATTAAAAGTAACCGACGATGCCCATCGCGATATGAAGAATATTCAATATGCCATTGAACATTGTTTTAATGGCGATGCCTTTCAACGGGTGGTCTATACCGAATCGCACGATGTTGTGGCCAATGGCCTTACCCGGGTGCCCGAAGAAATAGCCCCCGGTGACCCGCAAAATTATTTTGCCAAAAAACGTTCGGTATTAGGTGCCGTGCTTACGTTAACAACGGGTGGCATACCTATGATTTTTCAGGGACAGGAATTTGTTGAAGACGAATTCTTTGATGCCCACAAGCCGCTCGACTGGCAGAAGTTATCAGATTTAAAAGGCATTGCACGCCTGTACCGCGATTGCATACAGCTTCGCCGCAATATGTATGGTATTACAAAAGGATTAAGCGGGCAGCACACCCGCATTATTCATATGAACCACGAAGGAAAAGTAGTGGCTTTTCACCGATGGCACGAAGGAGGTTCTAACGACAGCGTTATAGTTGTAATAAACTTTGCCAACAAGGCGCATAAAGATTATGTAATTGATGTACCTGAAGAAGGCGTTTGGAAAGTTCGTTTCAACAGCGACTGGAAGGGCTATGATCCATCTTTCAACGATACACCAGTTCTGGAAGCCGAAACTTTCGAAAGCAAAAAAGGCGATCACGATTTTAGTATAGCCATTAATGTGGGCCCGTATAATGCATTGATATTATCGAGGGATTGAACTAATAGCCAAAAAAAGAAGGCCGGATAGAAATCCAGCCCGTATTTAATCCAATATCCTATGAAAAACCACTATTAAGTTACTATCAAAAATTGGTTTATGCAATGATATTTATCAGTGTTCTTAGCGTTTACCGATTTATTGATTCTGGCTAACTTTTAATTAGTTTTTAACGCTAAGAGCAATAAGAGAAGAAAGAGAAAAAGGAGTCTTGCGTAGTTGAGGTTTTTATAAAATTCAGGCAGACCAGGTTAAACGAGCTTCTAAAAAACAAGGCTCTCTTTTTACTCGTTTAAGCTCTTAGCCAAAAAAGAAGGCCGGATAGAAATCCAGCCCTGTATTAATCCAATATCCTATGAAAAACCGTACTGAAATTAATAGTAATATTTGAAGTAATTAATGACCGGCATCATAAGGTTTGATGATTGTGGCAATGGTTTCATCGTTTTGCACTATATGCGAAAAAAGCCCCGATACAATCGGGGCTTCTTACACTTCGTTGTTCTATATGGATACACTTAGCCCGCCCGGTCGGCCCTCATGCGCATAGGCGCCCGGTTGCGCTCCATCTCTTTCATCGCTTTATCACGCTCTTTATTAAACTCATCAACCGTTACCTTTTTCCCGCTTTTAGGTTCTTTGATGGTTGCAACATCTACTTTGGGCGATACCTCAATCGCCTTATACGAAGGCGTTCCGTTTATATCTGTTTGTAAGATCAGTCCCGGTAGCTGCCCCTGAAAGTCGGGACCGGCAGCAACGGGTATGGCCGGGGTAAACCAGGCTACGATATGGCTGGTATCGACTACTTCTTTGCGGCTCATAACGCCGTTATCCATCGACATCGTCATGCGCTTGCCAATGCGGGTGGTTATTGCCTGCTGACAGGCATATCCCAGTATATTTTTGCTTTCGCCGGTCAGCTTCCAGTTTAGTTTACGAATACTGTCGTTAACAAGGTATTGTTTGGTAGCAAATTCGCGCTGTTCAACCTTACGGTCCTCTGAAAAATTACACCAGGTTACATCATCCTCGCCTGTCATACGTATCTGAATGCCATTTTCATTTGATGGGAAATCGGTTGCATTGTCGTCTTCGAGCTGACGGCGCAGCATCTGGTTGTTACCGAATAACACTTCAACTTTAAAAACCCGGGTGCGTGGTACCTGTTGCTCCATACCATCGCCACCTGCTATATGAATTTGCATTTGCCGGTAATTCTCATATACTACCCGGCCCTGTTGCTGTTGTGCCTGTACCTGCTGTAACATTAATACGCCAAACAAAAGGTATATCGTTTTCATACTCATTTATTTTTTTCAAATCTATGCCAGCCTGTACGGGCAACAGGTTAATACACCTTGGTTTAATGTTAATTAAGGTTAATGGCACATACACGCTGCTATATATCGGCTACTTTTGTAACGATATGAACAGGCGCCGGTTTTATTTATCTATAGTGTTAATGTTGCTGGCCATTGTGGCTGTAGCAACCTTTCAGGTTTACTGGCTTTCGAAAAATTTTCGCGAAGAGAAGCATGATATTTCCTTTCGCACCAATGTGTTATTTCGCGAAGCCATACAACACACGAGGGCCGAAAAACTTAAACTCGATACCAATGCGAACGTTCAATTTAGGGTGGCCCGTTACGGTGCCGTGGGCATGTTAGACGCTATTAAACGAAAAGTAACCGATTCCATTGAAGGAAAAAACCAGATGCGTGTATTTGTAACTGAAAAAAGCACCGCCTTTTTTAACGAACGTATTCCATCTGACTCCATACGCGAAGTGCATGTATTTAAAAGCGGCGCCGGTCCGGGCATCATTAAAGTGCTGAGTTCGGTAGACTCGCTGCAGGATTCGATCACCGTATCAGAACTTACCCATAAATATGCTCAGATATTAAAACAGGAAAATATAGCACTTCCTTTTTTGATAAGTAGCCGCCCTACGGTATTAAGGGAAGAACCCTGGCAACCACCCGACCTCGAAAACGATAATGAAGTTACCATTGGCTTTAATCACCCCGTTACTTACCGGGTAGCGGTTTCAAATACAACGCGTTTTGTGCTTGGTAAAATGTGGCCGCAATTTCTGGTATCGTTGCTGCTGGTGGGGGTTACTGTGTTGTCGTTTACTCTGCTGTTGCGTAACCTGGTTCAACAGAGAAAGCTAACGCAAATAAAAAATGATTTTATCAGCAATATCACCCATGAACTGAAAACGCCTATTGCTACCGTAAGCGTTGCTATTGAGGCGTTGCGCAGCTTTGATGCACTGCACGATCCGCAGCGTACGAAAGAATACCTGGCTATTTCTTCGAACGAATTGCAACGCCTGTCGTTTTTGGTTGATAAAGTGCTGAAGCTGTCGATGTTCGAAAAACACCAGATAGAACTGAAAGAAGAAACGGTTGATTTGTCGCAGCTGGTAAATGAAGTGGTAAACTCTATGAAACTGCAGTTTGAAAAATATAAGGCGAAGGTAAATGTGCAGGTGCAGGGCTACCAGTTTAACATCAATGCCGACAAGCTGCACATTACCAGCGTGCTGTTTAATTTGCTTGATAATGCATTGAAGTATAGTAAAGAAAATCCCTCGATACATATTGAGCTGAAAGAAGATCAGCAGCAAATGCTGTTGTCGGTAACCGATAACGGCAAAGGCATACCCACCGAATACCGTAAAAAGGTATTTGAAAAATTTTTCAGGGTGCCATCGGGCGATACCCATAATGTAAAAGGGTATGGCCTGGGACTGAGTTATGTTGCGTATGTTATTCAACGGCACTACGGGTCAATTGAGGTAGAAAGTCAGCCCGGCATTGGTAGCCGTTTTATTATTAAACTTCCAGCAGCCTGATGAACAAAACAAAAATACTGTACGTAGAAGATGAATTGTTTCTGGGCAAAATTGTAAAAGAAAGCCTTGAAAGCCGCCACTTTGAAGTGGTGATGGAAAGCGATGGGCAAAATGTTTTGCAAACGTTTAGCCGTATAAACCCCGATGTGTGTGTGCTTGATATCATGCTGCCCAATAAAGATGGTTTTACCATTGCCGGTGAAATTCGTGAGCTGAATGCTACCGTTCCGATTATTTTTTTAACTGCCAAAACGCAAACCAACGACCTGGTGAAAGGTTTTACGTTAGGCGGTAACGATTACATTCGCAAACCGTTTAGCATGGAAGAGCTGATCGTGCGTATTGAAAATGTTTTACGGGTTAAACAACAGGGCGGTAAACCGGCAAACGGAAAAGATTCGTTACAGATAGGCGGGTATCTTTTTCATATAACGCGGCAAACGCTTACCCACGATAAACAGGAACGCAAGCTGTCTTTCCGCGAAAGCGAGCTGCTGAAATTATTATACGAGAACCGCGATAAGATCATCGACCGTAAAGACATAATGAACCTGTTATGGGGCAATGATTCATTTTTCAACTCGCGCAATCTCGATGTATACATTACCAAACTGCGCAGTTATATTAAAGAAGACGACAGGCTGGAAATTATTACTATTAAAGGAGTGGGGTATCGGTTTGTTGTGGGTTAAGATAAGGCAACAAGGCTTTCCCCGATGCCTCATTGCCTTTTCGTTATAACTTTTTTCATACGCCTTCGGGCGAAATAACTTTTATAACTTAATAACTCTTCAACTTAATTGTACGCACCGGTTGCGGCTTTTTCAGTCGTTGCCAGCACCACATGATGGTGAAGCTGGGAATAAAATCGAGGCCCGGCAATGCTTCTTCCACAAAATTAAACAGGCCGCCAAAAGCGCCCTTCCAGCCACCAAAGGCCTTATAAAAAATGAAAGCAGAAATCGGCGCCCAAAGAATATCGCCAAATTCGCCCAACACAGGAATGGCATACGTGGCATAGCCAAGAATATCCATCACCAGGCAGAATATTAATGTGGGAGTGGTTTGCTGTTTGTTCATCTTTTAAAATTTAATGCAGGTAAGACGAAAAATATTAGTCGCGGGTTGCAGTTTCCTGTTACAGGGAAAACGAAAGTAATTTACCAAATTCTGTTAAAATTGAAGACACCCTGAAACGTTTTGCTAAACGAGCAACATTCTCTTTTTCAACACCGCTTCAATTTCTTCGAGCTTAAAGGGTTTTGAAATGTAGTCGTTCATACCGGCTTCAATACATTTTTCCTTGTCGCCCTGCATGGCATCGGCGGTGAGCGCAATTACAGGTATGTGGTTGTGAGGTTCGGGCAGCTCACGAATTAAACGGGTAGTGGTGTAACCATCCATTTCGGGCATGTTTACATCCATAAATATTAATTGAGGCTCCTGTTGGGTTAAAATATCGAGCGCCTGTTTGCCATTGGTGGCTTTTATAACGGCAAATCCCATTCTGCTTAATACTTCGGTTATCAGCATCATGTTTATGGGCTCGTCTTCTACCACCATTATACTGGCCGCATCGGCAATTTTTTCGATGGTAGGAATGATGCTGATCTTTTCCTGCTGTTGTTTGCCGGTGGCAAACATGGCCGACAGCATAGCGTACAGCTCATATAATTTTACCGGTTTTGAAAGGAAACCATGAATGCCCAGTTTTTCGGCCTGCCGCTGGAACATATTTTTTTCGAGCGACGATAACATCAGAATTACCGGTTGTGTTGAACCACGGGCTGTTTTTCGCATTTCCTGCACCAGTTGCATGCCATCCATTTGCGGCATGTGGTGATCGGTTAAGATCAGGTCGAGCGGTTCGCCTGCTTTTTGAATGCGGTTCAATATCATCAGCGCTTCGCGGCCACTGGCAGCCACTTCGCAGGGTATGTTGAAATACCGGAATATTTCCTGCATCAGCCAGCGGTTGGTGGCATTGTCGTCGATGACCAGCACTTTTTGTAACGGAGGCCGGTAGGCAGCAGTTATTTGCGGTTCGCTGTTTACAATTTCGAGCGGCATGCGCAGGGTGAAGGTGCTGCCGCGGCCGGGTTCACTCTCTACTTTCAGGTTGCCCTGCATCATTTCGGCCAGGCTTTTCGAAATGGTTAATCCCAACCCGGTTCCGCCATATTTACGGGTGGTAGAGGAATCGGCCTGCGTAAAGCTGTCGAATATCTTCGCCAGTTTTTCTTCGGGAATACCAATGCCGGTATCGCGAACCGACAATTCGATATCGATAAAGCGTTTTTCGTTTTTGAAATAAATGTTGCCTGCTTTTTTAAGCGATACAAATATTTCGCCCTGCTGGGTGAACTTAATGGCATTGCCTAACAGGTTTACAAATACCTGCCGAATACGAACCGGGTCGCCGCTTACCCGCGACGGCAGCAGAGGATCGATGTGGCAGATCATTTCGAGCTTCTTTTCAAAAGCTTTAACTGTTAAAATATCAATCGTATCTTCAACCAGTTCATCAATTCTGAAAGTAATATTGTCGATGTGCAGCTTGCCGGCTTCGAGCTTTGAAAAATCAAGAATGTCATTAATGATGTCGAGCAGGCCGTAAGCCGATTTTTTTACGTTCTCCAAATAATCGCGTTGCGAATGTTGTAAAGTGGTGGTAAGCACCAGGTCGGTAAAACCAATAATACCATTCATAGGTGTTCGCAACTCATGGCTCATGTTAGCCATAAATTCGCTCTTTGCCCGGTTGGCCGATTCGGCCATATCTTTTGCCCCAACCAGTTCCTGCTCCATCTGTTTGCGTTCGATGGCTGCGGCGAGGGTAGCGGCAAAAGATTGCAGAATGGTAAATTCGGTGATCGTCCATTCGCGTTCTTCCTTGCGGTCGATGAAGCTTACAAAACCCCAGAAGTAATGCATGGTGAAAACAGGAAGAACGGCTGCTGTTTTCACACCTATTTTTTCATAAAAATATTTTAATTCGCTCTCCTCCATGTTTTTAACGTGGCTGCAGAATATTTCTTCTTTTATGAGTGTTTGAAACAGGGGCGAATCGAGATCGCATTCTTTATGCTGAAACGCAGGATTGCGATAGGTAAGATCGTCGTTCAGTGTTTCCCATTGCCACAACCTGTCGCAATACCATTTATCTTCTGAAGCAACGTATTGGTTTTTGTAAACGTTCAAACTATCTACCTGCAGTTTTAAACCCAGCAGTTGAATAGCTTCGCCAATAGCTTCTTCTACATTATTATTACTAATGAGCAGGTGGGTGGCTTCGGCAACTGCCTGCAACAGCTGGTCTTTACGGCGCAGGCTTTCTTCAACTTTTTTAAGCGGCGTAATGTTGTGAACAAATCCCAGTACACCCCAAACATGGCCGTCGGTATCTTTCAGCGGAACTTTTACTGTGCTCATGGTATTCAACTGGCCATTGGTAACGTTTGGTTCTTCGGGTATGTACATCACTTTGCCCGTTTTAACCACTTCATCGTCATCGGCCCAAAAACCGCGGATGCCCCGGGCGGGATCGCCTTTTACAAATTCAACGGGGAATCCAACTTCGAGATCATCTTTTCCGATAATATCCTGGGGCGATTTGCGAAGCGAATCGGCACAGGCCTGGTTAATTAATAAGAATCGGTGACCAGGGTCTTTAATAAATATCCAGTCGGGTGTTGAGTTTATGATCGTGCGCAGTAATTCTTCTGATTGTTTTACTTCGGCCAGCAATTGTTCGCGTTCAACTTCGGCCTTTTTCTGTTCGGTAATGTTACGCGAGGTGGTAATTACTTTTATTACCTTATCGTTTTCTTTTACCGGTTTTACAATGCTTTCGAGCCAGATGTATTTATTGCTCTTTGTACGCATGCGGTAACGCAGCGTAAGGTTGTCAATGTTGTTTAATGCAGTGTTTTTATGGGGCTTAAACGCAAATACATCGTCGGGGTGAACAAATTCGGTAACGCGCCTGCCTTCTATTTCTTCGCGTTGATAACCCAATACCTTTTCAATGGATGGCGAAACATATTGCAAAGTGCCATTGGGTTCGCTTACCGAAATAATATCTTCTGAGTGTTCGGCCAGTAAACGGAACTTTTGTTCACTGTTTTGAAGCGCCTGTTCGGCAATAACTTTATCGGTTACATTTACGCCGATACCCTGAATTTCTGAAATACCCTGTTCGTTTTGCAGAGCAATAAACTCCCAGTCGGTCCACTGAAAACTATTGTTGTGTTTGATCGATTTCCTTATAAGCAGTTTGTAAACAGTACCCGGATGTTCCCAGCACTGATCGGCTACCTGCTGGCAGCGAAGAAGGTCTTTGGGGCTGATGGTGGTATAAAAAGGTGCGCCTAAAACATCTTTTTCAACATAACCGAAGGTTTGTAAAAACTGCGGATTTGCATAGGTGAAGTTGCCTGCCCGATCGATGCGGATAACATAATTCGTTTGTGAGTTAAGGATCGACGACAGGTATTGTTTTTCGCGCAACAGGGCATTACGGGCCATTTGCAGTGCTTCGTAATTGCGTTTATTGCTACGAAACAATGGGTCAATAACCAGCAGGATCAAACAGGCAAGCGCAACAATAAGCGAAACAAATTTGCCGGTATTGATGTTGGATGATTCTTCAATTCGTTCTGTTACCAGTTTTGTATAGCGCTGCACCACCTCGTTCATCAGGGGAAAGAACTTTTTTTCGCTGTACAATATCTGCTGAATGTAAATAGTGCTGTTCATCCTAAGCAAACTGCTATCGGCTTCCATCACTTCCCGGGCAACGGCCACCATACCTTTAAAATGGGTTTGGGCATTGGTAAGGTCGCGGGTTATTTCGAGTAGTTCAGATGAAGCAGGTTCTTTGCGAAGCACTATTATTTTATCGCGTAAAAGCTGGTTGCTGGCGTTAAAGGTATCAATGGCATTTTGCAACTGCAGACGAATAGATTGCTTATCAGATTCGGTGATGGAGGTTTTGGTAAGAAGCAGAACATCTTTGGTAATGATCTGGCTAAGGGTTTGCTGATGGCCGCCGATATTTACCAACGGCACCATTTTTTCGTTCTGTTTCGACGATAGATTAATGAGGTAATACCCAAAGAAGTTGAATAGAAGCACAGCGGCAAGCAGTACTACAGCAATTCTAACCAGTTTACGAAAGGGACTCTTCATTGGATTTTTATCAGGCTACTATATCTACCTGTTATCTTTAACTAAAAAAACAGCTTTCTATTGAATATCAACCCTTTTTTTTATCATAAATAAGGGTAATATTTAAAAAGTTGATTATTGTCACACAACGAATAAGCAAAAATAACGGGCAATCTTTAAACTTAAGAATGTGTTATACATTTATAAGTTACATAATATTTTTCACAGTTAGCACTGCGGGCGAATGGGTAAAAATCGCAGGATAAATTGGTTGAATTGAAGGATATAAAATCAACCCGGGCGGTGTATGCAGCAGCAGTAACAAAACCGAATTTGCCTGCAGCCGTGCCACGGTTCCAATCCGTGGCACGGCTACCTCTGGGCCCAGGAATTACAGCGGTTATATCGCAACGGTCGGTGGAACACCGGCCTTAATTTATCGATTTAATAATCGATAACCTGCTCTTCGATTTGAACCGGCACCTGGCGAAATTCGTATTGTTGGTTGCGCAATTGGGGTTCAAAACCGGCCTCCTTAATAGCGCTTTGAATGCTTTTATAGGTAAAGCGGTGAGGTGCTCCGGCAGCGCTTACCACATTTTCTTCGAGCATGATGCTGCCAAAATCGTTGGCGCCGGCATTTAAACAAATCTGGGCTGTTTGTTTACCAACGGTAAGCCACGATGCCTGAATGTTTTTTACGTTAGGTAACATTATGCGGCTGATGGCAATCATGCGAATATATTCATCGGGCGAGGTAAGATTGTGCACGCCGCGTATTTTGGTAAGCAGGGTATCTACATCCTGAAAAGTCCAGGGGATAAAGGCCAGAAAACCTTTGGCTTCGGCCGGTTTTTTAGCCTGCACTTCTCTTATTTTAACCAAATGCTCAAAGCGTTCGCGCAGGGTTTCAACATGGCCGAACATCATGGTGCCCGAGGTGGTGATATTTAATTTATGCGCTTCGTGCATAATATCGAGCCATTCCTGCGAGCCGCATTTGCCTTTTGAAATGAGGCGGCGCACCCTGTCGACCAGAATTTCGGCGCCGGCGCCCGGCAAACTGTCCATACCGGCTTCTTTTAAAGCGGTTAAAACTTCGCGATGGGTCGATTTTTCGAGTTTGGTAATATGAGCAACTTCAGGGGGGCCGAGGGTATGCAGTTTAAGGGTTGGGTACAGTTGTTTTAACTGTTTAAACAGATCAACATAAAATTTTAAACCCAGCTGCGGATGGTGGCCGCCCTGCAGCAGCAGTTGGTCGCCGCCCCAGCGGAAAGTTTCATCAATTTTCTTTTTATAGGTGTCAATATCGGTTATATAAGCTTCTGAATGACCGGGGATGCGGTAAAAATTGCAAAACTTACAATTGGCAATGCATACATTGGTGGTGTTTACATTGCGGTCTATTTGCCAGGTTACTTTGCCGTGAGGGACCTGTTTTTTGCGCAGCTCATTGGCCACAAACATCAGTTCAGTAAGCGGGGCCTGTTCAAAAAGGGTTATTCCTTCCTCAATGGTCAGCATGTCGAAATTGAGGGCTTTCGAATATAGCTCATCCAGATTCATAAATGTGTATTGTGGCAACAAAAGTACATAGTTCGTGGATTTACACTTCGATAAATTGCTAATACCCGAAAATTCAGGTTGGTTCCTCCACCGGGCGGAACAGTTGGCGGTTAGCGCTGATATCTGCCAATTGGCAACTTTTATCTGCCGGTTGTATACTACAAACTGCTGTTTATGTGTTTTTATACCAATGGTTTAAGGATATCGTTTAAATCAATTATCTTTCTAACGGTATTCAATTATATATAATAAATGAAGTCCGAAAGACAGAAAAGTCCGAAAGTCGGAAAAGCCAGAAACTTGTTTGCCGAACGGGTATCTTTCTTTCGGTCTTCCCGTCTTTCGGTCTTCCGGACTTACATTGTTAAACCTGGTTCTATGCGATTGCTAACCATACCCACCACACTGTTGTTACTGTTGCTTACGGTAACAACGTTGCAGGCGCAGGAAGAGTTTGTTCCTCCGCCTGCTAAGTTGATTGCCCGTTTTCCGTTTAAATTGCTAACCGGCGGTATTATTACCTTAAAAGCCAGGGTGAGTAATTTTCCCGATACGCTCAACTTTATTCTCGATACCGGCAGCGGAGGCATTTCGCTCGATTCGGCTACTGCGGCCGATCTAAAGCTAAAAACCGCCTTAAGCGACCGCACCATTCGCGGTATTGCCGGTGTACGCCGCGTATTTTTTGCCTACAAACAAACCCTGCACCTGCCTCAGTTGTCGGTCGATAGTCTCGACTTTCATATAAACGATTACGATGTGCTCACCAGCGCCTATGGCGAAAAAATAGATGGCATTATAGGGCTGAGCTTCTTATCGAGATATATTGTAATGGTAGATTACGACAGCTCAAAAATATCGGTATATACAAAGGGTACCATAAAATATCCACGGGGTGGCTTTTTATTAAAACCGCTGATACAAACCATTCCCATCATGCAGGCTTCGATGAAGGATAACCGCCCCGTTGCCTCGCGATTTTATTTCGACACCGGCGCCGGTATGTGCCTGCTGCTGTCGGCCGATTTTGTAAGCGACAGCAATTTTATAAAGCCCAAACGCAAATGGTATGCTACCCAGGCCGAGGGATTGGGCGGCAAAGCGCCTATGAAACAAGGAGTTATAAAGCAATTGCAGGTGGGTCCGTACAGGTTCAAAAATGTGCCTACCTATATTTTCGACGATGAGTACAATGTTACGGCATACCCCGCCCTGGGAGGACTGATCGGCAACGACCTGCTTCGCCGGTTTAACCTGATCATTAACTATGAGCGCCGGGATATTTACATGATGCCCAACTCGCATTACAAAGAACCTTTCGATTATTCCTACACCGGGTTAGGCATGTACGTGGTGGGCGGCGAAATTCAGGTGGTTGACATCATGCCCGAATCGCCGGCTGAGCAGGCGGGTTTTAAACCGGGTGATGTGATCATGGCGGTGGCAAATAATTTTAGTAATAATATTCAAACCTATAAAAATCTGATGCAAACGCCGGGCGAAAGGCTAAAAGTGCTTGTTTTACGCAAAGAAGGCCCGGTTATTCTTACCATGAGAGTGAAAAATATACTTACGGGCAGGTAGCGCCTTTTATAAAGCACTTTCAACCAAATACCCCAACTTGTCGTTAATTTGTGACGGAAGCCACGGAATTTGTCACGGGCGATTTTCCGCCTTCGGCGGAAGATTAGGTTGCCACGGATTGCACAGATGAACACAGATGAAATACAATTTTCATTTTTTGAGATTCTGACAATTTTCAGGCAACCGGTAGCGCAAACCAGATAAAACGGATGAGCGATGAAACCAGAAAAAGGGACAGCTATTAGTTTAGTTTTTCAAAATTGAAACCAATCTGTGTTCATCTGTGCAATCCGTGGCAAAAGTGTATTCTGCATTCATGTCGCCGAAGGCGGCATTTGTGGCAAAAAATATCCTGAGCGTAGCGAAGGATAAAAATTATCTGTGTCCATCTTATATAAAAGAACGGTTTATGATACAATTTGAAAAATTCACGTTATCGAATGGTTTAAGGGTTGTAGTGCATGAAGATCATTCTACCCCTATGGCAGTTTTAAATATTATGTATGATGTGGGGTCGAAGGATGAAGATCCCAATAAAACAGGTTTTGCCCATTTGTTCGAGCACCTTATGTTTGGCGGCTCGCGTAATATAGAAGATTTTGAAACACCCCTGCAAATGGCGGGTGGCGAAAACAATGCCTATACCAGCAACGATGTAACCAATTACTACATTCAGTTGCCTGCCGAAAACCTCGAAACCGCATTTTGGCTCGAGAGCGACCGCATGTTGTCGCTGGCATTCAGCGAAAAAAGTCTGGAAGTACAGCGTAAGGTGGTAGTGGAAGAATTTAAAGAACACTACATTAATAAACCTTACGGCGATGTATGGTTTAAAATGCGGGAGATGGCCTATAAAACCCATCCATACCGCTGGTTAACGATCGGTAAAGAGCTTTCGCATATTGAAAATGCCCGGCTGCAGGATGTAAAAGACTTTTTCTTTAAACATTACCGCCCGGTAAATGCCATTCTGGTAATTGGCGGTCATGTAAAAACCGACCATGTACGCCAGCTGGCCGAAAAATGGTTTGGCGATATTCCGATGGGCGATAAATACATTCGCAGCATACCCGACGAGCCGGTGCAAAACGAAGCGCGTCGTGCCGAAGTACGTGCCGGTGTTCCCCTCGATGCATTATACAAATGCTGGCATATGGATAACCGCCTCGATCATGGGTATTATGTGGCAGATCTTATTACCGAAGTATTGGGCGGCGGCGGCTCTTCGCGCCTGTATCAAAGCCTGGTAAAAGAAAAACAATTATTCAGCCACATCGAATGCTATCATTTTGGTTCGGTCGATAAAGGGCTGCTTACCATCGAAGGCAAACTGGTAAAAGGCGTGAAAATGGATGATGCAGAAAATGCCATCAACGAAGAGCTTGAAAAACTGAAGCAGGATGGTATCAGTGAAAAAGAACTCACCAAAATAAAAAACAAAACCGAAGCCACTATTGCGTTCGAAGATATGAGCGTGCTTACCCGCGCCAATAACCTGGCCTTTTACGAATTGCTGGGCGATGCGGCGCTGTTTAATGCCGACAGGGACAAATATTTTTCAGTAACCGGCGAAGACATATTGAATTACAGCCGTAAAATATTAACTCCCAACAACAGTAATACGCTTACCTACTATAGCAGCAATTAATTTTGACGAATAAAAGACGAACAAACAGATAATATGCTTAACAGAACCATTGCACCTCCTATTATAGATCCGGTTGCTTTTGATATTAATTTGCCGGCCTGTAAAAAATATACCCTTACCAACGGTGTTGAAGTATATGCACTGGATATGGGCACCGAAGATACCATGATGGTAAACTGGGTTTTTTACGCCGGTAACTGGTTCGAAACAAAAAAAGCGGTTGCAGCGGCTACCAATGCTATGCTGAAGAACGGCACCACTAAAAAAACGGCGTTTGAGATCAATGAACATTTTGAGTATTACGGCGCTTATCTCAGCCGCAACTGTTATAACGAAACTTCCGAAGTAACGCTTCATACTTTAAATAAACATATTAACGAGTTGCTGCCCGTGGTGGCCGAGCTGGTACAGGAATCAACTTTTCCGCAGGAAGAGTTGAACATTTATAAACAAAACTCACAGCAACGCTTAAAGGTAAATTTGCAAAAAAGCGAATTTGTGGCAGGCCGTTTAATCGATGCGTATTTATTCGGCGAGCAACATCCGTATGGCAAATACATGAACCTCGAAGATTATGCAACTGTTCAGCGCGAAGATGTACTGGCTTTTTATGATACGTATTACCGCAATGGCCGTTGTGTGATTTTTGCGGCAGGTAAATTACCTAAGGATTTAATTGAAAGCCTTGAAAAGTATTTTGGCCACTTGCCGTTGAAGGTACGTACCGGTGCTGCCGAAACAATACAGCATCCGCTGCAACCTGCGGTGCAAAAGAAGTATAAGATAATGAACGACCCGGATGGGGTACAGTCGGCTATTCGCCTGGCAAGGCCGTTTCCTAACAGGCATCATCCCGATTTTCAAAAAGCGCTGGTGCTGAACAATGTGCTCGGTGGTTTTTTTGGTTCGCGGCTGATGGGCAATATTCGCGAAGACAAAGGCTACACGTATGGAATTTACAGTTACCTGATGAACTTTACCGGCGAAAGCGG
>Ga0114129_10002234_pt1 | contig 26722 bp, 23 predicted proteins | sample RhiMetdeltSRZDD1_FD_80071 | JGI IMG/M metagenome (GOLD analysis project Ga0114129, IMG submission 80071) | Populus rhizosphere microbial communities from Tennessee, USA - Rhizosphere MetaG P. deltoides SRZDD1 (version 2) (version 2) | ecosystem: Host-associated > Plants > Roots > Rhizosphere >...
CAAGTTTTTGAGGCGATACAACACTTGTTGGACTTTGGTGAGTTTTCGTTTGCAAACGTGCAGGTTGGTCAGGGAAGGGCAGAGCTGGCAGCCCGCGTATTTGAATCCGCGAGTCGACGCGGAAAAGGACTTTTCGAGTTGCGCAACGGAGGAATTTACTGGTCATGGGGTTCAGGGCAAAGACAACTGAATGGTGAGCCGGCCTTCCGTTCCACGTGGTGCTTTCGCATGCCTTTAGTAAAGGATGGCGTCGATTGGGGCTGGATGAACCTCTATCGTGACTTTGAAAGCGGCGATCTGCTGGTCGACACCAACTATATTAGCGAGTTGTTTCGACGCGAATTAACTAGCGCGGCGGAAAGAATCTTCACACTGCACGAAACAGCGCGGCTAGTCGGGCAAAGATCGATGACCGCAACAGCAGGTACTGCGGCCGGCTAAATGGCACAAGCCACATTCAATAGTTTTGTTTCTGTTGACGAACTGCCGGCGCGTTTACGAATCGCTGCCTTATTGGACCACGGTCTTTTTGGCTCTTTGCTCGTTCTTCTGTGCCTCACAGCGATTCCATACGGAACATCCCAGCCGTGGTGGAAAGCTCTTTTCATCTGTTCAGTATTGCTGGCCACAATATTTGCAGCGTTTGAGTTCTTATTAAACGGCTCAACAAATGTGGATGGTAAGCGACTCGTGCTTCCGATATTTGCAATGGCAGGATACGCGTATCTACAGACGATATCGCTCGGCCCGGGTTTTGAATCAGGTGTAGCAGTCACATCACGAACAATCAGCGCCGACCCATACTCAACACGCTTTGTTGCCATGCAGCTCGTCGCACTCGCTCTCGTTATGCTCCTTCTTTATCGTTACATGCGTACGAAGACGCGCGTGCGTATTGTGATTCACGTCGTCCTGGGAATTGCTGTAATCAGCGCAGTCTACGGAATCCTCAGACAAACCGTTCAGCGTGACACCGGGTTTATTTTGCCAGTGCTTCGCCCTGGGGCAGGCTACGGTCAGTTCATCAACAAGAACCATTTCGCGTATCTGATGGAGATGGCTTTTGGACTTGCCGTTGGTCTGTTAGTGAGTGGAGCAGTTAAGCGTCAGCATGGAATGGTTTATGTCGCGCTATTGCTGCCAATCTGGACCGGGCTTGTACTCTCGAATTCGCGAGGAGGAATTCTCGCTATGTTCGCCCAAATTTCCCTGGCCATCCTGCTCATCGGTTACTTGCGGCACGTTATCGGTGACGAAGAATCCGGAATCACTCGAGCTGCACACTCTAAGGCGATGCGCTTCGCTACCTTAGCCATCTTGATACTCGTAGTCGCAATCGGTACGGTTTGGGTTGGTGGAGACCGCCTGATTACTAACTTTGAAGCTACTGGAAGTGAGTTCTCGAGCTCTTCACCTGCGTCGCCAGAGGGAGTAACACGAAATGAGATCTGGCGCGCTACATTACGCACGTTCGCTGCGCATCCCATTCTCGGTGTTGGCCTCGGCGGGTACTCAGTCGCCATAACTGCCCACCACGAGGGTTCGGGAAAAATGACGCCGCAGGAGGCGCATAACGAATACCTCGAGTTACTCGCCAGTGGAGGAATCGTTGGTTTTGCCATAGGCCTGTGGTTCGCGTTCGAAGTATTTAGAGTGGTACGCGCTAATCTTCGCTCGACAAGTAAGTTTCGCGCCGGTGTATGTTTCGGCGCGGTTCTCGGGATTGTTGCCGTCGCAGTTCATAGCTTCTTCGATTTTGGATTGCACCTGTTGGCGAATGCATTGATCTTTGCCGTGCTTATCGTGATGGCAACTGAAATTCCCGAAAATGCAGCTCACCTAAAGAACGGGAGCGAAGCGACCGATTGAACTAACCAAAGACTTAAGGTACGGAGAAATCGGTCGCTTCGCTCCCGTTCTTTAGGTGAATTCTTAATTGTAAGCTTTCGCGGCTTCTTAATTTCTAAGTTTTCGAGTCCAAACGGCTCATTTGAATTAAACGGCGAGCCCGAAACTATAGAAAAAAATTGACCTGAGACATAAGCACAAGTAAACTTCCGCGCAAACATACGGGCGACAAGGAAGTTGTTAGTTTGGAAGGAGCACACTTCTAATGACAACAACAAAACGAAGAGTGAAGGCAACCGTTGCAGCGTTGCTTATCTATTCGACTTTGCAGCTCGCTGGACAGGCCGCGTTCGCCGGTGGCGCGTCAAGCGTGGCGTCTGTTTCGGTACCACAACAGCTGGTCGGCCGTCTCAGTACACGAGACAATAAACCAGTTATGGTGAACGGACTCAGCGCCGCTACCGGCGCTTCAGTCGCAAGTGGTGCCACGATTGAAACCAAAGCAGAGGAATCCGCTTCTGTTAATGTTGGCCCACTCGGCCGGCTCGACATTTCACCTAATACTAAGGTGGTTTTGACCTTTGGGCCTGGCGAACTAAAAGCGCTCGTGAACTTTGGCTGCGTGAAACTGACGGCACTTAAGAATATCCGCGGTGAGGTCGCCACCGAGCAGGGAACGGTAGGTACAACGGATCCAGCTACCGGAGGAGTAATTGAGAATTGCAAACCTGGCACCACGCCAGCCGTAGTTGGCCAAGGCGGTGGTGGTGTTCTCTTCGGGCTGGATCTTCCTCAGACCATAGCCGTTCTCACAGGAGGCGGTCTTGCGGCCCTTACACCCCTGTTTTTCCAGGAGAATCCAAGCAAAACATAGTCAATACTGAAGAGTGTTGCGGGGCGCGCTCCAGCCAGGTGACGTTGGAGCGCGCTTTCGCTTTTCAGTCAAAGCAAATTTCCGTGTCTGAGACCAGGGCTTCAATAATTCGTTTCGCCGTGGCAACGGCAGTCATCGCAGCGTGTCTGGTTTCGATGAACTATGCGGCGAGTTTCGGTCTATCCAAAATTCTCGGACGGGGTTCGGTCTACACGAACTCTCTTCCGGCCGCGGATAACGCTGTGGCACTCACTCCCGCAGATCCCGAAGCTCATCAGGCTCGCGCCATATTGCTAGGGAGGACTGGGCGCACGGCCGAGGCTGTGCGAGAAATGGAAATAGCCGTTAGTTTGAGGCCACAAGATGATTATCTCTGGTTGGAAGTTGGTAATTTGCGTGACGATAACCGTGATCAGGCATCCGCACTTGCAGCTTTCGACAATGCGGTGAGACTCGCGCCCCATTATGGTCACACTCACTGGCAGCGTGGAAATTTGCTCGTGCGTCTGGGGCGATACGAAGAGGCATTTGCTGAACTCAGGATGGCTGCTTCGTATAATCGCGACTTCCTGCCGAGCCTAATCGACTTGGCCTGGGGGATTTCGCGGGGAGAGCCAAAAACCACAGAGCTCCTGGTGCAATTCAATGACGAGAAAACCCGACTCGCCTTGGCCCGCTTTTATGCTCTTCATGGAAAAGGTGCAGAGGCCCTCGATCAGCTTCACGAACTTCGCACGATTGGGGAAGACGCACGTGCTGATTTGGTTCGGTCGCTCATCCAGACCAAGGCATATGCCGCAGCTTTTGAGCTGTGGAAGAACAGTGCTGGTAATTCGACGCCAAAATTCTCGATTCAAAATAGTAGTTTCGAACAGGATCTGACTTTCGACGATGTCGGCTTTGGATGGCAACTGCTGAGACACGATCAGGTAAAACCTGCACTTGATGTCAACAATCCGCATGAGGGCGCGCGCAGTTTGCGAATAACGTTCGAAGGATACGACAATCCAGCGGTAGTGCTTTCGCAGTTATTGCTCGTTATGCCACAACGGTCATATCGAGTTTCGGCGTGGGAAAGAACGAAAGATCTAGTCACGGGAGGTTTACCAATGCTCGCCGTTGTTGACGCGAATGGCGGAGAGATCTTAGGAACCTCAAGTGCGTTCCAGACGCGCGATAACAATTGGACGAACGTGACTTTCGAGTTTAAAGCACCAACCGCATCGAATGCTGTTTATATTCGCCTCCAAAGGCAATCATGCAGTTCCTCACCCTGTCCGATATTTGGGCATGTCTGGTTGGATGCGTTCGAATTTCAGGAATTAACGGCCAAGTAAATGACCGCAGAGCCTCTAATACTTGCAGTAGAAACAGCCACATTAGGTGGGAGCATTTCACTGAACAGCGGGGACAAGGTGGTCGCGTCGCTCCAGGGCGATGACAGTGTCTCGCATTCCAACACGTTACTGCGTGATATAGAAACTGTTCTAAAGGACGCCAGCAGTTCGCTGAATGCCGTGGATGTTTTTGCAGTTGCCATAGGACCCGGAAGCTTTACGGGCCTGCGAATAGGCATCGCTACCGTTAAAGGGTTAGCGTTTACTCTTCACCGACCATGCGTCGGAATTCCAACACTGGAAGCTATAGCTCATTCCGCCGGAATCTGCGACCGAGTAGTCGCGGTGCTGCCTGCCGGTCGTGGGGAGGTATTCGTACAGATGTTTGAGGTCTCTGCTGATAACATAACACCGTTGGACACAGCGACTCATATCTCGCCTGCAACGATGTTGCAAAAATATTCCTCCTTCGATTCGATTTGTTGGTGTGGGGATGGAGCGCGTGTGCATAGAGATGAAATCCGGCGATGTGCAGAACAGAATGCGAAGCAACTCAGCACAGGAGCCGGCTACAGCGGTTGGAGAGTGATGTCGGACACGCCTAATCTAGCTCAGCATGTCGCCGCACTTGCTTCTCGAAGAATCGCGAAACACGAGCTTCAGAGTGCCCAACACATCAGGGCACTTTATGTGCGACCTTCTGACGCAGAGTTAACAACGCAAGGCAAGTAATAACGTGAATGCACTGACCGCTGAAATAACAATTGTTCCCATGACCGAGCACGACTTGCTTGAAGTAGTCGAGATAGAAGAACAGTCAGGGCTTAGCCGCTGGGGTTGGGCGGCATATTACGCGGAGTTGCAAGGACACAACAGGCGCTTGATGCTCATCGCCCGTCCGAAGACCTCGGGAGCTGACAGCTCTCAGGTGGCCGGTTATATCGCGGCAAGAGCATCGGCCGGAGAGTTACATATCAACAATGTCGCGGTTAGAGAAATATGGCGGCGTAATGGGATTGGCCGTTTATTGCTGTCCCGAGCGCTCGCTGAGGGTAAGCGATTAGGGGCTTCTTCGGCCTTTCTGGAGGTGCGGAGTGGAAATTTGGCGGCACAGTCCCTTTATCAAAAATGTGGGTTTGTGGCAGTCGCGCGCCGGCCGCGGTATTACTCGGATCCGCTGGAAGATGCGGTTGTGATGAGACTGGACATGTGAGAAAGTGTCGCCAAATACCAGCTTGATTTGACAATGTTGTTGGGCTAACATTTTTGCCGTGCGAAACATTTCTAGTGGAGGTTCTGAGTCGCCTCCGTTCCCTAAATTTGCCCCACTCCCCAAACTTGAAAGGAGACATGCACCAAAATGGACATCGCAACGACGGATAGTCTTAAAGAAGAGTTGATAAACCGCGATCCGGAATTCAGAGAACTAGCTAAAGAACATCATAAATACGAGGCACGCCTAAGTGAGTTATCAGCTCTCGCCTATCCGAGTGATGAAGAACAGTTGGAGGAGATTACTCTAAAGAAAAAGAAACTTGCTCTAAAAGATCAAATGTACTCAATGATGTTGCAATACCAAAAGACTCAAGGTTTGGATCATTAAACTCGGAGCGCTGTTGGAGTGCGCGGAGTACACGGCGCTTCGCCAAGGCGGTGATAATCACCGCACTCCAATGAGTAGTTCTCCGGTCTGGAGTTTTGGAAACTGAACAGGGACGTGAACTAAAAGTACACGTCCCTTTTTGCCGAGTAGCACCAAAGAACCACGTCTTGAAAATCGTCCGCGAAAGTATTCCTTTCATAGCTGTACCCGCGTTGCTCGGGATTGCTGTGCTCGTGTTTGGATTTTGGTATCTCACGATCCTGTGCGCCATCATTGCGGGATTCATGGCTTACTTTTTCCGCGATCCTAAGCGCGTGCCGCCTTCCGATCCGAATCTGGTTGTGGCGCCAGCGGACGGGCGAGTAACGCGAGTAGCGCCCACCACTTTCATCGACAACGCGCCCGCAACCCTGGTTAGTATCTTTCTTTCGCCGCTGGATGTTCATATAAATCGCTCTCCGATCGCCGGCCGGGTTCTTGATATCTCTTACTCGCCGGGAAAGTTTCTGATGGCGACCAATGAAAAGGCCAGCGCAGTGAATGAGCAGAACGCCTTGATCATTCAGGGAGAGAAAGTGACCGTCGTTTGCAAACAGATCGCCGGAATACTGGCGCGACGAGTAGTCTGCTGGACAAGGAAGGGCGATAATCTAGCCCTCGGAGAAAGGTTTGGAATGATTAAGTTCAGCTCCCGAACCGACGTGATCCTGCCGCAGAACGTGAAAGTAACGGTTAAGGAAGGTAGCCGCGTTTGTGGCGGCGTCACGATCATCGGGCAAATCGCATGAGCACTGCATCTGGCTTGCAATTAGAACCCGAATATCCCAACCCTCAACGACGAGGCCTAAAAAAAGGCGTCTACCTCATCCCCTCACTTTTTACCGCAGCGAACATCGGCATGGGCTTTTTTGCTGTGATGGCGTCGCTTCGCGGATTTCAATTGCTCGGCCAGCCGAATCCGGATATCTCGTGGGCGGCTGCATACTTCGACAATGCCGCAAGGGCGATTGGTTGGGCAGTATTGTTCGACATGCTGGATGGTCGCATAGCGCGGCTCACGAAAACGACCACAGAAATCGGCGTTCAGCTGGATTCGATCGCGGATGTTGTGACCTTCGGTTTAGCGCCGGCGGTACTCGCGTACGTGTGGGGTTACGGTGCGAGTCTCACTGAGGGAACACCGGCACATCAGTTCGGCTGGTTTATCTCTTTCATGTACCTGATGTGCGGCGCGTTCAGGCTGGCGCGCTTTAACGTTCAGTCATCGAGACCGCGGATTCTAGCCGAAGGTACCGTCAAAGTAGACAAAAAGAGCTTTGTGGGCCTACCGATTCCCGTAGCCGGTGGATTGATCGCAGCGATAGTTCACTTCAGTCCGATTCCGCTTATTAACTTTGGCGCTGAGCGAGCGCGAATCTATTCCGTGCTGTTGATTCTTCTGATGGGTGTGCTCAGCGTGATGATGGTGAGTACGCTGCGTTTTTCCAGTTTCAAAACCGTGGGAACGCGCGTGCGCAGTATGAGGGTGGTCATTTTTGCGTTAGCAGTGGCGATGCTGATTTTCCTCTACTCGCAATATGTGCTGCTCGCGATCGTAATTGCCTACATTCTTCACGGACTTTTGTCACGAGTTGTTGGAGTATTTTCGCGGCGCGCGGACACTACGGAATCAAAAGTCGAACCTCACGCAATCCGACACGATGGTTAAGGACTTTGTTGCGCTGTGGTTGGCGGTGGCGCAAAAGCAAGGAGCGCATGCTCTGTTGTAACGAGCACTGCATCTCCCACGATTATGGGCGCCGCGGAGCTGGTTAATTCCTCGCCTGTCGGTAGCGCATTAACCTGCTTTCCATCTCTCAGAGCGAGCACTACAGCCGTTGAACTCGACAACGGTGTGAATAGCGCGTCTTCTTGAACAGCTAACGGCTTCGAGGGAATTCGACCAGGCAGTTGGCGCTTCCAGAGCATTGCGCCTTTGTTGTTGAGAAAGTATGCAAAATTATCCAGCGATGCCGCTAGAAGACCTTGACTGGTCAATGTAACGGCTTCAACTCCTGCTCCCGTTCTCTTTTTCCACGTCAACCGTCCTTTATCGGCGCTGACCGCGTACACGTAACCATCACCTGAACCGAAAAAGACGCTATCGTTCAGTACTGCAACAGGGCCGCGGATCGCTCCTTTGGTACGATATCGCCACACCAACCTTCCGGTTGATTCTTCAAGTGCGAGTAAGGTGCCGTCTTCACTACCAAAATAAACTCGGCCACCACTGCTGACAGGGTGTCCGTTCAAGGTTGCGCCGAACGGTATCGACCAAAGTACACGGCCAGTACGCTTATCAAATGCATACGCGCGTCCATCGATTCCTCCAGCGAACAACTTACCGCCACTGAGAGCGAGAGAGCCTCTTAATGGTCGCACGAGAGGAGTCATCCATTGCGTTACTCCTCCGTCTCGTCCAAGTGCTCGCAACGCACCTCCGACTTGCTGCGGCGTCTCTGTCGAACTCAACGTTTCGGACGCAACGTAGATCATCGACTCGTCAGCAACCGGCGAGGCTGATAACTCGCCTCCCATTTCCGATCGCCAGTAAAGTTGTCCATCCTTTGCTTTCAAGGCGACGATGATGCCGCCCGCAAGCGGCAGATAGATTCGTTCACTGTCGAACGCCGGCGTGAGATTAAGAGTGACGTTGGATTCGTACCGCCAACGGATGGTCAAGGGCTGCGACAACAAAATGTCTGGTGCGGTTGACGCTACGGGTTGCGCAGCGAGTAGTAGAAGCGACGTTAACACAGCAGCCGCGAAGCATCGAAAAAATCTGTTAGAAAAGAATCTCAACACAGTGAATTACAGAATTCGTCTTAACTAAATTACAACTGACGTTGGCGTTCTCCAAACGGCGAAGTATAATCTGCCACTCTTCTTAACGTTTGACAGCAAAACAGCTTCAGAGGTTTTCTTGACGAACGTCGGCCAGCACGAAACGGTCATCATTCTCGACTTCGGTTCACAGTATACACAGCTAATCGCCCGGCGCGTTCGCGAGGCCGGAGTTTATTGTGAGATTCTCCCATTCAACACCTCGTTAGATGTCCTAAAGGCCCGCTCTCCAAAGGGCCTGATTCTCTCCGGCGGTCCCTCATCTGTTTATGACGCTTCTGCGCCAAAACCGCATCCGGAGTTGTTACAGTTACTTGATTGCCCCAAGCTCGGTATCTGTTACGGCTTTCAAGTTTTCGCGCGCGAATTAGGCGGAGACGTTACAGCCTCTCCAAATCGCGAGTTTGGTTACGCGCGGTTAAAGGTAGTCGACAAAGAGAGTCGTTTGTTCCGCGGATTACCAAATGAAATGGACGTCTGGATGAGTCACGGGGATCACGTAACAGAGATTCCCGCCGGCTTCCGCGTTACTGCGCTCACGGATGATGCCTTGAACGCGATGGAAGATGAATCGCGAGGAATCTTTGGTGTGCAGTTCCATCCGGAGGTTGCGCATACGCCCCTCGGCGCACAGGTGCTCCGCAATTTTCTGCTTTCAGTCTGTCGTTGCCACGGTGATTGGTCGCCTGAAGCGGTAATTGAAGATCAGGTACAGCGAATCACTGCGCGGGCGGGTAGCAGCGCGCGAGTCGTTACAGGTTTGTCTGGCGGTGTCGATTCCACGGTCGCCGCGGCGCTGGTACACAAAGCGATTGGTGATCGTCAGACCTGTCTTTTCGTCGATACGGGTTTGTTGCGCGAAGGGGAGTTTGAGTCGACGCTGACGTTGTTTCAGCAGAGCATGAAGCTGAATATCGTCGGTGTACGGGCGGGAAAGCTGTTTCTTGAAGCACTGCGCGGTGTTGCTGATCCGGAGGAGAAGCGAAAGCGAATCGGTAAAGTATTCATTGACGTCTTCGAAGAGGAAGCACAAAAGCTCGGAAATGTGGAGTTTCTGGTCCAAGGTACTCTCTACCCGGACGTCATTGAATCGGTTTCCGTTCGAGGACCTTCTGCTACCATCAAGAGCCATCACAATGTCGGTGGTTTGCCCGAGAAGATGAAGTTGCGGCTGATCGAGCCGCTGCGAGAGCTCTTTAAGGATGAAGTCAGACTGATCGGAAGGGAATTGGGAGTACCAGAAGAGATACTGGGACGCCACCCGTTTCCTGGTCCGGGTTTAGCAGTGCGAATACTTGGCAACGTAACCGAGGAAAAGATTCGATTACTGCAGGCGGCTGACAGAATCTTTGATGAGGAGTTGCGACACGCTGAACTCTATCATTCCGTATGGCAGGCATTTCCCGTTTTGCTACCGGTTTCGACTGTTGGCGTAATGGGCGATGAACGCACTTATGAGAGAGTTGTTGCGTTGCGTGCAGTCACAAGTGTGGATGGAATGACAGCAGACTGGGCACGTTTACCGCATGATCTGCTTGCGCGGGTTTCGGCGCGAATGGTTTCGGAGATTCGCGGAGTAAATCGAGTGGTTTACGACATTAGCTCGAAACCTCCGTCAACCATCGAATGGGAATGAAAACAGCTTTCACAGTTTTCCGGCAGAGCGGGCAGTAGTATAGTTGGACTATCTCAAATTCATCATTCTTCGCGCTAACCAATTCCGAGCGCGAACACCTGGGGAATAATGCAGGATCGGCAATTCGTACACCTACACCTTCATACTGATTACAGCCTTCTCGACGGCGCCATTCAAATCAAACCACTATCCAAGCGAGTTGAAGAACTTGGAATGCCTGCGTGTGCCATGACTGATCATGGCAACATGTTCGGCGCAATCTCTTTCTACAACGCGATGAAGTACAGCGGGGTGAAGCCGATCATCGGCTGCGAAACTTACATCACGCGTGGAAGCCGAACTGATCGTGGTGCCGGCGCTCCGGGGGAGAAAGCAAACTTCCATTTGATCCTCCTGGCCCAGAACTATGAGGGTTATCAGAATCTGGTGCGACTGACGTCGAAGGCTTACACGGAAGGTTTCTACTACAAACCGAGAATCGATAAAGAACTGTTGGCCCAACACAGTAAGGGACTCATCGGGCTATCGGCCTGCATGTCGGGTGTACCGTCGGCAATGCTCGCCCAGGAGAAATGCGATGAGGCGGCCGCAGCAGCGATTGAGTTTGAGGAGATCTTCGGGAAGGGAAACTACTTTCTTGAGATCCAGGAACACGGTCTTGATGCGCAGCGTCGAATAAGGAAGCCTCTCGTCGAGTTGTCAAAACGCACTGGCGTTCCACTGGTCGCCACGAACGACGCTCACTATCTCATGCCCGAAGATGCGCGTGCCCACGATGTGTTGCTCTGCATCGGCTCAGGCAAGACGATCAGCGACACAAACCGTCTGCGTTACGCGAGTCCAAACTTTTATGTTCGGTCGCCGGAAGAGATGTGGCGAATCTTCGGAGACGAACTTCCGGAAGTATTGACGCGGACTGTCGAGATTGCTGCGCGTTGCGATTTGAAGCTTCCGGAGAACGCGACGTATCTGCCGCAGTATCCTATCCCTGAATCCGAAAACGGTCTGTCGGCTGATGACTACTTTGAGAAAGTTGTTCGCGAAGGGTACGAGCGCCGTCGCCAAAGCGTTTGGGAAACGCAGCTCGTCCGCGGGCAGCTCAAACAGCCTCTTGCCGATTATCAGACTCGACTAACAACAGAGATCCAGATGATCAAGCAGATGGGCTTTGCTGGTTACTTCTTAATTGTCTGGGACTTTGTACGATATGCGAAACAGCACTCAATACCAGTTGGCCCCGGTCGCGGTTCAGCTGCCGGTTCTCTCGTCGCCTATTGCCTCGAGATCACCGATGTCGACCCCCTTCAATATGATCTGATATTCGAACGGTTCCTTAACCCGGGCAGGGTGTCGTTGCCCGACATCGACATTGACTTCTGCGTGCGGGGTCGTGGCGAAGTCATAAACCATGTCGCCGACCTTTATGGCCGCGACTCCGTCTGCCAGATCATTACGTTTGGAACATTGGCCTCGAGGGCCGCTATCAAAGATGTTGGCAGAGCCTTGGAGGTACCTTATGCCGAGGTCGAGAGAATCGCGAAGTTCATCCCTCCGCCTGTACGCGGAAGAAACGTCAGCATCGCCCAGGCCCTTGAACAAGTACCTGAACTAAAACGTGAAGTTGAAGTAAATCCTCAGGTACGGGAGATTATTGAAATCGCCCAGAGGCTGGAGGGTTGTGCTCGTCATTCTTCCGTTCACGCGGCCGGAGTCGTGATTTCTCCGCTGCCTCTCCAAGAGCTGATTCCAATCGCGGTCTCCGGGAAGGAGGAAATAACAACCCAGTATGTCATGTCGGATCTTGAAAAGACCGGCATGCTTAAGATGGATTTTTTAGCGCTTACCGCCCTAACCGTTATAAATGATTGCTTAACGAGCATTAAACAGCTGCTTGGGAAAGAGATTAACTGGTCGGATGTAGCGCTTAATGACCCGAAAACGATGGCGGTTTTCGCTGAGGGAAGGACAGAAGCAGTCTTCCAGTTTGAGTCTTCTGGTATGCAGGAGATTTGTCGAAAGCTGAAGCCGAAAGGCGTCGAGGATCTCGCGGCACTCAACGCGCTCTATCGACCCGGCCCACTGGATGGTGGAATGGTTGATGAGTTCATCCTGCGGCACCACGGCAAGAAGAGCGTCAGATACCTTGTTCCGGAGATGAAGGAGATTCTCAGCAATACGTATGGCATCATCGTCTACCAGGAGCAGATCATGCAGCTGGCACAGAAGCTTGCTGGTTATACATTGAGTGAGGCCGATCTGATGCGTCGCGCAATGGGTAAAAAGAAGCGTGAGGAGATGGCGATTCACGAACAGAAGTTTATTAACGGAGCAGTCGAACGAGGAATTAAGCGAGACAAGGCCGAGAAGATATTTTCGTTGATGGCGCAGTTCTCCGATTATGGCTTCAATCGAAGCCACAGTGTTGCGTATGCCTATCTCGCCTTCCAAACGGCATACCTGAAGGCGCATTATCCCGAGCACTTCTACGCGGCAGTGCTTTCAAACGAAGCGCAGGATGCTGCTAAGGTGTTTAAGTACTCCAAAGAGTTAAGGGCTCAGCGAATTTCGTTGCTGCCGCCGGATGTGAATGAAAGCTTTTCTGGTTTTACCCCCTTAAGCGGAGCCATAAGATATGGTCTGACCGCGATTAAGGGGCTTGGGCAGTCGACAGTCAACGCGGTCACTGAAGCGCGGGGCACTGGTCCGTTCAGATCATTTTTTGATTTTGCCGAGCGGGTTGAATCGTACACGCTTAACAAGAGAGTATTTGAAAGCCTTGTGAGTGCCGGCGCATTCGATTCATTGAAGGATTCACGATCGGTTTGTGACTGGCGTGGCGTTCTACATAACTCAATCGACTCGGCTTTGTCGCGAGCCCAACGCGCGCGACGTGAAAGAGAATTGGGGCAGACGGGCTTGTTTGGTGCAACGCCGGCAGAATCTGACTTCGTAGACGAGATACCTCGGAATGCTAAGGGTTGGACGCAGTCGGAATTACTGGCTGCGGAGAAAGCGGCCCTCGGGTTTTACATCACAGGTCATCCTTTAGAGGCCTACCTCGATTTGATCGCGAAAGTAAACACGTCGAAGTCGTCAGATCTGGTAACCTTAAACAGCGGTACGCGCGTGAGTGCGGCGGGCATCGTCTCAGATCTGCAGCTAAAAACTACGAAGAAGGGTGACAAGTTTGCTTTGCTCCGTTTGGAGGACGAAGTAGGAGGTACGAAGTGCGTGCTGTGGCCGGAAGTGTTCAGGAAGCACGGGCAATCAGTGCAGAATGAAGCGCCAGTGATAATCTCTGGCCGGTTGGAATTAAGTGAAGACAGTCCGCCAACTATTATTGTCGATCAGGTTCAAACAATGGAGGCTGCATCTAGAACAAGCGAATTTGTGGTTCTCCGAACACCTGCACAGGCCGATTTCGCGGAACTGTTCGAAGCGATCCTGAGTGTCCTCAGCTTGCACCCAGGAGATTGCGATGTTGCTATTGAGACCGTAGTGGAAAATCAAACGTTAGTCAGAATCAAGACCAATCCTGCATTACGCGTCAAACGAAGCACACAGTTGGATCAAGCGTTGACCAGTCTCGGCTGCGTACTGACCATCGAGAAATCAAACAACGGTGTTCGCGTCTGATAACGGAAATGGCAAAGAAAGAGGAACAGATCGAGAAGCCAAAGAAAGTCGAAGAGAAGCCCCGAACGGCTTTCGACCGGGTATTACTCGCGCGGCACGCGGACCGGCCTTACACGTTAGACCTAATAGAACGTCTGTTCGAGGATTTCGTCGAACTCCATGGTGATAAGCGATTCGCGGAGGATCCAGCGATTGTCTGTGGCCTGGCTCGTTTCCACGGATTGCCGGTGATCGTCGTCGGTCATCAAAAAGGGCGAGACACTAAACAGCGCAGCTACAGAAACTTTGGAATGCCGAAGCCTGAAGGATATCGAAAGGCACTGCGCGTGATGAAGCTCGGCGAAAAGTTTGGTCGACCTATATTCACATTTATCGATACACCCGGGGCGTATCCGGGCATTGATGCCGAGGAGCGAGGCCAGGCTGAGGCCATTGCTTACAACTTACGAGAAATGGCGAAGATAACGGTGCCGATTATCGTCACGGTAATTGGCGAGGGCGGTTCGGGAGGAGCACTAGCTATCGGTGTGGGTGATCAGGTTCTTATGCTCGAGAATGCGACGTATTCAGTCATCACGCCCGAAGGTTGTGCAGCAATACTTTGGAAGGATTCGTCTCAAGCGGATCGCGCCGCAGAAGGATTGCGACTAACAGCACAACATCTCTACGAGGAAGGAATCGTCGACAAAATCATTCCGGAACCAGAGGGCGGCGCACACAACGATTACGATCAAACAGCGCGCTTCCTTGATTCTGCGTTAACAGAGCGCCTTGCTGAGGCCGTTAGCTGTAGCCAACAGGAACGATTGTCCCGTCGCTATCGCAAACTTCGACACTTCGGTCGTTGGGGAACAGCAAGCGACAGTACTACTGCAACACCATCTCAGTGAAAGAATTTGTTTGTCGACCTTCAGAAGGGAACGTCTTCGTCAGACAAGTCCGGTTGCTCTACTGGTCCCGCTGCAGCCGCAGCAGCTCTTTCAGCAAGCGGTTCTTCACTTCTTCCTGAACCGATAAACTGCATATCTGTGGCCTGCACTTCCAGTGTGTAGCGAGATCTACCGTCGCGATCTGTCCACTCGTCAACGCGGAGGCGTCCTTCGATATAAACAGGACGTCCCTTTTGCAGATACTGTGAGGCAGTTTCCGCTTGCCGACCCCAAAGCACCACACGGAACCAGGTAGTTACATCCTGCATCTCGCCAGTTTTGTCTTTCCGCCGCTCGTTTGTCGCCATGCTGAAACTGCAAACCGGCGTGCCCTGAGTTGTGTAGCGCAATTCGGGATCGCGTCCGAGGTTTCCCACGAGGGTTATTTTGTTAAAGGACATGAGGAGCCTTTCTGTTGTCTGTTAAATTCGGGAGAAATCGTCGGCGATACTACTCGCGCGCAACGGAAGAATCAAGCAGACCTCTTTGGTGTGCGGTGACTTGTCACCGCTTTGTTGCCGGCACCTTAGTGCCTGCCATTACGTTACGATCGCGACAAGTCGCGACGGATGAGAGCGGTGACAAGTCACCGCTCTCCAAAGAGAATGCGGATCTATCACTATCGCGTTTAGGAAATGATTTCTGATAGACTGTCGGTACTTCAAATAGTTTTTTTTGAGGATGAAGTCCAAAGTCTATATAGAAACTTTCGGTTGTCAGATGAACGTGGCTGACACCGAGCGCGCCGCTACTGGCTTACGTCAGTCGGGTTACGAATTGTGTAACTCGGCCGATGATGCTGACGTGGTGCTGCTCAATACGTGTTCAGTTCGCGAACGTGCCGAGCGCAAGGTTTACACGCGAATCGGTGAGGTTCGCGCAGCAAGGCCTGGAGATCGTAACCTCGTGATTGGAGTGATGGGTTGTGTTGCGCAACTGGAAGGCGAATCCATTTTCTCCAATGCTCCGACGGTGAACATGGTCATCGGCACTCGGGCAACGGATCGGATCTCTTCTTTGATTGAAAGGGTCCGCGAAGGCGAACGCAAGGTTTCGGATCTTGGTGAGCGGGGTGAGCATGAAGGATGGGATGTTTTGCCTGTGGAGCGGCACTCACCGCACGTCGCATTTATCCCAATCATCGAGGGCTGTAATAAGTTTTGTTCATTCTGCATTGTGCCCTACTCAAGGGGGCGCGAGCGCAGTCGCCCCGCTAGTGAGATCGTGGCGGAGACTAATAGACTGAAATCGCTTGGCTACAAAGAAGTCCACCTGATTGGGCAGAATGTGAATAGTTACCGGCCGAGGATTGAAAACGGCCTCGAGGGCTTCTCAGGTGCTACGCCCTTCTGCCGACTGTTGCGAGCCGTAGCCGCAACCGGGATGCCGAGGATAAAATTCACTACTTCTTTCCCGCGCGATTTCCATCCTGACATCGTGACTGCCATTGAAGACAACCCAAATCTGTGTGATTGGATCCATCTGCCGGTGCAGTCTGGAAGTGATCGAGTTTTGAAGGCTATGCGTCGTGGCCATAAACGGGCGGATTACCTGGAAAGGATTGAACGGGTAAAGACGTCTAACCGCCGTCTGTCACTAACAAGCGACATCATCGTTGGTTTTCCAGGTGAAACGGACGAGGACTTTAGACAAACGATCGACCTTGTTGAGCAATGCCGCTACGATAGCCTCTACATCTTTAAGTATTCGAAACGCGCGGGAACTCCCGCGGCAAGTTTCCCCGACAACGTACCAGAATCAGAACAGAAGGCCAGGTTTCTTGAGCTAGAACGAGTGCAAAAAGCAATCCAAGAGAAGATTTATCGCGAATACGTCGGCAGAACGTTGAGCGTACTTGTTGAACGGCAGAGTTCTCGTAGTGAAACCGATCTTGTTGGCCATTCCACTTGCCATAAGGTTGTAAACTTTCCTGGTACGAGCGCTCTTGAAGGTGAAATAATTGACGTGGAGGTTACTGAAGCAAAAACCAACAGTCTCTACGGCGTTGTGCGTGCGGCTTAGTAACCCTCGTGTTATGGTTAGGCGTAAGGGGTAGGGAAATGGAAATCGAGGTAAAAATTCGCGCACTAATGATGGATCCCAACAGCGGAACTCCAATAATCATCTTGAAAGACGTTCAGAGTGATACTATGTTGCCCATCTGGGTGGGCGCCTACGAAGCAAATGCAATCGCCCTGGAGATTGAAAAGATTGCGCCCCCGCGGCCGATGACGCATGACCTTCTACGAAACTTAATCACGGAATTGGGTGTACAGGTCGAACGAGTAGTGGTAACAAGTCTTCGCGATAACACGTTCTTCGCCGTAATTGAAATGAGAAACAGTGAAGGTGGACGGATGGTGCTCGACTCGCGTCCTTCCGATGCGATTGCACTTGCGTTGCGAGCCGACTGTCCAATATATGTCGACATGGAGGTTATTAAGGCTTCCCGAAACACGTTGCCTTCAGAAGAAACAGAGGAAGCTGAGATCACTGGAACCGAAGAAGAGTGGCCCGACGTCATAGGCGAGGCCGGCGATCTTCCAATGTAGCTTTTATGACCATCAGAATCGCCAACGCCTCGTCAGACTCAACTAAACCCCGGAGCGCGAGTTTGCCACTGTGCGAATGGTAATCGCCATCGCAAATCAAAAAGGCGGGGTAGGAAAAACTACTACCGCGATTAATCTGGCTGCCGCATTTGCTCGCCTTGGAAAGCGTGTCCTTCTCCTGGACCTCGATCCCCAAGCAAACAGTTCAATTTCGTATCTTGATCCGCTCACCGTCGAGAGATCCGTCTATGAATTGATGATGGACGGCCAGGCTCCAATTGAACAGTCGGTTTACCGCACGCCTGTAGAGAATCTCGAAATAGTCCCGTCCAAAATCAGCCTTGCAAAGCTGGAGTCGAAACTCGTTGGAGACTTTGACGCGCCCTTCCGGCTCAAGGATCGATTGGAGCCCTACCGCAACCAGTTTGAAATCATTGTTATTGATACGCCCCCGACGCTTGGTCTCATTACAGTGAACGCTTTAGTCGCAGCGTCGCACGTACTGATACCAATTCAATCGTCCTACTTTGCCCTTGAAGGCACGGACGATCTCCTCGAGACGATCGAGAGGGTGAAGGCGCGGCCGAATCCTGCGTTGGAGTTGCTAGGCGTTTTGATCACGCTTCACGATAAAAGGACCACGCTGGCTCGGGAAGTACACGAGCAGATTCGCAACGTGTTTGGTCCAAAGCTTTTTGAAACAGTGATCACAAAGAGTGTCAGACTTGAAGAGTCACCAGCTTACAAGGAATCGATATTCACGTTTGCGCCAAATTCATCGGGAGCGATCGAGTACGGAAAACTTTGTGAAGAGGTAATGAGCCGTGTCTAAGAGGGGACTACCCACAGGTTTACAAATGCGCCACGATGCGCACTACGTAGAGGAGTTGTCGCAACATCGCCCGGCACAGATCGGACGGATGATTCCAGTCGATAAACTCGAGCCCAATCCCGAGCAGCCGCGCGTAGAATTTGGTGACTTAACGGAGCTCACTGCATCGATCGCTGAAAAGGGCGTGCTGGAACCGCTGCTCGTCAAGCCAAACCGACTAACCGGCCGCTGGATGATTATCGCGGGAGAAAGACGTTGGCGTTCGGCCCAAAAAGCCGGATTGAAGGAAGTGCCGTGCGTAGAAATGGAAGTGGATGACGGCACAGTGGCGGAGATCGCTCTCATAGAGAACATGCAGCGCAAAGACCTCACGGTTTGGGAAGAAGCTGACGGTCTGTCATCGCTCTGTGAGCGTTTCGGCTACAGCCATGAGGACGTCGCTAAGAAGGTAGGGAAGAGCCGAACAACAGTTACTGAAGCATTGTCGATTGCGAGAATACCGCCAGACGTGCGAGATATCTGTATAAGTGGCGACATCAATGCAAAATCATCGCTGTTGCAGATAGTTCGTCAGCCCGATGACAATTCAATGCGTCGTCTGGCAAAGCAGATTGCCTCACAAGGCCTCAATCGAAACGATGCGCGTGAGGCAAGACGTCAGGACATCGGGCCGCGCATTGTGCCGGATAACAAGCCCTTCACTTATAAGTACTCTGATCCTGACAAAGAGTTTAATCTCGAAATTCGGTTCCGGCAGTCAAAGGTTCAACAAACTGAAATCGCGGCCGTGTTGAGAGCTGTAGCCGATGATCTCGAAGCTGTTGGATAGTCTGGCCGCGCTAGTTGCCAGGCTTTTTGTTTGGAGTCTTCGCCGGAACCGGCTTGAAATCAAATCTGCCCTTGCCCTGGTGATAGAACACACAGTCGCTCCCTGGGCGACAGCCGCTCACATGCACCACGTTAGCGGGAATCACGATAACCGAACCCGGTCCGAAGTCTCTTGCTGATGCCATATCTGTTCCGGCATACCAGAGACCGCTGATGACCACGTCCGTGATTTCTATGCTATGCACATGCAAGCCGTGGTCAGTACCGGCAGCCACCCTCCGCATCTCCGTATAGGGCCGTCCACTCCTATGGTCGCCTGTGAGTGGGGCGAGCTGCATGCCTTTGTTCTCGGGCAGAACGACCCACTTTAGCTCGTCAAGTGAGAACATTAGCGGAGCTTTCTTAGTCGGTTTCGGCGTCACATTGGGTGTTGTATGTTGCCTGGCTCTCTGACGCGTTTTCGCGACGGATTGCGGCTTGGCGACAGTGGCGGCTGAAAGGGTTGCCGCCAACAGCATCACGATCAATCTGTTCACTTGCGCTCTCCTCAAATCAACGTGTTAATCGTCGGTTGACTAACACGGCTGCAGGTTTATCAGGATTTCGAAGTGAGGCTCTTCTTCTTCTCAGCAGCGGCTCTTTTCTGAAGACTCTTTGCCCAACGTTCAAATGTTGGTTGAAGTGGCTTGAATAGTCGGGCGCGCAACGTGTGCTTCTTCTCATTCCAAACTTTCATCTGTTTCTCGGTGTAAGCGCGAATGGCCGGCTCGAGTTGCGTCTTCTTTAGTGAGTGACGCAACGTCATGTGGTAGTGCTGAGCGACGAGCGAAAACACTAATGCCACGAGATTGCTCTTGAACGATAGTCGTGGAATGATCCGTTTATGAAAAGGCTTATCTGGCGCGAGTAAGACATTCACGGCGATCTCCAGCCACGGGCCTTTTGGACCTTGGCGTGGGTGGTAAAGACCGGGAAGTTCGGTTGCTTGAAATTGACCCCTGATGCGCGGGTCAGAAATGACGGGCACTAATCTGATTCGCTCAATCCCGCGTGTGTGCTCGCGAGGTAAGCTATCGAACGCCTCTTCAATTTGTTGAAGCGCGTTTTTGGGTAAACTTCCTTCGTACTGATTCTCAATGCGTATAGCCACAGTGAATGCGTCTTTCTAGATGTGATCGATCTCGTCTTTTGGAATCGAGCAACTTTAGGAGGTCGGCGGTAGGGAGGTCAAGTGAGCATAAGTAAACCTCAATTGCTTTTAGTTGTGGCAGTTGCCGTTTTACTAATAGTTAAGGATTCTAAGCACTACCGCCTTCAAGTCCACATAGCCGATGATCGCACGATGAAGGAGGTGCGGATTGTCGATTAGGTTACGCAGCTCAACGGCTTCATTAACGATCCTCTTGTGCTTTTTATCGGCCTACGCTGAACGAGTGGGACAAGATTGGGAGAATGAGCGGTTTGCAGCTGCCGGTGTGCGTGAACAAAAAGTCGAGGCTTTCTTCACAACGCTTAAAGAGGCTGTTGCGAGTAACGACAAGAAGCCGTTGCCTCGTTAGTCAGCTATCCTGTCACGGCCACCCTTGCATCCGGTCGGCGAACAAAGATACGCAGCAAGACCGATTTCATCAGATTCTACGATCAGATTTTCCACGACGACTTTAAGCAATTGATTGCCGATACGAAGCTCAACCAGCTGTGGGCGCGGACTGCGGGAGTTGCTATGCCGCGAGGGGAAATTTGGTTCGCAGGTGTGCAGAGAAGTCCGAGAGATTCCGACCAGTATCAGATCAAAATAATCGCCATTAACGGCCTCATTCGGTAAGGTCAGAGGAAAGATCTGTAACAGCCCCAAGACTCGCGCTCGATACCAATGCCGCATACTTAGAAAGAACGCCGCTCGTATACCTAGGTGTTGGTGCCCTCCAGGCTTCAAACCGTCGAGCGAGTTCGGCTTGTGAAACGTTCAGTTGGAGCAATCCTTCTTCAGCATCGATCGTGATCGAATCGCCTTCTTGAACGAGCGCAATCGTCCCACCGACTGCTCCTTCCGGCGAAACATGACCCACGACCAGTCCGTACGTCCCACCCGAAAATCTACCGTCAGTGATCAGACCGACTGAATCGCCCAGGCCAGCGCCGATGATTGCCGAAGTTGGTGCAAGCATTTCACGCATCCCCGGTCCACCTTTCGGCCCTTCATAACGAATGACAACAACGTCGCCTGATTTGATCGCGCCACTTAGAATCGCTTGCAGACAAGTTTCTTCTGAATCGAACACACGTGCCGGACCCATGATCTTTCTGTTCTTCACTCCGCTTATTTTGCTGACCGCGCCTTCAGGTGCGAGATTGCCATGTAGGATCGCCAGGTGACCATCGGAATAAACCGGTGTTTCCCATTGTCTGATTACATCCTGCCGTGCCGAGGGAGCTTCAGGTACATCTGAGAGCACCTCGGCGACAGACTGACCGCTGATTGTTAATGAATCGCCATGGATTAAGCCGCGGAGCAACAACATCTTCATGACCTGCGGAACGCCCCCCGCCCGGTGCAGGTCTGTTGCCACGTATTTGCCTGATGGCTTTAGGTCACACAATACAGGGACACGCTTACGTATTCGTTCAAAGTCATCGAGTGTCAGTTCCACCTGAGCAGCATGTGCGATTGCCAGCAAATGCAGCACAGCGTTCGTCGAGCCGCCGACCGCCATTACGACCGCTATTGCATTCTCAAACGCCTTTCTGGTTAACAGCTGACGCGGCAGAATCTGTTTCTCGAGGGCTTCTGCCAGCACGGCCGCTGACGTCGCCGCGCTATCTGCCTTTTCTGCATCTTCAGCAGCCATCGTCGACGAGTACGGCAAACTAAGACCAAGCGCTTCGATGGCAGCCGACATAGTGTTCGCTGTGTACATACCGCCACACGAACCTGCGCCGGGGCAGGCCTGTCTTTCGATTGCAAGCAGTTCACTTTCGTCGATTTTGCCCGCGCAAAATTCACCGACCGCTTCGAAAGCACTGACGACGGTCAGATCGCGTCCTTGATGGTGACCGGCTTTAATCGTTCCGCCGTAGACAAATATTGAAGGAATGTTGAGTCGCGCAATAGCGATCATTGCGCCCGGCATGTTCTTGTCACATCCGCCAATCGCCAGTAAACCGTCGACACATTGCGCCTGGCAGACTGTTTCAATTGAATCTGCAATCACTTCACGAGAAACAAGGGAATACCTCATGCCGTCAGTACCCATCGAGATTCCGTCGCTGACGGTAATCGTTCCGAACGATTGCGGCATCGTGCCGGCTTTTCTGAGAGCCGACACTGCTCGTGAGGCGAGTCCGTTCAGGCCGGCATTACAAGGAGTGATAGTGCTGTAACCATTCGCGACCGCGACGATTGGTTTCTCAAAGTCATCGTCGCCAAATCCGACGGCTCGCAGCATTGCGCGGTTCGGTGCTCGTTCGACACCGCGGGTGATCGCGTGACTTCGCGCGTTTATTTGTTTTCGTAGCGATTGCGGCAACGTGACCTAATCCTCAGTTCCTGGTTTTATCAACGAGCCGGCCCGCTGCCAACCAGGGCATCATTCCACGCAGGCGCGTGCCAACCCGTTCGATTGGATGTTCGCGCGCCTCTGAATCCAGTTGGTTGAAGCGCGTTCGTCCGTTTTGGCTTTCTTTCATCCAATCGCGTGCGAATGCTCCCGACTGAATCTCCGCGAGCAATCCCTTCATGCGCCGCTTCGTTTCATCATTGATTACTAACGGGCCACGTGTCATATCGCCGTACTGTGCGGTATTTGAGATTGAGTACCGCATCTCTGAGATGCCGCCCTCGTAAAGAAGATCAACTATCAGCTTCATCTCGTGCAGGCATTCAAAGTAGGCCATCTCGGGTGAGTAACCCGCCTCAACCAATGTTTCAAATCCTGCCTTGATCAACGAGGTCAATCCTCCACACAAGACTGCCTGCTCACCAAACAAATCCGTCTCGGTCTCTTCGCGAAAGGTTGTTTCGATAATGCCGGCGCGACCACCACCAATGGCCGACGCATAAGCCAAACCGATTGGCTTTGTATCGCCAGTCGGATCCTGATCAATGGCGAGCAAACAGGGAACGCCTGCACCACGAAGGTATTCTGCGCGTAACAAATGACCTGGGCCCTTCGGCGCGACCATAAAGACATTTGCCTCGGCCGGTGGCTCAATAAATTTGTAATGAATCGAAAAACCATGTGAGAAAGCCAGATACTTACCGGGAGTCATTGACTCGGCTATTTCCTTCGCATATACATCCGAGGCCAACTCGTCAGGGACGAGCATCATTACGATATCTGCTTCAGCCGCCGCCTCCGCTACAGGCAACACACGTAGTCCGGCGCTTTCAGCCTTGGTCCATGAACTACTGTCGCGTCTGAGTCCGACTGTCACATTGCACCCGGAGTCCCTTAGATTATTCGATTGTGCGAAGCCCTGGCTGCCATAACCGATGACGGCTATCTGTTTTTGTCGCAATAGTTCAAGATTCGCATCGTTGTCGTAGTAAATCTTCATAAGCTGATAATCCTTTCTCAATCAAAGCGAGTCGGCCTAAAACGATGTTGCAAACTGTTCGTCTTCCTCTTCGGTAACGACCGCAGACGCGGCAAGACGATTGATCGCAATGTGACCAGTGCGTGTTATGTCGCTAATGCCAATTGGACGCAACAACTCTATAAATGTGTCGACCTTGTCCTTGTTGCCGGACGCTTCAACTATTAGCTGCGTGTGTGAGATATCAACGACCTTCGCTCGGAACACATTCACCAGGCTGAGGACCTCCTGTCGCGGTTGACCGGTACACGCGTCTACCGTAATGAGAGCCATTTCGCGTTCGATATGCGGTCGAGTCGTTACGTCGGTAACTTCGCGAACGCGAGCAAGACGCTCGCATTGTTTGACGATCTGCTGGACTGTCCGGTCATCGCCTCGCGTCACAATGGTGACCCGAGACCAACGCGGATCCAGCGTTTCACCAACCGAAAGGGTCTCGATGTTGAATCCACGCGCACTGAATAAACCGACGATCCGCGAAAGCTCGCCCGGTTGATCTGCGACGATGATAGAAAGAGTGTGACGCATAGGAATTTCGGAATTCGGATTTCGGAATTCGGATTTCGAATTTAGATTGATTGCATCAACAACGTCCGCTTTATGGAGAACAAATCCGAATTCCGAATTCCGAAATCATTTGTGCACGATCATGTCTCGCGCGTTTGCTCCTGCCGGAACGATAGGGAACACGTTCTCCTCCTTTGAAACCAACACGTCGATAACCGCGACTCCTTTATAGTCCAGTGCAGCTTTCAATACGTCTGGAAGTTCTTGAGGCGTTGATGCTCGAAACCCTCCAGCTCCATAGGCCTCAGCCAACCTCACGAAGTCGGGAGCAACAGAAACGTCAACCTCGGAATACGTGCGGTCATAAAACATCTCCTGCCATTGACGAACCATTCCAAGGTATCCGTTGTTCATGATCAGAACCTTCACGGGCAGTTCGTATTGAATCGCTGTCGCCAATTCCTGATTTGTCATTTGGAATCCACCATCACCGACAACAGCAATGACTTGAGCGTCAGGTAACGCTAACTGGGCCCCGATTGCTGCCGGTAACCCAAATCCCATCGTGCCGAGACCACCGCTAGTGATTAGTTGGCGGGATCTCACAAACGGATAGAACTGCGCCACCCACATCTGATGCTGACCGACATCAGTAGTAATCACAGCCTCTCCACGCGTCAGGCGGTGCAATTCGCGAATCACCGATTGCGGTTTGATATTGCTTTGAGAACCCGAATAGCGCAGGGGCTGCGCGTGCTGCCACTCGCGAATCTGTCGCCACCACGGCTGGCGCCGTTCAATACTGCGCACCAGATGATCCGATCCACGCGCGTGTGCTTCAGCTATGAAAGCCGTCAGTGCTTCTCGCGCGTCGGCGGCAATCGAAAGGGAGGGCACAACGTTTTTTCCGATATTTGCAGGGTCGATATCAATATGAATCACGCGCGCGTGAGGCGCGAAAGTCGCTAGTTTGCCCGTCACGCGATCGTCGAACCTGACGCCTATCGCGATCAGCAGATCGCTTTCAGCCACCGCCATATTGGCCGCATACGTTCCATGCATCCCCAGCATGCCGAGGGAAAGAGAATGTCCTGACGGAAAACCGCCGAGGCCCATTAGTGTCGGTGTCACAGGGAAGGAGAATATTTCGGCAAAAGTACGCAGTGGACCATCGGCACCTGAATTGACTATTCCGCCGCCGACATACAGGACCGGCCGTGAAGCCTCCAGGAAGGAATCTACAGCCCGGCGAATACTTCGGGAGTCCGCAGCCTTGCAGGTCAAATCGAAGGGGAAGCTGACATGATCGAGACGCGAGCAGCTTGTTCGCGCTGCCGTCACATCTTTCGGAATATCGATAACCACTGGTCCCGGCCGGCCGGACCTCGCGAGATAAAATGCCTCGCGCACAACAGCTGCGAGATCCCGAACATCGCGGACGAGGTAATTATGTTTGACGCATGGTCTCGTAATACCGACTGTATCAACCTCCTGGAACGCGTCTGTGCCAATCAAATGACTGGGGACTTGCCCGGTGATGGCAACCAGCGGAGTAGAGTCCATGTAGGCGTTGGCAATGCCAGTCACAGCGTTTGTAGCTCCTGGTCCAGATGTCACCAGTACAACGCCAACCTTGCCGCTGGCTCGCGCATATCCTTCCGCCATGTGAACAGCGCCTTGTTCATGTCGAACGAGGTAGTGTGTTAGCCGGTCGCGAGCCCGCCATAGCTCGTCGTAAATGTGAAGAACGGCGCCTCCCGGGTAGCCGAAGATTGTGTCGACGCCTTCATACAACAGCGCTTCGATGAGCACTTCGGCGCCCGTCGCAAAGGCCGGCGGCGCGACGCCATCGCCAGGCTGTGTACTTAATTCTTGAGCAACACTCATCATCGGTTTGATAAGACAGCAACAGCCGCCAGCGGCGGCCATGCGCGTATTTCAGGTAGGGTGTCCCTTTGACCCGAGGAGCGACTGTACGAGCAAAAGCGGTTGTTTGTAAAATTTATTCTTTTAAGATAAAAATAAGAGCTGTTTATCGACTATTATTGGCCGCGTGTGGTAGAACTTACGTTATGGAAATGGCCCAGCTCGAATACTTTTCTCATGTCGTTCAGGAAAAAAGCTTTTCCAAGGCTGCGGATCGTGTGTTTCGGACACAGCCTGCGGTGAGCATAGCAATCCGCCGCCTCGAAGAAGAGATAGGACTGCCGCTTCTTGATCGCACACAAAAGAGTCCGGTTCCAACAGAAGCCGGAAAGGTGGTTTATGACTATGCGCAGCGAATTCTGGCGCTAAGGGACCAGGTAGGTGATGCAATCGCCGAATTGCAGAGCCTGAAGAAGGGAAGAGTCAGGGTGGGGGCAAATGAGAGTACTTCGCTCTACCTCCTACCGGAATTAATCCTCGAGTTTCGCGAAAAACATCCGCAAGTAAAAGTGGAGATCTTTCGCCATGTGTCGCACCGGCTGCCGCGTGAGGTGCTCGAACGAAATATCGACTTCGCACTGATGGCTTCAGAACCGACCGATCGGGAACTTGAAGCTTTTCCGGTATTGAAGGACGAACTGGTTCTGATAATGAGTCCCAAACATCATCTGGCCGGGCATTCGTCGGTTAGAATCAAGGAACTGGGAAGCGAATCTTTCATAGCGCACAACGTCA
>Ga0114129_10002235_pt1 | contig 26718 bp, 30 predicted proteins | sample RhiMetdeltSRZDD1_FD_80071 | JGI IMG/M metagenome (GOLD analysis project Ga0114129, IMG submission 80071) | Populus rhizosphere microbial communities from Tennessee, USA - Rhizosphere MetaG P. deltoides SRZDD1 (version 2) (version 2) | ecosystem: Host-associated > Plants > Roots > Rhizosphere >...
CGTGTTCGGCGTCTCGTCCCATTCCGGCTGGACCGTCGCGGCGGGAGAGGATCCGAGGAAGGCTCGCCGCGCCGACTAGGAGCCTGCCCCGGGGTGAGTCGACCCTGGGCGCATCACCAAAAGGTGACCTACGAGCTAATCGAGGCCGCCGAGTAAGTGACCTAGCAGAAGAACGCACGCGGCAATCTGTCCGAACACAGACCGACGCAGCGGCCCCTTTCGATAGAGCGATGCGCGCCCTCTGTCTATTTGAACCGACCGCTTGCCCGCGCGCGCATCATTCAGCGCGATGCTCTCGCTCGAAACGCTCCGCGCCGCACCGAAGGTGCTGCTCCACGATCACCTCGACGGCGGGCTGCGCCCCGAGACGATCCTCGAGCTCGCGCGCGACCAGAAGTACACCGGCCTTCCGGTGACCGATCCCGGCGAGCTCGCGCGCTGGTTCCATGCCAGCGCGGCGAGCGGGTCGCTTTCGCTCTACCTGCGCGGCTTCGCGCACACCATCGCGGTCATGCAGACGCCCGAAGCGGTCGAACGCGTCGCGTACGAGTGCGGCGAGGATCTCGCGCAGGACGGCGTCGCGTACGCAGAGGTCCGCTACGCTCCGGTCTTCAGCACCCGCGGCGGCATGAATCTCGAGCAGGTCGTCGCGGCCGTCGTCCGTGGCTTCGAACGCGCGGAGGCGCTCTATCCGATCGCGCTGCGCCAGATCATCTGCGCGATGCGCGACCGCACCGACTCGCTCGAGATGGCCGAGCTCGCGGTCGCGCACCGTGAGCAGGGTGTCGTCGGCTTCGACATCGCCGGCGAGGAGGCCGGCCACCCGCCGAAGGCCCACCTCGAAGCCTTCCAGCTGTGCCGGCGCGAGAACTTCTCGATCACGATCCACGCCGGCGAAGCCTTCGGCCCGCCGTCCATCTGGCAAGCGCTCCAGTACTGCGGCGCGCATCGCATCGGTCACGGCGTGCGACTCATCGAGGACATGGCGATCGTCGACCAGACCGTCGTCAAGCTGGGCCCGCTCGCGGCGTACATCCGCGATAAGCGCATCCCGCTCGAGCTGTGTCCATCGAGCAACGTCGACACCGGCGCGGTGCCGTCGCTCGAGGATCATCCGATCCGTCACTTCATGGACCAGCGCTTCCGCGTGACGGTGAATACCGACAACCGCCTCATGTCGAACGTGACGCTCTCGGAGGAGCTCCGCCGTCTCTCGCGTGTCTTCTCTCTGACGCTCGACGACGTCGAGAAGCTCACGCTGAACGCGATGAAGAGCGCGTTCGTCGGCTACGACGAGCGCCTCGCGTTCATCTACGGGACGATCAAGCCCGGCTTCGCGAAGCTGCGCGGTGAGCCCGCGCTCGCCGGCTACCGCCTGCCGCCCAGCGCCTGACGAATCGCGTCGATTCCCGATCGCTATTGGACTTGCCACGGTAAGAGCGAACTAGAATCGCCGCGTGATCCGCCTGCCCGCGGTCGCGAGCGAGCGCCTCCGCCGGCGTCAGCTGTTGCGCGTGGGCTTCGCGGCTGCGGCCGCGCTCGGCGTCACCGAGCTGGTCGCCGCGATCGCGCCGTACCTGAGGGTGACCCGCATCATCGGTCTCGGCGCGCCCGTCGCGGTCGGCACCGCCGCAGAGATCCTGGCGCAGTTCGCCGTGACGAACGACCGCCCCATCCTCTTCCGTGAAGGCCGCTTTTTCTTGCTCCACGCCCCCGGAGGCATCGTTGCCGCGTACCGCAAGTGCACCCACCTTGGCTGCACCGTCCCGTTCTCTCCGGGTCGGGACATGTTCGAGTGCCCCTGCCACGGGTCGCGCTACGACAAGCACACCGCCACGGTGCTGCGGACGCCCGCGCCACGGCCTCTCGACCTGTTCCACATCAGTCGTCTGCCGAGCGGCGCGCTGGTCGTCGACACCAACCCCCTCAACGTGATGACGCGGAGCGAGTGGGACCCGGCACAGCTCGAGATCCGGGAATGAGCGAGGCACCGCTCAGCGCGCCGACGTACACACCGAGCGCGACGAGCACGCCACCGACGACGAAGATGGGCGTGATCGTCTCGCCGCGCAGCAGCGCGCCGAGCGCCACCGCCACGAGGGGCATCACGACCAGGGCGTACGACGACGCCGAGGCGGTCCAGCGGCGCAGCATCACCAGGAACAACCCGAAGAGCCCGATCGAGCCGACCACGGCCAGATAGGCGACGACCGCCCACGTCGTCGCGGTGTGCGGGAGCGCGTGGGCCTCGCCCGCGGCGAACGACAACGCCAGGACCAGGACGGCGCCGACGAGCATCCCGACCGCGTTCGTCGCGATCGGGTGCATCCGTGGCAGTCCCTTCGCGATGACGCCCGATTCGGCCGCGACAAGCGCGTTGCCCAGGATCGCGAGGAGCGACAGGAGCGGGACGCTCGCCGAGAGCTGCTCGCGGAACACCACTGCGATACCGGCCAGCGCGATGACGCCGCCCACGAGGCCGCGCACGCGGAAGCGCTCGAGACCGTGGATCGCCACCAACACGAGGGTGAAGAGCGGCACCGTCGCGAGGACCACGGCGCCGGTCCCGGCGGGCGCGTCCTGCAGACCGTAATACGTGAGCGCGTAGCCAAGCCCGAAGTTCAGCGCGCCGTAGATCGCGGCGCCGCCCAGCGATGCTCCACGTGGGAACGGGATGCGCCACGCCGCCGTCGCGGCCAGCAGCAGCAGGCTCGCCGGCAGGAACCGGAGCGCCGCGCCCCAGAACGGCGGCAGCTCGGCGTTGCTGAACCGCACGGCGACGAAGTTGCTCCCCCCGATGAGGACGACGCCGGCGAAGAGCGCGAGCGTCGTGCGGTCGGGTTGTGTTATTTGAGCCAGAGCAGATCGCCGAAGAAGAAGTCCTGGCCCTGCGCGACGGTGCGCGCGACGCCCGTCCTCACGTCGAGCACGAAGAATCCGCCCTGTCCGACATACGCGATCTTCGTCCCGTCGGGCGACCACGCGGGAACGACGTCATCGCCGGTCTGGCCGATCGATCTCACGCCCGAGCCGTCGCAGGGGACGAGGAAGAGATCCGATGGGATGCTGAGATGTGCGAGCTTGCCCCCGACGCCGGCCCCGCGCGCGACGGTGTGCCCGGCGGCGGAGAACACGGCGACGCAGTCGTTCGGCGAGAACCGCGGCGCCTGCAGGTACCAGAACGTGTCCCTCGTACGCAGCAGCGGTCCGGCGTTCGCCCCGTCAATGTCGGCTCGCCACAGCGTATCGACCTGCCCGTCCTTCAAGTGCACGTAGATCATGGTCCTTCCGTCCGGACTGATGGTCGGATCGGCGCCGTCCTTGACGATGCGCTTGCGCTCGCCGGTGCGCAGATCCAGACGCTCGATCGCGTCGTCGTTGCCGGTGAACGACCCGCTCTGGATGATCGCCGCACGGCGGTGGAAGTAGACGACGTTGCCCGACGCGTCGAACCGGGGGCTCGCGTAAAAGACGTTGTCCGATTCGTGCTGCACCACCGCGCGCAGCCCCGTGCCGTCGATGTTGACGACATAGAGGTCCGAACCGAATCCGCGCTTGGGGTCCGACTGCGGCGTGAGCGCGAACACGATCGACTTTCCGTTCGGATGGAGCGACGGCGTCGACGGTGCGCTCTGCGGAGCCAGGTCGACGAGACGACCGAGCGTGCGCGCCGTGTTGTCGAGAGCCAGCAGACCCGCGGGATTCGCGAGGATGAACGTCGCCTGCGCTCCGACGCCGGGTTGGACCGCTTGTGTCGGCGTTGGAGTTGGGTTCGGCTGGCATGCCGACAAGAAGAGAGCGAGTGCGACTGCGGCGAGTCGCCACCGAGGGCCCCCGCGCGCGAGGGGACCCCGGCCCGAAGGGACGGGGTATCGCGCGAACAGAGGGTTTCGGTGGCGACTCGCTGCGCGGCGAGCGATCCTCACGCGATCACCTCTCCGGATCGCATGGCTCGCTCTCGCAGGCGGCCCTGGATACGCGCCGAGACTCGTGCGTAGTGCTGTACGGCGCTCACGAATCCGGCGTGCGACCAGGTGAGCGGCGAGACCGACAGCGGCTCGCCGGTGTACGGATGGACCTGCTCCGCGAGCACGCCGGACGGCAGCGCCTTGCTCGCGCACCACCGCAGCAGCGCGAGCGGCCGCTCGAGATCGTCGAGCGTCGCGGCCGTCGCGATGTACCACTCCGCCAGCCACAGGGTGCTGATGAACCACGGGTTCCCGGGAACGCTCGTGACGTCCTGCGCGACCTGGAAGTAGGAGTCGTTCTCGTAGCGCGCGATCCCGCCGACCGGCGTCCGGACCGTCAGGCGCTGCTCGATCGCCGTCATCGTCGCGACCACGCGCGGGTCTCCCGCCGGCAGCATGCCGAAGAGGAAGATGCCGGCGAGGGAGATGTCGATCGTTGCGTCCTTGACGATCGTGCCGTCGGGCAGGAGCGCGACGGTGCGGACGAAGCGGCCGCGGTCCTCGTCCCAGAGATGCGTGAGCGCGGCCTCGCGGATCTCCTGCGCGGCGACCGCGTAACGCTTCGCGAGCTCGTGCTGGCCGAACGCGACGGCGAAGTTGCGCCCGGCCGTGAGCCCGGCCCACACCGCGGCCGTCGTGAACGCGTGGATGCCGCGACGCTCCTCCCACAGGTCGAAGGACGGCGCGGGGAGCTTGGTCCGGATCTCGCGGAACGTCGCCATGAAGTCCGCGCCGGTGCGCACGAGCTTCCGATAGAGCGGACGGATGAATTCGATGTCGCGGTCGCGGTCGTAGTGCTGCCATAGCGCCCAGATCGGAAGCCCGGTCTCGTCCTCCTGGATCGGCAGCTCCAGCCGACCCTCGGGCGTGGACCACGCGTGCCACGAGGATCCCAGGGAGCCGTCGGGGTTGTACTTGTGAAGCAGGTACCCCTCGCGTGTCATGAGCTCCCCGCAGAGGAAGAAGAAGCGTCGCGTGACCTCACCGTATCCGGCGAGATCGAGCGCATCGGCGACGAGCGCGCCGTCACGTGGCCAGAGGTACGAGTAGGTGTCTCGGTTGAAGCGCAGCACGTCCGAGTCGTTCCCGGCGATGACCGCGCCGTGGTTGTCGACCTGCGTGCGGATGATGAGCGTCGACCGCTTGTACAGGCTCGCGATCTCCGCGGGCAGGTGATCCGCGATCGACTCGTCCTTGTTCGCCCAGAGCCGCCAGTAATCCTTGGTGCGGGCGAGGAACGATGCCGGCGTGCGCTCGCGAACGAGCTTGTCGAGCTCCCGCACCTCGTCGTACGACTCGCCGGCGGCGATCCAGAAGACGACCGTCGAGCTGCCGCCCGCGGGTACGTGGAAGCTCAGCATCCCGACACTGTCGATCGATCCCTGCGCGACGGGATTGCGCGAGAGGGCGCCGTCCTCCGCATCGCGCCAGGTGCCCTCCTTGCCCGGGGCGTCCTTCTGTCCGATCGCGAATGAGGTCAGGCCGAACGCGGTCCCGCCAGCGGTGCCGGAGAGCAGAAAGGCGCGCCGCCCCTTGTAGTGGACGATCGCCTGCGAGCGCGGGTCGTAGAACGCGGAGTCGCCGACCTCGTTGCCGAACAGGTGCGCGTCGAAGTGCTGGAAGACACGGACTTCGCGGTCGCGCCCGAGCTCGTCCTCGACCGTGACCTCCTTGAAGTAGATGTTCCGGTCGAAGTCCACCGTGTCGCGGCACCGGAAACGCAGGCCGAGCGTCTCGTTGTGCAGGTTCGTGTCACCGACGAGGGTCTCGTGCTCGTACTGGATGTGGCATTCCCAGCCGTCGTCGCCGATCCAGCTGAACGTGCCGTCCGCCCACACGCCGAAACGGCACGGTCCGCCGACGGTGTGGTTCTCCTGCCCGACGTGCGGGTAATAGATGTCACGCAGCCGATAGCGCGCATCGAAGGTGACGAGGAAGTCGCCGTTGCCGAGCGGCAGGTCGCGCGGCAAATCAGACCCTGCGAGTCGCCGCGAGGAAGCGCTTCGCGTTCGCCACGACGCCGGCGTGGTCGTCCCGCTCGAGCAGATCGCCACGGATGAGCGGGCCTCCGATGCCGAAGCCGACGACGCCAGCCTTGAAGTACGCGGGGATCTCGTCGTACTCGACGTTCCCGGTCGCGACGAGCGGCAGGTGGGTGAGCGCGCGACGGACGTTCGTCACGAAATCGGGACCGCCGATCGTCGCGATGGGATAGATCTTGATGAAGTCCGCGCCGAGCTCGGCGGCCCGGACCATCTCCGTCGGCGTCATCGTTCCGGGCATCGTCATGACGTCACGCGCGCGGCCGACCTCGAGCATCTCGGGGATCAGCGCGGGGCTGACGAGGAAACGCGCGCCGGCGAGCACCGCGTCTTCGGCCTGCGCACCGGAGAGGACGGTCCCCGCGCCCACGATGGCGCCGTGCGTCGCGAATGCGTCGTCGGTGGCGAGCTTCGCGATGAGCTCATACGCATCGGGGACCGTGAGCGTTATCTCGACCAGGCGGACACCCGCCTCGGCCATCGCGCGCGCGGCGCGCTCGGCGACCTCAGGCGTGGCGGTGCGGATGACGGCCACCAGCCGGTCTTCGCTGAAGATCCGAACGAGATCGCGCCGTAGGGCGAGGGTCTGCCGCAAAGTCGCCATCTCAGCCAATCGTATCGCCAGGTGCCCGTGCGATGGCCGCAGCGACACGCCCCGCGAGCTCTTCGGCGGTCGCCAGATCCTCCGGCGCGAAGCGGCGCTGCGATTCCGCATTGGTGAACGACATCGAGCCGCGCACCTGTCCATCCACGCGCAGCGGGACGCCCATCCACGAGCAGATGCCGCGCTCGAGCAGCTGGCGCAGGTGCTCGCTGTTCCGCGCGAGGCGCTGCAGGCGATCGGGATCGAGCTCCTCCCAGAGGACCGGTCGCGCGTCGCGCAGGACCTGCCACACCGGATGCGTGCCCAATGGATCGCGGCGATAGCGGCTCGCGACGGCCCAGTTCGCTCGCTCGACGTCGACGTCCAACGCGGCGAGGGCGACGCGTCGCAGCGATCCATCCGCTTCGAGCAGATCGATCGCGCAGAAGTCGGCGAGCTTCGGCACCGCGAGCCGCGCGATCAGCTCGAGACGACGCTCCACCGCGGTCTCCTCCTCCAGAGCCTCGCCCGCCTCGAGCAACAGCCGCATGCGTCCCTCGGCCGCCTCCGCGGCGGCACGCGCACGGCGCTCCGCCTCGAGGAGCGTGGCGCGGTCGATCGCACTCGCCACGCGCTCGGCGATGAGACGCAGCAGGCCGAGCTCGTCGGATGAGAAGGTGTGCCCGCGGTCGCACGCGAGGTAGAGCATGCCCACGAGCTCGCCCTCGGCGTGCAGCGGCGCCACCACGGCAGCCTGGACCGACGTGCCGAGGAGCGCGTCAAGCTCCGCGGTCGAGAGATCGAGGATCGCCATCGGCCGGCGCGACTGGATCGCGCGCTCGGCGTCGCCGCCGCGGACGCGCACCGAGGCCCGTGGCAGCTGTTCGAGTCCGACCGCGGCGCGCACGGCGAAGCTGCCGGCGGGACGGCCGGGCACGAGTATTAGACCCGCGCGCGCCTCGAACACCGGCATGATCCGTCGGAGCATCTCGGGCAGCTGATCGTCGAGACCGCTGCGGGCCAGCGCCGCATCGGTGATCCGCTGTAGCGTCTCGAGCCGCGCCGTCGCGATCTCCGCCTCCGCGCGCGCACCGCGCTCGCGATCGAGGAGCTCGCGCCGCTGGCGATCCGCGCGTCGGAGCGTGTCCGCGTCGCTCGCCTCGCGGATGAGAGCGACGCGCTCGCGGCGCATGACGCCGACCTCGCGGATCATCGCCGACACGATCAGCGCCGTGAGGCAGTACAGGACGAGGATGAAGGCCAGGTAGGGGATCTGGATCGGGAGACCGAGGGCGTTCTCGCGCCAGATCGCGAGCCCCACGAGCTCGAGCGACACGACGAGCGTCGCGGCGCCCGCGCCGAGGTCGCCGAGGCGGAACGCCGCGGTGATGATGAAGAGCACGGCGAAGAGCGTGAGCAGTATCCAGTTCGGCTCCGGCGTGATAGCGAGCATTCCGAGGAAGATGACGATGCAGTCGCCCACGAACGCGACCTTCGAGATCACCTCCTGATCCGCTGCCGTCGCAGCACGTCCGGAGAGGACGTGCAGCAGCGCCGCCCACACGACGAGGAACAGCGAGAGCGCGAGGACGTAGCCGAAGCCGAGATTCGGAAGGAGCGGCGCGATGAGGAGCGCCGCGATCGCGCCGGCCACACGTGTCCAGGTGATCGCGCGCTCGAATCGCCGCGGCGCTTCTCCGACCTCGACGATGTTGGCGACGGGTGGCTCAGCGCTCGATGAGGAAGACTCGTGCGGGAGCACCATCACCGCCTTCGAACTTGATCGCGCCGCACGCGATGTCGTATTCGCCGGGCGGCACGTCCCCCAGGTCGAGGCCCTCGACGATCACGATCCTCGCGCCGAGGAGCGTCTTGTGCGTGGGATACCCCTCCTTCTCCGGACCCTGCGGCTCGATCGAGAGGTAGTCGATGCCAACGAGCTTCATCCGGTGGTCGACGCACCAGCGCGCCGCGCTCCGATCGAGCGCCACGAAGTCCCGGTCGAAGGGTCGGTTCGCGTCGCGCCAGCGCTCGCTGTTGCGCGTCTTGAACAGGATCCGCTCCGTCGCCGCGGGCACGCGGGCGCCGTCGAGCCAGGCCGCGCCGATGTGCCCGGTGCCAGCGAAAGCGACCACGCGGCACGGCCCGACGAGCGCGTCGACGGGAAGCTGATCGACCGTGGGCGCGCCCTCGATGAAGTGCACCGGCGGGTCGACATGCGTGCCGGTGTGGTTGCCGAACGACACGATGGAGACATTGGCGGAGTCGCCCTTCGCGATGCGTCGCAGAGGCGTCGTCTTTGGCCCCGCCTCGCCGGGCCAGGTCGGCATCCCCGCGCGCATCACGAGCGACACGTCGTAGACCTTCATGCTCGTATCCCACCACGGTCTAGATCCGCATCGGATCGTGCGGCAATGCGCGTGCCGTCGCGGACCGCGCCGGAGCCGGCGCGTCCTGGCACGACCGTGAGCGCTCGCACCCGGCGGAGCATATGGGCACCCCGCCCGCGATACTGTCGCGCGATGGTCACGCCGCGCGAGGTCGAGCGCATCTTCCGGGAAGCCGGTGCGTTTCGCGAGGGCCACTTCGTCCTCGCGTCGGGGAAGCACTCGTCACGCTACCTCGAGAAGTTCCAGGTGCTGCAGTGGCCCGTGCGGACCGCGATGCTCTGCGCGGACATCGCGGAGTGGGCGCGTTCGGTCGCGCCGCGTACGGTGGCCGGTCCGACGACCGGCGGCATCATCCTCGCGCACGAGGTCGGTCGGCAGATGGAGCTGCGCGCCGTCTATGCCGAGCGGACCGAGAGCGGTCGTGGTCGGGAGTTCCGCCGTGGTTTCGCGCTCGGGTCCGGTGAGCGGGTGCTCGTCGTCGACGACATCATGACGACCGGTGGATCGGTCCAGGAAACGATCGACGCGGTGCGCGGAGCAGGCGCGCACGTCGTGGGCGCGGCCGTCCTCGTCGACCGCTCGGGCGGCTCGGCGCGCCTCGACGTCCCGCTGCACGCGCTGTGGACGCTCGACATCCCCGCGTACGCGCCCGCCGAGTGTCCGGAGTGCGCGCAGGGCATGCCGCTGGTGAAGCCTGGCACGACCCCTGCTCCCGTCGCCCACGGATGAAGGATCTCGTGAAGCTCATCCAGACCCTGGCCTGGCTGGCCTTCGCCGGAGCGATCTATCAGGAGCTGCGCAAGCCGCCGGAGGAACGCACCTGGCACGGCAGGGTCGCGGGCGCCATCCCGTACGACTTTCGCGTGCCGACGATCGAGCGCTTACGCGAGGCCTACTGGGCGCCGGAGCGGGACGAGATCTTCTCGGAGAACGTGTTCGGCGTCGGCTGGGCGGTGAATCTCCCGGTCGCGGCGCGGAGGCTCAGCGAGATCGTCTCGCAGTACGCCGAGTCGAGCGCCGCGCTACGCCGCCGCGCGTCACGAGACGACGAGCCCTGATCTCCAGATACGCGGGAAGCCAGCGCTCGAGCTCATCGGCTGAGCCCGGTTCGCCGCCCTCGTAGCTCGGCGAGTACTCCCAGAGTCCATCAACCAGGAGTCCGTGCTTCGCACAGGTGTTGACGAGGTCGCTGGTGCGATGGCCGTACTCGAGCGTTCGGGCTTCGACCCGCACTCGGCCGAACTCCCAGAGCGCGTCTTCGAAGGGGATCGCTCCGTCGTCGAAGTAGCGCTGCTTGAAGCCCCAGCCGGTGCCGGTCCACGTCTCCTGCATCCGCAGCGCGACCGGGTGCATCGTCGAGAACACGTAGGTCCCGCCGGGCGCGAGGACGCGAGCGACCTCGCCGATGACGCGCTTGGCGTCGGGCACGAACACCATCGAGTGGTGGTGGTTCACGAGGTCGAACTCTCCGTCGGCGAAGGCGGAAAGGTCGCGCATGTCGCCCTGGACGAAGCGGAGCTTGGTCCCACGCTCGCGGGCGAGTGCGCGCACCGTCGCGAGCTGGCGCTTCGAGATGTCGAAGAGCGTCGTCTCGGCGCCGAGCTCCGCGAAGAGGACCCCGTCCCACCCGCCTCCACCGGCGAGGGAGAGGACGCGCTTGCCCGCGAGATCGATCCCGCGCAGCCGTCCGCGTGTCACTTCGTCGAGGAAGCGCCGCTTGCCGCGAGCGTCGCGCGGCGGTCGGCCGAGCGGCCGTGTATACGGGATCCCGGCCTCGGCCAGCCGTTCCCACATCCGTCGGTTGTGCTCCCCGACCTCGTCGACGGCGATGCGGCGCGTCATCGCACGTCCTCGCAGCACTTGTTCAGATGGGCGTCGAGGAAGTGACGCACGCGCGTCGCGTCGTACGCCGGCAGCTCGTCGATCCAGTTCCAGGCCGTGAGCACGATCGTGCCCACCGGTATCTTGTCGTACGGGCGGATCACGAGCTTCACTTCACCGTACGTGTCCTTCGGGTACGTGCTCAGCAGCGCCTGCAGCGCGGCGAGGGAATCGGGCGGGATGTTGTTGTACGACGCGACGACTCCCCCGTGCTCGAGGTTGTGCACCGCGCGTTCATCGGGCACGACCTCGCTGTGGAAGCCCCATGTCGTCGGCGCGGGCCAGTGCGGACCGGAGGTCGGCGGGTACGACGGGTAGGTGATGGGCGTGCCCTCGGCGATGTGCTCGCCGACGCCGCTTCCGGGGCCCCGGTACTGGCCGGCGCTCTCACCGACGCCGAAGGACTGCGCGACGAGCACCGCGATGACGAGGAGGATCCCGCCACCCCCGATCGCGATCCACGGCACGCGGCGATGCCACGGGTAGCTCGTGCCCGCGACGCGAGCGCCGGGCACCCCTGCGCGCGCGCCACGTACGGCGCGCTTCTTCTTGCGCGGCATGTCGACCTATTACTCGGCGAGGGCGGCGTCGACCGCGTCGCGGACGCGCGCGAGACGGCGCCTCCGGTCCGCCGCAAACCGTTCGATCCCCGCGAGCAGGTGCTGAGGCGAGAGGTGCGCCTCGGCGACGACCTCGTCGACCGTGCCGCCGGTGCGCCAGCGGTCGTCCCAGTCGGACGTGAGGGAGTACTCCGCGACGACGGGGTGCTCGATCCAGTCGCGCATGACGCGCCGCGCGCGGTTGCTGATGACCATCGCGTCGAGGCGGTCGGCGGCCGACGCGATCGCGTCGCGGTAGCTCCGGGGCTGGAGGGCGAAGAGCTGCGGGCTGATCGCGGCGACGATCTTCACGTTCAGGCCGCGCTCCTCGAGCTGCGGCAGGATCTTCACGAGGTTCGCGGTCGTCGACGTGCCCTGCACGAAGATCGTGCCCATCCGCGGCTGGCCCGCGCGGTAGCGGCGGATGAAGTACGCGCCCCGCGCGGCCGCGAAGTGTGAGTCCATGCCGAGCGCAATGCGGTCCGGGATGTCGACGTTCGGTCGGGTGAGATGGAGCGCCACGATGGGCGCCTTCTGGCGGAAGGCTTCGCCGAGCACCACCGGCACCTCGTTGTGCTCCCACGGATGGAGGTCGATGACCGCTCCGTCCGGGAAGAGCTGTGTGACGCCGGTCTCGAAGATGCCGAAGTGCGTCCGCGAGTCCTCGGCCGTCTCTGGCCCGGAGTGCCCGGCCACCCAGAGCACCTTCCCGACGCGGAGCTCGTTGTCCTGCGCGAGCTGGCTGAAGAGGCGCATCTCGCCGTACTTCAGATAGGAGAACGCGCCGTACGTCGAGCACGCGCCCCAGAAGCCGTTGAACTCGTTGAACGGATCCTCCGCGAGGTTTACGGAGGCGATGCCGCACGCGACACCCGAGTTCGTGAACTCGGTGATCTGCTGCGGCAGGAGAGCGCCGTGGACGTTCGTATCTCGCTGGTACCAGCCCCAGCCCTCGGCTCCCTCGAATCCCTTCATGAAGCCCGCGATGTTCGTCGACTCCGCCAGGTCGGCGGACATCGCGATGAATAGGGGTCTGCCGTACTCCATTTTCGCAAACGTGTTGACCCATGAGCCCCAGGTCGCGAGCGCGGCGCGGTTCGGCTTCTTCTCGCCGGGCTTGGCCCACATCGCCTCGGGGTAGCGCTCGTAGTCGAAGACGCGCTGGTCCTTGAAGATCTCCTTCGCGCGGCCGCCCAGGAAGAACGTCGGCAGATCGCCGGGGACGCTGCGCGCGATCTCGGCCAGCCGATCGGAGAGGTAATCCGTCACATCGGATCGCGTGTGTAGCACCGACGCCGCGACCTCGAGGTTCCGGCGCGCCTGCGCGCGTATGCCCTCGGCGTCCTTCGGCGCGGGCTGGTCGACGCCCTCGTACTGCACGCCGTACTTCTTCTGGAACTCCTTGCGCAGCTGCCAGAACAGCTCGTGGTTCATCGTGTGCGCGGTCCCGTGCGAGGCGTAGTCGTACTTCAGGTAACCGCGACCCTTGCGCGTGCGGAACCAGCCGACGCTCGGAACGCGCTCGGGATTCTCACCGCGCGCGGCCTCGAGCACGACCTTCGTGACCTCGTCCCACTCGCTTCCTTGCTGCGTGCCCACGACGCGCCAGCCGTACGGCTCGAACCAGTCGGGCGGACCGCCGTGCACGACGCTCGAGACCGCGTTCACGTCGATGCCGAAATCGTTCCAGTCGAGAAGGAACACCAGGTTCGACAGACCGAGACCCCAGGCGGAGTTGCGCGTCTCGTGGCTCGCTCCGGGTGTGAGTCCGCCCTCCCCCTCGACCGCGAAGACCTTCACCTCCTCGGCGCCGGCGATCTTCAGCGCGACCGCCTGCCCCACCGTCGGCGGCATGCCATGGCCGGACGGTCCGGTGTTCCACTTGAGGAAGAGCGTCTTGCCCGCCATCTCCGCGTGGCCCGGCAGACCTTGATTGCGGCGCAGTAGGAGCAGGTCCTCCCAGGTCAGCGCGAACTTCCCGTCGAACGGGAACGCGAAGCGTGGATCGGGCTCGCGCTCGTGTCTGACCCGCATCGCTTCGTTGAGGGTCGCGAGGGTCGCGTAGATAAGGGGCACGGTGTGGCCGGCGGACAGGATGAAGCGGTCACCGAAGCGGCGCCAGGGCCGCAGGAGGTCCCAGCGCATCGCGCCCGAGAGCATCAGCGCGAGCAAGAGATGCACCTTCGAGCGGGAGCCGCCGGGATGACCGCTCTGCCGGTAGTTCAGCGAGAGGTCGATGAACTCGTCGACGACGTCCTTCGTGACCTCCCACAGCGGGAAGGCCGACGCGGACTGCGCGAAGAGGCGCTCGACCTCGGAAGCGACGGTGCGAGCCACAGGGCTTTTTGTAGCACCATTTGCGTCGTGAGCGGCGGTGCGCGCGCGACACCTGAGACCGTGCGCATCGCCAGTGACGGCGCGACGCTTGTCGGCGATCTGTACGGGACGGTTCCCGCACGACGTGTCGCGATCTTGGTGCACGGTCAGCAGTGGGATGCCAGCGGCTGGCGCGACATCGCACCGCGCTTCGTGGCGCGCGGCGTCTCTGCGCTCGCGCTCAACCTGCGAGGGTACGACGGCTCGAGCGGCAAGACGAACGACTTCGCGCCACCGGCGCCGTGGTCGCCGGTCACCGATCTGCGTGCGGCGAAGGCACTCTTGCGCGAGCGCGGTGCGGAGCAGCTCGCGCTCGTCGGCGCGTCGATGGGCGGCCACGCGATCCTCGCCTCGAGCTTCGAGAAGGACGTCGAGTGCATCGTCTCGGTGTCCGCGCCGGTCACGCCCGTCTCCGACGACCTCTCGCGGCGCATCACCGGGCGCAAGCTGTTCGTCTGCGCCGACCAGGACTCGCTCGGTGCGGCTGCGCACGTGCTTCACACCTTCTCGGTCGTCGACGCTCCCAAGACGCTCCTGATGTTCGGCGGCAAGGAGCATTCGCGCGGGATGTTCGCGGCGTCCTACGGACCCGAGGCGATCCAGGCGATCGTCGACTTCGTGGCGCGCGGGCTCTGATGCCGGCGCGCGTCAATCCCGACGTTCCCGGCGAGCCGCTGCTGCTCCGGCGCACCGGCACACGCTTGCGCGCCCTGCGCCGCAAACGTGGATTGACGATGGCCCAGCTCGGCGCGGACAAGCGCGGCCGGGTCTACTTCGAGCGGCAGTACGTGTGGAAGATGGAGACCGGTCGGGTCGCGCCGTCGCTCGCGGCGCTCGCGCACTTCGCGCGCCGGCTCGATGTCACGCTGAGCGAGCTCCTGCGCGGGATCTGACCCGCCGGAACGTCTCAATCGTCACGTTGTATGGAGAGTGCGAATGGCGAGCCAGATGCCCGTGGCTGCGGCCCTGTTGCTGACGTTGACGTCGTGTGTCTCCACCCCGCCAGTCGCGACACCCGACTGCCAGCCGACCGTCGCGCACATGACTCCAGCTCCCGAGGCCTTTGACTTCTTTTTCAATCACTCGAGCTCGACCAGACCTGACAAGCGGCCGATATTCGAGCAACTGAATTGGTACGGCAACGAGGCGATGTGGGTGATCCTCCCGCCGAACGGCGAGATCGTCGGCCGACTCGGCGACAAGATCGCAGCCTATCGCCTCAAATACGGGCAGGTCCGGTGGGAGGCTCGTCGACTTGATGGACCTGGCGTTGTCGACAAGCACGCGATGGGCCCGGCGGAGATTGGGTTCCAAGCAGGAGGCCCTGCCTTCCCGGAGACCGGCTGCTGGGAGGTCACGTACACCTTGGACGATCAATACCCTTTGCGCTTCACGCTTAGGGTGCGCTGACTCACTGTCCTGGCTCCTAACGGGATCTGACTCGTAGTCTTCGGTCGTGCCATCGCTCAGCGGCGAGCAGCTCGAAGCCTTCTACGACGCGTATCCGCGCATCGAGGCCGAGTTCCAAGAGGCGCTCGACGCGAGCCTCCGGCCGCGCGGTCCCGAGCTGCTCTACGAGCTGGTGCGCGATATCGGCCTGCCGTCAGGAGCGGCCGTCGTCGACGTCGGCTGCGGCGAAGGCAGGCACACGCTCGCACTGGCCGAACGCTTCGGTTTTGCCGTTCGTGGGATCGATCCGGTGCAGCGTCACATCGACCTCGCGCGCGATGCGCTGTCCGCGGCCGCGCAGCGGGACCCGAAGCTTGGCACGCTCGTCGGCTTCGAGGCCGGCGCCGCCGAGGCGATACCGCTGGGCGATGCGAGCGTCGATCTGGTCTGGTGTCGCGACGTCCTGGTCCACGTCGAAGCGCTCGAGGCGGCATACGCCGAGTTCCGCAGAGTGCTGCGCAACGAAGGACGAATCCTTGTCTACCAGTGGTTCGGCACGGAGCGCCTCGAGCCGCGCGAAGCGGCGTGGCTGTGGAAGACGATGGGCGTCCTGCCGGCGAGCGCGGATCCGCGGCGCACCGAGACGGCCATCAAGGCCGCGGGTCTGCGCATCGAGAAGCTCATCGAGCTCGGAAGCGAATGGGGAGAACGTGCCGAGGAGGACTCCGGAGACGCGAGCCGCCGGCTCCTTCGCGCTGCCCGGCTGCTCCGCGCGCCCGAGCGCTACATCGCTCGGTTCGGACAGGCGGCGTACGAGATCATGCTCGGGGACTGCCTCTGGCACATCTACCGGATGATCGGGAAGCTCAGTCCCCGCGCGTACGTGCTCGCGCGGTAGTTACGCCGTACGAGCTTCTTCGCGGGATCTGACCTGGGCGAGCGGCAGCGCGACGTGGAACGTCGTGCCCGCCCCGGCGTTGCGCTCGGCCCACAGCCGCCCGTGATGGCGTGACACGATCTCGCGGCTGATGTACAGCCCGAGGCCGAGACCGCCGACGTGGTCGGCGCGCGGGTCGGGCGAGCGATAGAAGAGACCGAAGATCTTCTCGAACTCGCCCGGCGCGATGCCGATGCCTTCGTCGCGCACGGAGACGATCGCGTTGGCCCCGTTCACGTGCAGCGACATCTCGATGTGACCGGCCTCGGGCGAGTACTTGATCGCGTTCCCGACGAGGTTCTCGAGGACCTGCTCGATCCGGTCGCGGTCGGCGACGATGGGCGCGGCGCCCCCGATCTTCGTCTCGATCTCGTGGCTCTTGCTCACGAGCCGCATCCGCTCGGCGACGTCCCGCACGACCTCGGTGAGCTCGATCTGCGCGAGGCGCATCTCGACGCGGCCCTGCTGCAGCCGCGACACGTCGAGGAGCTCGTCGATGAGGCGCGCCAGCTTCTTCGATTGCCGGTTCGCCATCTCGAGCGTCTCGTCCGCCTTCTGAGCCTCGTCGCGCCAAGGCGACGGCACATCCGTTGCCCCGCTCAGGCGCGACATGCGGCGCCGCGCGATCTGCATGAAGCCGCTCACCGCCGTGAGTGGGGTGCGCAGCTCGTGCGAGGCCATGGAGAGGAACTGCGTCTTGAGCTTGTCGAACTGCTCGAGCTCGACCAGGCGTTGCCGCAGCCGGCGGCGCTCGAGCGCGCGCCCGATCGTCGCGCGCAGCTCGTCCACGTCCGACGGTTTGATCAGGTAGTCGTATGCGCCGCTGCGCAGCGCCGCGACCGCCGACTCGAGGGACGCGTACCCGGTGAGCATGATCGCGACCGTGTCGGGCCACAGCTTCTGCGTCTCGCGGAGTATCTCGATGCCATCGAGGTCGTCGAGTCGCAGGTCCGTGAGAACGACGTCGAACTCGTGATCGCGCAGCTGTGCCAGTGCGTCCTTGCCGCTCGTCACGGCGGTGACCTCGCTGCCATCCAGCTCGAGGATCGCCTTTATCGTGGTGGCGACACTCAGCTCGTCGTCGACCACGAGGACCCTACTGTTCGGCATCGTCCTGCGGTCCAGCGATCGGCAGCGTGATCGTGAACGTGGTCCCCTGGCTGGGTCGGCTGCGCACCTTCAGCGTGCCGCCGTGCGCCTGCACGATGCCGTGCGAGACCCAGAGACCCAGACCGGTCCCCTTCTCCAACTTCGTCGAGAAGAACGGCTCGAAGATGCGCGCGATCGCCTCCTCGCTGATGCCCGTCCCGGTGTCGCGCACGTCGATGCGCACGACGTCGGTGGAGACCGCATCGAGCTCGCCGCCGCCGGTCGCGGTCGCCACGACGAGGCGTCCGCCGCTCGGCATCGCCTCTGCGGCGTTCAGGAACAGGTTCAGGAGGACCTGTTTGAGCTGATCGGCGGACGCGCGGATGAGCGGCAGGGTCGGGAGCAGATCCTTCTCGATGCGCACGCCGTTCTCTCGCAGCCGCTTCGCCACGAGGGTCTCGGCCTCGTGCACCAGCGCGTTCACGTCGGTCGGCCCCATCGATGTCGCCGGCCGGTAGAAGCCGAGCATCTGCCGGAGGATCCGCGACATGCGCTGCGTCTCGCGCGTGGCGATGTCGAGGAACGAGCGTTCCGGCGCTCCCTCCGGGACGGCCCGCGATAGGAGATAGAGCGAGTTCTGCACGGCCTCGAGCGGGTTGTTGATCTCGTGCGCGATCGACGCCGCGAGGCGACCGGTCGCGGCGAGCTTCTCGGTATCGAAGAGCACCTGCTCCAGCCGGCGGCGCTCCAGCTCGCGGAGGCGACCGACGTCCTGCATCGCGGTGACGGTGGCGACGACGGAACCGTGGGGTCCGCGCACGTCCGCGGCCGTCACCTCCATCTCGAGATGTTCCTCGGTCTCCGGGTCGATGAGCATCACCTCGCCGCGCTTGGTGGCCGAGGGCTCGAGGCGCAGCTGCGAGAGGAAGGAGGTGAAGCGCGCGTCGTTCGCGAGCGCGAGCTGATCGTGGCGGCCGCCACCGCTCGGCGCGAACAGGCTCTGGGCCGCCGCGTTCAAGGTGATGATCTCGTTGTCGTTGTCGACGACGATGATCGGGTTCGGCACGCTGCGGAGGACGAGGTCGAGCCGGTCGCGCTCGGCGCGGATCTGTAGGTCGGCGGTCTGGATGCGCTCGGCGCTGCGCGCGAGCTCCTCTGTCATGTGCCGGATGTCGGTGACGTCCTTGAGGACCGAGACGATGCCGCGCTCGCCGATGCGGTGGTTCAGCGCCGGCATGGTGATGACCTCGTAGATGAGCTCGGTGCCCTCGACCGGATCGACCAGCGTCACCTCGCGGTTCGTCGCACGACTGGCGGTATCGAGGTTCCACGCCGACAGCGCCGCGGTGAAGAGGAAGTTGTTCATCCACACCGCGCGCCGCTTACCCGCCGACTCCTCGTCGCTAGAACGGAACAGATGCTCCGCGCGGCGATTCAGGTGGAGGATGTCGTTCTGGGCGTCCGTCACCAGGACCGGGTCGGCGACCGAGTTGACCATCCACCAGAGCCATTCCTTCTCGACCGCGTGCGACTCGCTCGCGCGGCGGAGCACCAGCACATCCTGCTCGCGCATCAGCGCGGCGCTCGCCTGACGCGCGAAGGGCACGAGCTGTTCGAGGTCGGAGTCGCGCACGCCGTCCTTGCGCGAGAGAAGAACGACCGCCCGCGGGCCGTCGCTGCGCCCCGTCGCGGATCGCAGCGGCGTCGCCACGAAACCGCTGATGCCCATGTCGGCCAGCGAGGCTGCGGTGTTGGCGTCGAGCATCGCACCATCACCCGGATCGACGCGCTGCGGGGCACCGGTGCGGAGGGCGACGACGAGCGGATTGTCGGAGCCGGCGACGCCTACGGCGAGACGGCGCGCCTGGTCGTCGGTGACGTTCCAGCCGAACAGCCCGCGCAGCGATGCGCTCGGCTCGTCGTAAGCGAGGACGACGGCCTTGTCGTACCCCATGCCGCGAACGAGATCGTCGAGCATCGGCTCCAGGGTCTCGCGCGGGTCACGCCCGGTCGCGGCCTCCCGCTGCGGCTCGACGACGTCTCGCATCGGCAAGCCTGCGGCTTATCGCTCCTGCGTCGCCCGCGCTCGGCTCGTCGCGCTTTCCAGCGAGCTCGCGCCGGTGCCCAGCGTTCCGGTCGCCTGGCGCGGAGATAGGCCGAGCGCATCGGCGTACCGCAGGTAGGTGTCGATGGAGGCGACGACAACGCGCGCTTCGACGGTGATGAGGTCGATGCCGACGAGCGAGACGCGGACCCAGGCGTCGATGACGATGCCCTTATCGAGGATGCGGTCGAGCACATCGATGAGGCTTGAGCCGCCTGGACTGCGTTCTACGACCGCCACCTGCTAACCCCCTTTTGTCTTGAGCTGCCGCTCAAGCTGGGCGATGCGCGCCTCGAGGCGCGCCACATCTCCCGCGCCGATGCCGTCAGTCTGGCGCTTGCCGCCGAATGCGGGCTCACTTCGCCACCAGTTGAGGCCGATCTGCTCAGCCTTGTCGATCGAGCACACGAGCAGCCGGATGCGGATCGTGAGCAGCTCGACGTTCGCGAGCGAGATGCTCACGTCGCCGGCGACGACCAGGCCCTTGTCGAGGACGCGGTCGAGGAGATCGACGAGGGTCGCCGACTCGTGCTGCTGCCCCGGAGGAAGGCGGCTCATGCTCATGTCGCCGCACCGATGCGGAGCTGGATGTCGTTCTGGTCGAGCCCGAACTGCTCCGCGATCTCGCCGACCTTCTGCTCGAGCCGCATCAGGGCGAGGCCGACACGCTCGATCTCGTCATCGGTCAGCGTCCCGCCCTCCATCCGGCGGATCGCCTGCCGCTCGAGGACCTGACGAAGGAATTCGACGAGGGTCAGCACGAGACCGGCGAGGCCGCGCTCGATGTCGTCGGGGGCGAGCTCGATGCGCTCCGGAAGAAGCGAGCGCAGACGCGCGATCTCCTCCTGGAGCTCCAGCTCGATCTTCGTGGAGTCGGTCCCGGTCATTCGCTCACCGCGAACGTATACGGAGGCCAGGGTCCCTGCACGACGGTCGTGACGTCGGAAAGCTCCGCGCCGAGTCGTACGACGCGCGAACTCATCTCATCGATCTCGTCGCGCGTCACCAAGGCGGACATTGAAACGGCCACGCCCGGTCGAGGGCAAGTCCGATGGCGGACGAACGCTGATTCGATCGCCAGCTCAGCAAGAAGACGAGCAGCAATCTCGCCGGCGCGCTGCTCCCGCGCTCCTTCGACGCGCGCGCGCTGGCGGCCGCGCTCGAGGTACGCGCGTCCACTGCTCGCGGGGACGCTCTCGACCGGAGCGGTCGCTCCGCCGTCGCGCCAGGCGCAGGTGATGGCGAGCTCACAGCGGTGCCCCACGCGTACCAGCTGCTCGGCAAGGATCGGCTCGCGGTCGACCAGCTTGCGGCGCAGCGCATCTTCGTCCGCGAAGACACTTCCGAAGCGCGCCGGCAGACACGGCGCGCGCTCGAAGATCGCCTGGATCCGGCGATGGTGATCGAGCAGGTCGGCTTCGGTCGCGACCCCTCGGGTCTCCCACGGCGATGCGAGCGCTGCGACGCTCCCTGCCGTGACCGTACGCAGCCCCTGGTCGGCGGCGATGCCGGCGTCGAGCTCGGCGACGATCGCACGAAGCAGGAGCTTCATACGTCGACTCCGGCGCGCCGGATGTTGTCGACCGACGACAGCACGACGCTCAGCCCGAGATACACGAGGTCGACGCCGGCGACGGAGATCGTGGCCTCGCCGGTAAGGACGACGCCGCGGTTCAGCAGACGATCCACGAGCTCGACGAGCCGGACGTCGAGCGTCGTCGTGGGTGGTGGCGTCATGCGTTCCCGCCGAAGCGGTACGCGGGCCAGGGCCCGCTCGCGCGTACCCGGTAGCCGCGCTCGCCGAGACGACTCTCGAGCTCACCGATCGCCTTTACCAGCGCGGCCTCGCGGTCGCGCGCGACGAGGATCGACGCGCGCAGCGCGACCGTGTCGGTGCCCACGGCGCCGACAGGCTCGCGGTAAGTGCGCTCGGCGACGCGCTCGAGACCGGCGAGCGCGGCGCCGGCCGCGTCGCTGTCGCGCTGCTGCGTCGAGCGGGCGAGGGTCGTGCCGCGCTGTTTGTCCAGGAGGAACGCGCGTCCCGGAGGGCTGGCGGCGATCTTTGCGTCGAGGGCACGCACGTCGGCGTCATCCACCGGGGTGTCCGCGTCGCGCGAGACCGTCACCACCCACTCGGCGCGGCCGGCGAGCGACGCAAGCTGCGCGACCCGATCGGCGGCGTTCTCGCGGAGCATCTGGCGCACACGTTCGTCGTCCCGATAGATCGCGCCGAACGACAGCGGCAGCACCGTGCCGAGCAGATCCAGCAGGCGTCCGTTCACCGCCTGGTGCTGCGCCGCGCGGGCCGCGAGCCAATCGAGATCGCGCACGTGCTCGTTGAGCGGTGCCTCGCCGTAGTCCGTCTCGTCGACGTCGCTGGCGGCGCCGAGCAGCGCACCTTCGATGACGCAGCCGACCGCTCCTTCGTCGATCCCCGTGATGCCCGCGGACGCCACGCGCGCGGCATCGCCCGCTCGCGCGATGCCGTAGACGTAGCGCAGCTGCGTCATCGCATCTCGTCGGGCAGCTCGATGACGACCTCGCGCCGACCCTCGTCGGGCATCGCCGAGCCCGGCTCGCGCGCGGCGACGTTCTTTTTCTCACGGATCTCGCGCAGGCGCGCGAGGAGCTCGCGTTCGCGCTCGCGGAACTCCGCCTCGGGCATCCGGCCCTGCTCGAACGCTTCGTTCACGAGCATGAGCTGCTCGCGAACGGGCCCCTCGTCCCACATCTCGGCGTCGGCGAGGTCGAGGACCTTTTCGAGGCAGTAGCGGATGCCGGCCACCGGCGCCGTCACGGGCAACGCCAGGAGCTTGAAGAGGATCACGCCGTCGACCCGGCGCCCCGCTCCAGCTTCAATCGGATCGTGACGAAGTTGTACGGCGGCCAGGGGCCGCTGTACTTGAAGGACAGCTTGCCCTCGAAACGCTTTCCGATCTCCTGGACCTTCCGGTCGAACAGGTCCGCCTTGTCGCGCGCGACGAGGAACGCGGCATTCATGATCATCCGGTCGCCGATGACCTTGTTCGAACGCGACGCGATCACCGACGCCTGCAGCTCCTCGTAGATCTCGCGGACGTAGGTCTCGGACTTCTCCGCGAGCGCCTGCTCCACCAGACGTCCGAGCTGCATGCGGGCGAAATACGTGGATGACTGTTGGTTCGTCTCGATCTCAGCCTTGAGGCGGCGGATCTCTTCGTAGTCGCGCTCGATCTCCACCAGCACCGACTCGCGGTCCCAGTTGATCTTCAGGCCGAACTCGAGCTTGTCCTTCATCTTGCGCAGCACGTCCCGGAGCTCCTTGTAGGTGTCCTTCAGGAACTCCCTCGTGTCGTCTTCGGTCTTGAACAGCGTGCCGAAGCTCATCGGAACGGGCGTGAAGCTGTTGTCGATCATCACGACCTCGTTGACGTGCTCGTGCGTCAGTGCGTTCTCGCGCGTCGGGTCGTACACCATGAGAGGGCTGCGGCTCACGACCGCCGCGAGGTCCTGATGGTGCACCGTGTAGACGTCATCGCCGCGGCCGCCGATCCCGATCTTGCCGAACGACCGTGGCTCCGCCGATTCGATGATGCAGTAGACGTAGACACCCTCAGCCGACGCGGGCTTATCGCTCTGCGGCCCCACCGTCACCGCTTCCACTGGGCGACAACTTTAGGTCGCGCCCGGGTGCGGCGCGAGCGACGGGCGTGACGGCGCTTGCTCGGTCGTTCGCTCACTCCGCCGGCGCGGGGTCGACGACCTCGGTGATCGCGGCGACGACGGCACGGACCTCCCCATCCCCCGATCGCAGCGGTGTCGCGTCGATGCGCACGACCGCGTCGCGGCCGAGGGCCGGTAGGAACATCTGAATGCGCACGTCGCGGATGCCCTCGCCCGCGAGGGTGCGTGCGAGCGCATCCTCGACCGAGGGAAGCTCGCGTCCGGTTGCGGCGTCGCGCAAGTTGTAGGCCCTCGCCGACTCGGTGCTGACGGCTTTGAAGGGCCCAGGGCCCAGCAGGGACTGCGCCGCGCGATTGACCTTCACGACCGCACCGCGCTGGTCGAGGACGACTATCCCGCTAGGCACCAGATCGAGCATCGCGAGCTCCTCCGCCGACAGGTCGGCGAGCTGTTGGCGCGCACGGACGGAATCGGTCACGTCAACGGCGAGGATGCTGATTCCGGCGACGCCGCCGGGACCGGGGAGAGGCTGGAGCGAGACCTCCGCGTATCTGTCCGGCCCGGTGTCGCTACCCCACCGACCGCGGAAGTCATGCAGCACCTGAGGTCGACCCGTGCGGTGGACCTCGTCGAGAACGTCGACGGCCCCGTCCGGGAAGACGTCGCGGAACGGCAGACCGATGATCTCCCGATCACCCGAGGCATGCGTGTACGCCGCATTCGCGGCGACGAAGACGTGGTCGGGTCCGCGCACTATCGCCTTCATGACCGGCGAGCGCTGGAAGATGTAGCTCAGCCACTCCGGCTCGAGCTCCATCGTCCCGACGATCTTGAGCTCGGTCGCGATCTCGGCCAGGGCCGCGCGGTTCCGCACCGCCAGCCGATGCAGGAGCGCGGAGACATGCTCCTTCACCGCCTGCTCCGAGAGGCCGATCCGGTGCGCGATCTCCTTGTTCTCGAGGCCCTCGGCGACGAGCTCCAGGACCAGCGCCTGACGGTCGGTGAGACGCCGGCCACGAACGCGGCGGCGCTCGTTCTCCGGGGTCTCAATGCGGTCGCTCAACTATACGTAAGTATGGCTCGGTAGGTCGGAGTGCCACCTGTAACCGCGGCGCTCCGCATTCTTCGACGACGATCTCGCGCTGTTGCAGCTGCTCGCAGACCAGCGGGCGTCGTCATCGAGCACCCGCCGCGTCTTCGAAGAGGTCTACGCCCTGAACCGAACGCTTGCGCGCAACGTCTCCGAGCTGCGTGCCACAACGACAAGCTCGCGGCCTTCGCGTATTCCGTCTATCGCTCCCGCGTCGAATGGCCCCGCGCTGATAGCGTCCGCGTCACCGTGGACCGTCGCGTTCCGCGCTTGCTCGCCCCGCTCCGTCACCGCGACTTTCGGCTGCTCTGGACCGGGCAGACGATCTCCAGCTTCGGCAACTACGTACAGAGCGTCGCCTTGCCGTTCCAGCTCCTCGCGTTGGGAGCGTCCCCGCTGCAGCTCGGGATCGCCGTCGCGACCGGCACCGTGTCCAGCATCGCGTTCCTGCTGGTCGGCGGGGCCGTCGCCGATCGTGTATCGCGTCGCACGTTGATCGTCGCGAGCGACGTTGTCGGCGGCTGTGTCGTCGCGATCATGGCGCTGTTGTCGGCGACGGGCCAGCTGCGCATCGAGCACGTCTATGTCGCGACGTTCGCGCTCGGTGCTACCGACGCGTTCCTGCGACCCGCCTACACCGCGATCATCGCCGACCTCGTCCCAGGCGACATCCTTCGGGCCGGGAACGCGGCGAGGCTTCTCGGTCGCAGCTTGGCGCGCGTCGTCGGGCCCGCGGTCGGCGGGGTCGCTGTCGCGCTCGCCGGCCCCGCGCTCGCCTTCGGGATCAATGCGTTCACGTTCTTGTTCAGCTTCACGACGCTCCTGCTCGCCAATCCACCACCGCGCGTGTTCTCCGCACCGGCATCGCTGCTCCGCGATGTCCGAGCCGGCTTCGGCTACGTGTTCGGCGTTCGTTGGCTCTGGACGACGAGCCTTTACTTCATGGTCGTGAACGTGGCATATGCGGGCCAGTCCGGTGTGATCACGCCGCTCCTCGTGCGCGACGTTCTCCATGGCGACGCCGACATGTTCGGCGTCATCAGCAGTGGCTATGGGATCGGCACCGTCGTGGCGAGCGTCGTCGTCGCCCAGATCGCCGTCCGCCGTCCCGGTGCGCTCATGTTCTCGTTCGAGCTCCTCGCGGCTGCCTCGGTGCTCGCGATGGGGCTGGTCCCGATCTTCCCCGCGGTCGTGGTCTTCATGGCGCTGATGGGCGTTGGGCTCGCGTCCTCCACGGTCATCTGGGAGGCGCTGCTCCAGCGGCATGTGCCCGAACGGATGCTCGGCCGTGTCGCGAGCATCGATCTGTTGGGCAACTCGCTCATCAATCCCGTCGCGCCGCTCGTGGCGGCCGCCCTCGTCGCCTTTGTCGGCCCGGCCGGCACGTTCGTCGCGACCGGCGTGTATGCCTTCGTGCTCGCGACGCTCGGGCTCGTTCTGTCGCCGGTGCGAGAGATCGACGAGTCACCCGCTGTGGTCGCGGCCGGAGAGCGTTCGTAGCGTGGACGCGACGTGGGTCGAGTCCTTCGGTCGCGCGAGCACGCACTCGTGGAGCGCGATCGCACGACGTATCGGCGAGATCGAGCGTGAGTGCTTCGGCAAGGGCGCGTTCGACCGGGACGAGCTGCGCTACATGTTCAACACGCCGGGCCACATAGCCGTCCTGCTATGGGCTGGTGATGGTCCTGAGGCGAGACTGATCGGATACACGCAGTCCGAGCCGCGCGGTCCGGACACCTACTACATCGCGAACACCGCCATCGCGAAGAGCCATCAGGGGCGGGGACTGGTGAAACCGCTCATGGACCGCCTCTACGCCGACGTGCGTGCGGCCGGGGCGCACTTCATCGAGCGCGACGTCGCCATCGCCAACGGATACGCCGACAGGGTGGTCCGCGCGCATGCTGCGGACGTCATCGAGACCTTCGACCACGACAGCGAGTACGGACCGCAGCGCTTCATCCGGATGCGAGTGCCGGAACCGTGACGCGTTGCGCACTAAAATCACGAGCGGGGAGCCCGTGCGCTTCGCGCCTAAAATCGCCATCGGGCCCGTATCGCTTCGCTCACGGGCCCCGTCGTCGGCCGCGTGCGCGAGCAAGCTCTCGCCGTGGCACTGCTAGGGGCCCGTAGCTCAACGGTAGAGCAGGGGACTTTTAATCCCTTGGTTCCGGGTTCGAATCCCGGCGGGCTCACCGCCGACAGGCGTTCCTCCACAGCAGTACGTTCGCCGTCGCGGCGACCGCCAGGATGATCAGCACGATGTGGAGAACGGCCTCGCGCTGACCCTGGAACGCGAACCACGGCGGCGTCAATACGGCGACCTGGAACGTCCAGTACGCGAGCGCGAGCGTGTGTGCCCATAGCCAGTGCCGTCGACTGTGACTGCGAAGATAGGGAGAGAGCAGCGCGATTCCGATCGCGGCTTCGACAAGATGCCCGAGGCCGCTCACGAACTGGGTCTCGGTCTCGTTCGGGATGGTCTCGTGGAAGCGGATGAGGATCTCGGTCGAGAGGGCGAGGCTGCCGAGTCCGAAGTACACCAGGATGATCGCGAGAGCAGGCGCGAACCGTCGCAACACGGGTGTGCGCTGGGGAAGCAGGCTC
>Ga0114129_10002236_pt1 | contig 26718 bp, 20 predicted proteins | sample RhiMetdeltSRZDD1_FD_80071 | JGI IMG/M metagenome (GOLD analysis project Ga0114129, IMG submission 80071) | Populus rhizosphere microbial communities from Tennessee, USA - Rhizosphere MetaG P. deltoides SRZDD1 (version 2) (version 2) | ecosystem: Host-associated > Plants > Roots > Rhizosphere >...
CAGGCGTCCATATCGCGTCCGGACTGTAGAATTCGCGTTGTTGCCAACACCGTTGCCGTTCGTGAGCACCGCCTGAGTTTGAATTCCGTTAGGCGAGAGCCAACGTAGACCATTGAAACTGGCACTGATCGTATTCCGCGCGTTGGCCACCCAGTCGAGTTTGGCAAACCCCAGCTCCGAGTTCGCCGTGCGTTCCAGCGTTTGAAACTGCCGATTCAAGAAATTACGAGCGGCGGAACACTGCGTCGGAGTTGCAGGCGCATTGCACGCGAGCAGAAAGTTGCCATTAGTGTCGAAAAATGTGGGATTGATCAGCCGGTTGATGAGGGGGAAGTCCCGCCTGGTCGCCTCGATGTTTACGAAATAGAAAAGTTTATCTTTCGTGATGGCGCCACCGACGCTGCCTCCAAACTGGTGCCGGGTTTCCTCAGGATTGATCGTTGCATAACGATCCCTTGCATTGAAGGCCTCGTTGCGGAAAAACCAGTATCCCGTTCCATGGACAGCGTTGGTTCCACTGCGCGTGACGGTATTGATAACACCGCCTGACGCCCGGCCAAATTCTGCGGCATAGCCGCTCGACAGAACCTGGAACTCTTGTACGGCGTCTTGCGAGATTTGCGTCGTGATTCGCGTTCGGCCGGCATTCTCGTTATAGAACTGATTCGTTGTGTCGTTACCATCCGTCAGGAACGAATTGCCCCCCGAGATTCCCCGAAAACTTACCAACCCGAACGTCCCATCCGGAACGACGGCCGGCGCCTCGAGAACAAATGAGTCAACCCGCCGCCCATTGATCGGCAATTCCATAATCTGATTGCTGGTAATTACCTGCGTGACGTCCGTTTTCGTTTGCTCGACGACCGGTGTCTCGTTGATGACAACCACCTCCGTCGCCGCTCCCGCGACGGCAAGTTCAACGTCCAGGCTGACGTTCTGTCCGACCTGCAGCTCGATATTCTTCGCGTTGAAATCACTAAACCCGGAGAGTTTGACGGTCACCGTGTAGCCTGGCCCCGGGACCAGCGCCGGCGCGCTGAAGAGTCCCGCCTCATTGGAGATCATGTTTCTCACAAGGCCTTTCGACTCATTGGCGACAGTGACGTCAGCACCGGGAACTCTTGCTCCGCTCGCATCGTGTACGACGCCGGCGATACTTCCCACTCCGGCGGCCTGCCCAAACACGTTAGGAATACTCCAAAGCAATAGAACAATCGCTAATCCCACGACCCTTTTCATACGGCCTCCAAACAAAATTTCCTCCACAACTGCAATGCAGCCGACTTTCTCACGAAAGTGTTACTAGTTAATGAACAAACTGAATCGATTTACGAGCATCCCTACCCCCGAAATTCGGGAGTCATCTTACATTCTAATTAGTCCTCGAGACGAACAAGGTCTTCGTAGGATTCGCGGCGGCGGATTACGCGATAGGTTTCTCCGCTGACTAGAACTTCGGCCGCGCGTGGCCTGGAATTGTAGTTGGACGAGAGACTGAACGCATACGCGCCTGCGCTCATAACAGCGAGTAGTTCTTGGGGTTCGAGCAAAGGCAATTCCCGATCTTTGGCAATGAAGTCCGCGGACTCGCAAACTGGGCCGACAACATCCACAATTTCTTTCTCGCTCCGGACACGCACTGGCCATAACTGGTGGTGCGATCCGTAAAGAGCTGGCCGGATCAAGTCATTCATTCCCGCATCAATAATGAGAAATCGCTTGGCGCCCTGATTTTTCTTCAGCAGAACGCGTGATAATAAAACCCCGGCATTCCCCACGATAACGCGGCCCGGCTCCAGTACAATCGTCAGACCTAAATCCTTAGTCGCCTTCGCAACCGTTGCGCCATAAATCTGCGGCGAGGGTGGCGACTCGGCATTATACGAAATTCCTAACCCGCCCCCGAAGTCGACGTATTTTAAACGAACTCCGTCCCGTTGCAGGTCCAAAATGAATTCTCGCAGACTTGCGAGAGCTTCCTCGAACGGCGTGATCTCGGTGATCTGAGATCCGATATGGCACTGAATGCCGACCACGTCGAGATTCGGAAGCACGCGCACCCTCTGATACAACTCTCTCGCGTCGGACAAACTCACACCGAATTTGTGCTTTTGCATGCCCGTCGAGATGTAAGGATGTGTGCGCGGATCGACATCCGGATTAGCCCGAATCGATACGCGCGCGTGCCGGTTCATGTCGCGGGCAATCGAGTAGATCAGTTCCAACTCGGCACTAGACTCCACGTTGAAAAAAAGGATACCGGCATCCAGGGCGTAACGGATCTCATCGGCAGTTTTACCCACACCTGCGAATATAACCTTCTCGGCTGAGGCGCCCGCTCGCAGCACGCGAAACAATTCCCCACCCGAGACGATATCGAAGCCAAGTCCCAGCTCGGCGAAGAGGCGAAGTATGTTGATATTGGAATTTGCTTTGACCGCGTAGCAGATCAGATGCGGTACGTCGCGGAACGCCTCGTCAAAAACGCGCACGTGACGTCGTAATGTTTGTTCGCTATAGATATAAACCGGCGTGCCGACTTCTTCGGAAATCCTTTGGAGCGGAACTTGTTCGCAGTAAAGCTCGCCACCACGGTACTCAAAATGGTGCATGCGGAATTATAAGTGACAAAAGACAGCAAAACGGGAACAGTAGCCACGAAAAGCACAAAAGGCACAAAGGAGTTGATCCTCCTTTGTGCCTTTTGTGCTTTTTGTGGCTACTGTTTGGATCGGGAATCCAGCAGCGCTTTACGCTGTTCCGGCGTGAGGATTCGAGCGACCTTTGCGAGCGTCGCTTTCTCGATCTCGGCAACTTTTGCGGGGTCCGGCCGCCCCTGTGCCTCACGTTGCAACTGAGCACGTTGCTGAGAATCTTCCGCGTACAGCGCACGAATTTGCGGTTCTTGCTCGCCAGTTAAGGGAGCGCCTGCTTCTTCCATCGTGACTTTCAGAGACGCGAATCCGCCGCTTTTCTTGATTTGTTCGCTCTGCCATTTCTTGAACGTGGCCTGTTGCTCGGGCTTAAGCGTTGCGACGAGCTTTGGAAGTACTTCGTCGTTGATTTTTTGCAGTTCTGCCGCAAGTTGAGGGTTCGTTACGCCACCTCGGCCACCGCGACCCTCACCACCACCACCTTGGCCACGAGGGCTTTGTCCGCCGGCCGGCGTACCGATGCGTTCTACGGTATTTTGAACCTCCTTAAACGCCGCATCGACGATCGGCTTCATGGCTTTTTCTTGATCGCTTCCAACCGTGACGTTCGCTTGGGCAAAGAATTTCTTAATGGCGTCCATCGGCTTGGCTTGGTCTCCCCGAGCGCCGAAGTCACTAGCGTCAAACAGTGAAGAAGGGAGGCCGCCGCCACCGCCTTCCTCCTGTGCAAAGACAGGAGTCGCCAGTACGGACGCTAACACGCTTACAAGCAGCCAGTTCACGGGTTTCTTTCTCATGATCACCTCAGCTTTAACTTCCTACATCGCGCCTGCGGCCTTAGAAAGCGCCTGCGGCTTTAGAAATTGAATCGCAGACCGAGCTCAATCTGGCGCGCCGGACGACTACTGCTTGCCTTACCAAAGAAAGAGGAAGTCATTGTACCGCTGTAATTGTTCAATTGCGTGTTGTTGAGCAAATTCTGAACTTGTACCTGGAACGTCATGGTCGGCCCGTTATTTTGCTGATTGAATCCGCCATTCTGGCCGCGATTCCCACCACCACGCTGGCCGCCAAAATCGCCACCGCGATTCCCACCGCCACGTTGACCGCCGCCGAGGTCACCGCCGCCGCGCTGACCACCGCCGAAGTCACCACCGCCGCCAGGATTTCCGCCAAACCCGCCACCGCCGCCGCGTTGGGGCTCGGCAAAATTGTTGACGCCATTCAAGCCGCCGCCATTACCGGCTCTGTTGGTAGGTCCGGACTTCTCGGCTCCCTTCAGGCGGACCACCTTCTGCACATTCATATTAATGCCGAACTGTCCCGGCCCCTTGCCGATATTCCGGGCGATGATCTGCCCTGTGGGCGCTGTGCAGTCGATACCGTGAAGGAGTCCAATTAATGGTGATGCGCAGAGAAACGCTTGCGTCGGACGATCATTGATCGTTGTATCGGCATTGTCGTCACGGCCGGTGGTGATGTTGAAGGGCCGGCTGGAGCTCCAATTGATTTGGGTGGTCGTGTTGATGCCCCATGGCATCCGGATCTGCGCGCCAGTGTTGAGCCGATGCCGCTGATCCAGCGGCGAGCGCCCCCATTCCGGGCGCATGTCGTAATTGTTTACCGGCAAGCTGAATGCGCCATCCGTATCGTTCTTCAGATAGCCCAAGGTGTAGCTTGCGAAGATCTGAGCTTGAACCTTGCCGCGAAGCTGATCACGCACGCCCAGGGTGAAGTTGTTCGACTTCAAGAGGCCCGTCGATTCCAGTTGATATCGGTTTCCCAGTAAGGGATCGGGACGTAAGCCGATATCCGGAAGGGGCGCGTTAATGTCGCGACTCCGATAAAGATGGGCCGCTCGTTGGCCATCCCAAGCTAGCGTCATGCCCAAATTCTTGAAGAGCGCCTGTTCGAGTGAAAGGGACGCATTCATGTTGTACGGATTGACAAGATTTTCGGAACGAACCCGCACCGAAGCCGGCGGGAGCGCGGCATCTGAAGGAACGTTGGGAAAACCGGTCGGATTACGTACAACAACCTGGAGCTGATGGGTTCCATCCAATCGTAACAATTGCTCGACATTATTGGCGGTGAACCTCTCATGGAAAATTCCTAGACCGCCACGCAATGCCGTCTTTTTGCCGAGTTGGTACGCAAAACCCATCCGTGGGTCGAAATTATTGTGGTCGCTGATATTTGTTTGATCCTCGAACCGGACGCCGAAGGACAGGTTGAACTTCTTACTGACTCTCCAGTCGTTCTGAAGGAACGCACTAAACTCAAACTGGTTGATATCCAGCAAGGGCTCGCCACCGGTCTTGGTGAATTGCGATGGAGTCGTTGCCGCCCCTGGGGCACAACCGAAGCCCGTCACGCACAAATAGTCGTTCAAACTGGAGAACGTCCATGTCCCGATGAAGTTATTCAGCGTGTTCGAATGATTCACGCGTTGCACGCCTTGGATTCCGGTCTTTATCATCCATTTCGTACCGGAGTACATCAACAGGTTGCCGAATTCGTATTCCTTGTTCTTACTGTTGCTCCTGTTCTGGCTGCCGCCATCGTTGAACGTATCGAGAACATTGACCGCCACAGCTATCGTCTGTGGGATTTGACTGTTGGTGTCGCGGCTGAATTGAAATCGGACCTCGTGGACAAGTTTCGTATTCAGAATTGCGGTCTCACGCATCTGAAATTCCGAATTGCGGGCAAAGCGATCGTAAGCACGTGATTCGAGTGTGAAATTTCCGTTGCCGCCGAGTCCCTGATTCTCGTTTGACTGTTTCTGGAAATTCACGTTCGTGTACAGAGTATTCGCCTTGTTGATGGCAAATTGCGTCCGGACACTCATTCCACGATTGTGGTTTGGCGAAACGAAGGGGTCATAATGCTGAACGAGTGTTCCATCCGGATTGACCGTGGTCGCACGGATAATGTCGCTATTCTCGTTGTTGTTATGCCGCGCCTGAATATTCATTGAAAGTTTGTTGCGAATAATGGGCCCGCTGAAATTTGCATTGAAATTCCTGGCCTGATACGGCGGTCGTTTCGCTTCCGTACCGTCTGTAGTCACATTAAAGGGCGCGCGTCCGTTGAGAGATTCGTCGCGAAACTGAAAGTTCATATTTCCGCGGAAACCGCCTGTTCCGGCTCTCGTAATGATTTCCGTTCGCCCGTAACCTATGCCGCTGAACTCAGTACTGAAGGGACTGTTGCTGATCCGAATCTCCTGGATTTGATCCTTCGGAGGAATACGTCCACCAGTGAACCCGTCTATGATGAACGAACTTCCGTTGGCTGCTCCTCCGCGGGTTCCGGCGATTTGTTGCAGATATTCCGTCAGCTCGTCCTCGTCGTCAGGGAGTGCGTCGATAAAATCCCGGCCAAGTACGGTGGTGCTGAGGCTTGAATCGGAATCAATATTGATTTCATTCCGGGTTTCGGTCACTTCAACATTCTGTGAAATTGTTGCCAGTTCCATAGTGACCGCGAGCGGGCCCATCTCTGGCGTGATTTTCACCATCTCGGTATAAGTATTGAAATCGGGAGCGCTGATCTCGAGTTTGTAGTCACCCGGATTTGCCGGAAGCTCAAACTCACCGGAATTCGTCGTCAAGCCGGAGGCGACGACGTTATCGCCCTGGTAGAGCTTCACCTGGACACCGGGCATAATCGAGCCGCTCGTGTCCATAACCTGACCCTTAATTTTTGCGGACTGGGCAAATGTGGCGGAGGCGACGAGTAGTGTTAGTAAGAATGTGAGCAGATTCCGGATCCGCATTAATGAATACTCCCTAAAAAACGGCTAACCGATTCAATTAAAAGTTACTAATTAGGCCGTGGACCATGCTCCGGACCGGGACCGTGATCGCTGTCCTTCTGATCGCGGTTCCGGTTTGCGCGGCGCTCATCCATTCTCTTGCGAAATTCGTCGTATTTTGCTCGCTGTTCGTCATTAAGAACGGCACGGATTTTGACGCGAGATTCGTCTTGGATTGCCTGAAACCTCGGCTGGGTTTCTTTGCGAAGATCTTGAAATTGATGGCGGGTCTCTTCTCCGATCTTGTGCATCTGCTCTCGTTGCGCTTGATCGAGACCTAAGTAATCGTAAAACTTATTGATGTCTCGTTGAGCTCGTGCACCGTCGGGACCGGGTGAACTGATCACGCGAGTTGTATAGAAGTTGGCGATGAGGACTCCTGAGGCGATGCCCAGGAAAAAGATCACGAACATCAACGCTTTCGCTTTGAACGATCGCGCAATCATTCTTATTGTTCTCCCAGATCGATAAGTTGCTCGAGGACATCCTGGCGGCTTGGAAGATCTGTATCGTTGTATAGAAAGTTCTCAGCTGAATTTTCTTCGGGCGCCAGAAATGATTCGATTATTCCGCGCTGCGGCATCTGCGGAACAAACCATTGAACAGCGGTAAAGCCGACGATCAGCATCAACGCCACGGCCAAAACAGGTCGCGTCGAACCTGGCACGACTTCCCAAATGCCGAACCGGAATGCTGCACCCTGTTCGAGCCGCGCCATAACGCGTTTTGTGAAAAACGGGTTCGGTTCGAAAACTCTCTTCCGCTCACTTTCAAAGAGACTTTTTAATTCATTCATTTCGGGTTTCCTTCGGATCCACCCAGCATGTTCTGGAGCTTTTTGCGGGCTCGAAATAGTCGCACCTTCACATTGGTTTGAGTGAGTCCCATCGTACGAGCAATTTCTTCCACCGACATCCCATCGACTTCCTTCAATACCAGAGGAATCCTAAGTTTAGGATCAAGCCTTTGAAGCGCCAATCGCGCCTTTCCGAGCGAATCGGGCTCCGCCGGAGCAACGGATTGTTCACCGGCGATCTCAGGCCCGTAAGTCTCGATTGCAGCTCTGCGACGGCGCGTTTTTCGAAGTTCGTCATAGCAGGTATTGACCGTGACGCGTGCGAGCCATCCCGGGAAATTATCTTCCGGACGAATCTGCTCGATTCGGGCGAACAACTTGAGAAAAACATCCTGCGCGATGTCTTCAACGTCCTCGCGACTCCTAAAAAAGCGGCTAACCAGCCGGAACACCATCGAAGAGAACTGGTTGATGATTGCCTCATGAGCCGCTCTATCACCGGCCTGAGCGCGGACAATCAGCTCTCTATCGAAATCCATATGCCAATACGTCTTGTGATTAGATGGGGTTACAGCTTTTTTTCCGGAAATCATGGAATCAAAAGGAAAAAGAAGACTAGCCGGGAAGCATTGCACGCGCGGGGGGCCTTTGCCAATAGTTTACGTAGATCCTTGGCCGGCAACCGTTGGTTTGACATCTTTTCACAGATTTTCTTATAACATTCCGTAGTGAATCCCATGAATCGAAGGTCATTTGTACAGCAAACAGCAGCCGTCGCGGGCGGACTCCTATTTCCTCGCACGAATCCCCGGACCCGCCACCTGATATTCATCGTGAATGGGGGCGGGGTTCGGAAGAAGGACTATTACGAAAATGCGGCGCTTGCATCGAATGTCCGAAGGCTGGCGGCCGACGCCTTCGTCTTCGAAGAAAGTCATTGCGAACAAATCGCGTCGCACGGAGCCGCTTTTGAGCAGTTGGTACGGGGCCGAGAGACGACCGCCGGCCATGCAACCCCCACCATTCTCGATTACATTGGCGGAGGTTGTGAGGTTTACTCCATCGCCAGCATTCCGCAAGTCATGCGCCGGCTCAGGCCGCGAATTCTAATCAGCAAAAGCACCGCTCATGATGTCGGTCATGAAAGCTATGAGCATTACCTGCATCGCGTTAAGGCAACTGATGATGCGATCGGCCGGGTTTTCGACTGGGTTCGCGCAGATCCCGTCTTCTGCGACAACACCGCCATCGTGATCCGTCCAGAATTTGGCCGGGATGATGAAGTTAACGTGTACGGCAGCCTGCATCATTCCTATGGTTTTTACTACACGCATCGGGTTGCGAGCATTTTTTGGGGGCCGGACTTTAACAGAGGAGTCGACCAAAAGACGGCAGTTCGAGCCGTGGACATGGCGCCAACGCTTACGAAAATCTTCGGCATCGACGCCACGTACGCTCAGGGTCGGGTCGCCCCGGGATTGTTTAGAACCGATAATGCAAGCTGAACTGAATCAATCGCCGGTCGTAGAAGGTACTCGTAATTTTTCCGAACGTCGTGGAGTTCGCGCTCGGGTCCACGTTCGATGGAGTGACGTACCACGTGGGATGATTCAATACGTTCGATGCCTCCGCCCGTATTTCAATCGACTGCTGTTCGGTAATCCTGGTTATTTTCGCGAGTGCAAAATCCAGATTGAAAACCGACGGACCTGAAAAGCTTCTGCGCTGCAGGTTCCCGATGGTGCCTGGGGCCGGGTTGAAAAACGCTTGTCCCGGAAACGGTGCACTTCCATCCGCAGCAACGCCGCGACCGTCGGCTGGATTGATGGCGGATTGCGCGATGAAATACGGCCCCGTGTCGGTCATACGGAAACCGACCAGATCATCCAATTGAGCTTTCGTAAGATTCGTGTCCACCGTATTTGTACTGCTCGAACGCCCTTGCCGATTCAACGTGCCGCGGCCAGACAGAATCGAAAATGGGCCACCGGACTGCCAGGTCAGAATGCCGCTTGTTATCCAGCCACTAATCAACCGGCTCAAACCCTTATCGGCAACATTCAAACCGTGTCCCTCGCCGAACGGCAAGTTATAAACTGCGTTGCTCTTGAATGCATGCGTGACGTCGTAAGGAGGACGCGACCGTTCGGCTTTCGGATTTGCATTGTCCAAATAAGCTTCGAATCTGGTCTGGAGGTCACCCGTGGAATCGCTTAGAACCTTAGAGTAGGTGTAGTTGGATTGGAACTGCAGACCTCGAGTCAGCCGCCGATGGACGTCAACCTGTAACGCATTGTATGTAGAGTTACTGATGTTACCCACCGCGTTTGCCCCGAGCACTTGTGGGTTCCTGAAGAAGTTTACGGACCCATTATTACGATTAACCTGATACTGGTAGGCTAATTCACCAACTTCCCCGGTCTGGATCAGGTTTCGGTTATTGGCGTTCGCAAGATTGCCTTGCGAGGCGAGGAGCGGGAAAACCGTCAACGGCTGGCTGCCCGCAATCGACGGGTTATACGACGGATCGAAGGTCCCAGTCGCCAATCGAGCGAGGTAGCCGTTACTTCGTGCCCTGATGAAATCATCCAGGAAACCGTTCGATCGAATTTCGACCTGATTGTAGTCGAACCCGCGAAACTGCTTCGTGCCGTGGTTACCCACATAGCGGACATCGATTAATGTGCCCTTGACGTTCTGCTGTACCGAGAGATTCCACTCCTGAACATATGGCGTTCTCAGGTTGGGATCAGGTACACCGACAGCGGAAGTTGTGTCGACGGCATAGTTATCGGCCAACGTTCTTGGCACTTTATACGTGGGTGGAACAACCGGAGGCAGGCTGGTCGTGATCCTGCCGATGAGACCTGCTCCGCTGGCAGTGGCCGAAAGGCCCGAATTCGTGCTCACGCTGTTCCGTATTGCAGCGATGGTTTGATCGTTCACATAACTAATGCTGTAGCCGGCCCGTATCGCCGTTTTTCCATCACCGAAAACGTCGTAGGCAAGGCCGACGTTCGGCGCAAAGTTGTTCTTGTCTTTGTGGTAGTAAGGACGCCCTACTGCCGATCCCCCAAAATCGAGGGTCGTACTCGGAGAAAGCAGCGCGCCAATGTAATCGCCGTTATTGAGGACAGGCGTCAATGCCAGCGCATCGCGCTCATCCACAACCGTGAAATAGTCGTAACGCAGACCAAGCGTCGCCGTAAGCCGCCTCGTCGGTTTCCAGTTGTCCTGGCCGTAGAAGCTGTGTTGATTGAGACTGAAATGCCTCAGATTGGTGGCGCCGTTCACGAATCCAGAACTGCGATCCGTGATGTTGAAGGTCTGTGTGCTCGTGGTCACGTAACCCGCAAGGGTGGCCAACAGATTGTTTGCCACGGTCAAGTCCGCGGCGCTGACACCGGGCAATTGAGCGCTGACCAAGCCGTTCTGGTTATTGCCCGAGATGCCTAAATTGTAAGTTGGGGTGATACCCGCATCATTGTAGGGCGACGTTCGAACGAGCTGCGATTGAAAACCGAACTGGATGGTATGCCGTCCGCGAAAGTAGCTGGCATTGTCGGCATAGTTGTATGTGTTCGTATCGCGGCCTTGGGCGCGGAAGACGTTTACGGGATTCGCTACAATCGAAGTCGGAGGCGCGATGATAAAGTTACCGAAATCTTGACTGGTTAGGAACCTCGCCGGAGCCAAATTGAATCCACCACGTAGTTCGTTCGTGAACGTCGCAGATGGACTCCATCGCCATCCTAACGCAAGAAACTTCGTCGCTTCATCATTGGAGACTCTGGGAACCACGGAGTAATCATTGTTTATGGTTGCACTGTTATCCGCGCGATCCAGAATGTCCCGGTTCCACAAAAACGATCCGGAAATGGAATGCTTTGACGAAAGCAGATAATCGAGCTTCGTCGTAACGTTGTCCCGTGTTCGATCGTTACGCTGCGTGAAACTGTAGCCTGCAGTATTTCGCAACAAAGTCGCCGAACTGTCGCCGATATCAAACGTGTTGATCTTTTCGGGGCCCGGAACGTTGGCAAGCATCTGTTGAATTGCAGGATCTGTGGAAACTCCCGCAAGATTCAGAATATTTACCTTTTGAACATTTCCAGCCGTATCCCGATATGTGAAGATGCCTTGACGCGCATCAGCCGTCAAAATACGGCGCGTCGCGGACTGCTGCTGTCGCAAACGGAACGCCTCGTAATTCGTATAGAACAGAAGCCGATCTTTCTTGATCGGTCCCCCTAACGTGCCGCCAATCTGGTTTTGATTTAGGAACGGGTTAGGTATACCGTCTCGATTGTTAAACCAATCATTGGCCGCGACCGCGCTGTTCCGGTTATACCAATACGCCGAGCCATGATATTGGTTGGTTCCCGAAGGCGTCACGAAACTGATGTGTGCTGCTCCGCCGCCGATCGTTGCGTTTGCGTTCGATGTGGCGATCGAGATTTCGCTCACCTGATCTACGATCACAAGATTGGGCGTGAAGTTCAGGCCGTTTTCGGGAAACAGATTATCCTGGATGCTGATACCGTCCATGGTGACCCGCGCGAACGACGTTCGAAGACCATTAATCACTGCCGGACCGCGCCCATCACTCACACCGGGCTGTGTCGTGATGAGGGCCAGAGGATCGCGGTCGATCATTGGCAGCTTCTGCACCTGGGCGTTTGTAATGGTTGACAACACTTCCGCGGACGTCACCTGTACGGATGAAACACTATCCACGACGGCCACTTGCTCCGTGACGCCCTGAACGGACAACCGGATTTCCGAAAGCGCTGTATCGCGCGCCGGCTCAACCTTGACGTTCTGGAGTAATTGCCTTTGGAATCCACGCGCCTCGACCGTCATGTCATACAGCTCAGGCCGTACACTGCTGAAAGTAAAAAACCCTTCGGGGCTGGTGACGACGGTCAGTACCGGTGCATCTCCACCCGAAAGCAATAGGCTCACGGTGGCACCTGGTACTGCGCTACCGGACGAATCAACGACGGTTCCGATTACTCGGCCCGTCACCTGACGACGAGCAAAACTGCGAACTGGCAGGACCAAAGCCAGTCCTACAACCAATCCGATCGCTAGAACACGATTCATACTTTCCCTCCGCTCCGTTCTCTCTTATTCATTTTTTTGTAACAACGGGTCGAATTATTAACCGGGAGCGAACGGTGATGCAATGTTGGATTGACATGTTTTGGCCAGCTATATGCGCGATCCGAGCCAGGAAACCCAGTGGGCTCGGATCGGCAGCAACTCGGCATTGCGACGCTTCCATTCGCCCACATAGTCAAAGGAGTCGTGGAGACTCATCTCGGTCCGGATAATCGCGAGTTCCTCATCCACCAATTCGTAATAGCGCACGAGTTCGTGCTGTGCCTTCTTTCCTTCAGCTGTCATCGGATGTTCCGAGCTTATGATCCGCAGTGCAGCCTTCGCCCGGCGATGACCTTCAACGAAATAAAGCAACCGCCATGTGTCATTCGTTTGCTGCTCGGCTTCGCGCATGATCTCGAAGAATTGGCCTTCGGCCTTCTCGATTTTAGGAAGGATAACTTTGCGGTAACGTGGTCGTTCGTCGTACTCACTGGTAAGAACAAGCGCTGTACTTAGAACTAGAGCTATCGCGGAGAGGCAGGCCGGCAGTTTGTTGCGGCGAAGACCTTCACAGCAACTTCGTGCCAGTAACTTGAGAAATTCGACGAACCCCATGGCTGGGCTCCGGCTGGCACCGATCACGACTTCGGCTTTTCAGCTTCGACTAGATCCTCCGCCTTGACATTGAATTTGTCAAACACGTCTTTGGAAACAACCTTAACGGAAGGAAGATCGGACGTCTTTAGATAGAGCCCCTCGGGCATCTTGCTGTCCGATCCAAAACCGACGCGGGTGAGTTCGTTCGCGCCTTGCCGTAAGATAACTTCGAGCTTCGGCTTATCGAGGCCGTAAACCGTCAGCGACTTTGGAGCATCGATTATGTCTTTGGCCTTCTCGAAATCCAACGCATTCAACATTCCCGAAATCTTGTCGAGCTGAAGCTTTCTATTGTCTGAAAGCTTCCAATCCGAACCGGCTTTCGACAAACTAAGTGTCTCGCCGCCGCGCTGAATATCGATCTTATCGATCTTTTCCCGATCGAGTTTCGTGATGGTTTTGTCGCGCCAATCGAAGAGGGGCCGCTTGGCTTTCTCGAAAATCTCCTTATCTATAACGAATATTGCTTCGCGGGACGCATCCTTGGCATAGTACCGATCCTTCTCGGACATTTTCCCAATCAGGAGAGTACGATCCGCCTTCGCTTTTCCGTCGTGAAGAGTAATCTTAACGGCCGGAGCGTCCAGACCGGCCGCTTTCGCGTCTACAGGCGGGTCTGGAAAAGATGTCGCCCGGGCAAAGCGAATGGAGCTGATCAACGTCGTGATTTCGCCGCTGTCGGCTTTAGTATCGATCGGTTTTTTTAGCTGCCAATCTTCGCCTGATTTTTGTGCTTCCAGTTCGCTCGTTCCACCGAGGATCTTCACGTTGTCGACGTCGTCAGTCTCGAAATCGAGAACCTTTTTGTTTCGCAGGTCCGAGACCGTCTTTGTGAAGGTCTTTGCCCAATTGCTGCCGGTCAGAAAGACGTCCGCTTTATCAGACGTCTTCGCATAGTTGAAGGTTTTCTTGGGATTCTCACTGCCGAAAAGGACCTCGAGCGTTTTACCATCCTTAGTTTTTGCGGATACTTTCACCGGCGGATCCTTCAAACCGAAAGGAGTGAGATCCTGCGCGTTTTGTGCGACGGTGTCTTCACGTTCAATCCTTGGAATATTGGAAGCAAGCTGCTCCCATTCGTCGGAATCGGGTTCTACACCGGCCGGCGAAGTGAACTCCCATTTCCGGTCACCCTTCTTGACACCGCTGATGGTCTTATCCGGGTAAATCAGACTGAGTTCAGTGATGTCTTTATCTTCAACCTGGAATAACTTCTTTTTTGCCTCCTCCTGCTTCTGGCGTTGTTCCTTGCCGCGGTATTCCGCGAAATAGACATAACCGCCGAGGACAACAAACAGGAGAAATAGTGCTGCTGTGCCTTTGAATCTCATTTTCTACGTTTCATCCAGACGGAAACACCTGTGAGGAGGACGCCGGCCGGCAGGAACAGGAGTATCACATAAGACACGAGTCTGCCCTGGGCCTCGCTCAGTGTCAGGCGCCGATCCTCAGGATTTTTGGGACGAATGGAAATAAAGCTTTCGTCGCCGGAAAGCCAATTGACTGTGTTAAGGAATAGATTGCCGTTCCCCACTTGCGTGTAGTACGCGTTGGAAGCAAAGTCCGAATCGCCGAAGACGGACAGACGCGCCTTCTTGTTTTCACCGATACTCTTGCTTACGACAACCGCCAGAGAGAGCGGACCTTTTATATCGGTCTTCTCGTCAAATGTTGCCTCGCCGCTCTTCATGTTGGTCTCGCCCCAGCTTCGTTCATTCGTGTTGAGGAGCTTTTCTACTGTCAGGCCTTCGGCTGGCGTGGCGGCGGGCGATATGGAGCGCACCAGGGGAAAGAAGGTCATGACCCGCGACATACGTTCGGTGATTTTGTGCGCTCCGTAACCGTTTGGTGTGACGAGAGGAGCGGCGGGGCCCATGCCGATCAACCGGCCAACGCCGCTTGCATCGAGGACAACGTTGTTACCAACTTCAACGGACCATTTCTTGAGAAATTCACTCAGAGAAGCACCGGGGGGAGGATCCAAAAGGATCAGTGCACTGCCACCTTTTTGCAGGTAGGCGTCCAGAGCCTCGGTCTCGTTGGAGAACGGCTCAGTTGTAGGCCCTGCCATAACAACGAGCGATGCATCGTCCGGTACCTTGCCTTCCATAGCGAGATTAATTTTCTTTACAACATCATTCTCTTTCTCGAGTTCCATTTTCGCCTGGGCGTATCCCGTACGCTCGGCGTCGTCGATACTCTTCTCCCCATGGCCTTCAGTGAAGTAGATGGTCTTTTTCTCGCCTTTCACGACCTTTATCAAGGCGTTCGTAACATCTTCCTCACGAAGCGGCTCTGATTGTTTTTCAATACGTTCTGTCTTGCCACCCATTTCGAGAATGAGCGTCCCGTATTTGAACGATTCGCCGCTGAGCGGGCTCTGAAATTCTCCGTATTGCGTCACCGAATACTGCTGCGCTACTTGAGGCTGCTTATCAGGATCTATGAATTCGTACGAGATCTTGTTGTTCTTTCCCTTGTACATGTCCAGCAGATCCTTCGCAGGAGCGTAGTCACCGCCGGTATAGAACGCCTTCATTCGGAGATCTTGCTTCACTTGTTGGGCCACGTTTACGGATTGATCGGACAGGCTGTAGATCTTTTCCGTCGTGGTGTCGACTCGCTTCACGTGTTGCGCACCCAGATAATTGACAAACGCCAGAATCCCGATCAGAAACACTACTGAAGCGGCCGAGTTGATGCCAAAGCGTGCAGACCGGCGTCCGAGACCCGCGCGAATCTCACCCGCCTTAACGACAAGCGACGCGATGACCAAGATGCCCCCGAGAACCAAGGCGATGGTCTGGTAGGGAGTCCAGATCGAGCGCACTGAAAACGAAATGAGGGCTGCGGCGATAATGGCCAGCCCGAGAATATCTGCCTTCTTCAACTGTTCTTTCATGTCACCCTCTCCACCGCAGCGAGTCGATGGAACGATAGGTCAAAAACAACGCCACCAACATCAGCGAGAGATAGAACACAATGTTCGATGTCGACAGGACACCTTTCATGAAATCGTCAAGATGACTCAAAATCGAAAGATAAGTTAGAACGCCCTTGCTCGTCGACGACTCGGAATTCTGTGCTACAACATCGACCAGCCACAGAACCATGATCGCACCGAAACTAAGTACCGCGGCGATGATCTGATTTTCCGTCAACGTCGAGATGAACAAACCGATCGCAATGATGGATAACCCGTAAAGCAGCAGTCCCAAATACGCGGTGAGAATCGGCCCTGATGCAGGCGATCCATACAAATACAGCACGGCCATCGGCACCCATGTCGATATCAACAGAATCAGAAAGAAAGACGCTGCGGCCAGAAATTTTCCGAGGACGACCTGGAGATCGGTGATTGGTGCCGTCAATAGCAGCTCGATGGTTCCGCGTTTCTTTTCCTCCGAAAACAATCCCATCGTGAGCATAGGCATGATGAACAGCAAGATAACACTCATCGTACTGAGAAATCCTCGACTGATCATGCCGGGCATATCCATTGGGCGGGCTCCACCCTGCTGCACCTGTGACATCAGTCCCATTTGCATGACTTGAAAAAGGATGGAGCGAAAGAAAATACCCGACAGAAAGATGAACATCGTGAGAACAACGTATGCGATCGGAGAATTGAAATACGCGCGCAGTTCACGCTCGATAATGGCTAAAACGTTTCGCATTGCTATGTCCCTTGCTTTTCTGCCTCCTCGGCGGTAGTTAGCTCCAAGAAAATATCCTCGAGACTCATGGTCGCCGCGTGAAGCTCGTATAGGCTCCATCCGTTTTGTACGATCGTCCTGGCCAGGTCACTACGGATATCCTTTCGGAGTTCGCCTTCGACTTGGAATCGATGGCGGCCATCGGTTTCTTCCAGCTGCCGAACCTGGGTTACACCAGGCATCCCTTTCAATTTCGACGCGATTTCGGACGCCGGACCCTTTACTTCGATGGATACTCGTTCACCACCCTGGAGCTGTGACCGGAGATTTTGCGGAGTGTCGACGGCAACAATCTTCCCTTTGTTGATAATGATCACTCGATGGCAGGTTTGCTCGACCTCGGGCAAGATATGAGTCGAAAGCACGACCGTATGGTTGCCTGCCAGTTGTTTAACTAGCTCACGGACTTCGTGAATCTGTTTCGGATCTAATCCAATCGTTGGCTCATCGAGGATCAGAACCGGTGGGTCGTTCAGGAGCGCCTGAGCGAGGCCGACCCGTTGTTTGTATCCTTTCGAGAGTTTTGCAATGATGCGCTCTTTTACATCGGTAATACTCACACGCTCCATTACGCGGGCGATTTCGTTCTCAATGTTCTGTTTGGGGACCCCCTTGATCTTCGCAACGAACCGGAGATATCCCGCAACGGTCATTTCCAGATAAAGCGGCGGACTCTCCGGCAAGTAACCGATCCGCCGGCGGACGTCCAGAGGTTTGTCGAATACATCAAATCCGTCGACGCGGACACTGCCGTCGCTGGCCGGCATAAAACCGGTGATGATTCGCATTGTGGTGGTTTTGCCGGCGCCGTTCGGTCCGAGGAAACCCAGAATCTCGCCCTTGTTTACCTCGAACGACATCCCTTCAATAGCGGTTTTTGCAGCATAACGCTTCGTGAGGTTCTCAACGGTAATCAATCGTCATAGCCTCCGAATCGGATATTCTAGCCAATAGAACCATGAAGTATAACACGCTCATTTTCGACGCTTTCGATACGATAATTCATATCAATCCCTCGAAGCTGCCGACGCACCGCGTGGACGGCAAAGATCTCCCGACAACCGCCTACGCAGCTCATGATTCGTATATGCAGCTGTTCGGCAAAATTGATTTTGACGTTTTCCATGCTGCTTTTTCTCACAGCTTCAATCAGGTAACGGCTCGACGTCGCATGGATCTCAAAGAGATTTTGAGTCAGGAGCGGTTCAAGATCATGTTGGAGCTGTTGGGACATGGTCCGGCAGAAATTACGGATGCCGCTGTAGAGAAGATCACCAGGGCGCATATGGACGAGCTGAAGCGCGCGTTTGAAGTACGCCCCGAGGCGCTTCGCGTTCTCGATTGGGCGAAGGCCCGTTATCGCACGGCGATGATTTCGAACTTCGCATACGCACCAGCGCTTTACGAGTCACTCGATTTTTTCGGAATACGGAAGGCATTCGAGACTATTGTGGTTTCAGCGGAAGTCGGCTGGTGCAAACCGCATCGGATTATTTTCGACCACACATTCGCTAAAATGGCCATTCGTCCGGCTGAAGCATTATTTTTTGGCGATCAGCTTTATGTGGACGTCTACGGCGCACTGAACTCCGGAATGGATGTCGTTTGGATCGAGACCGAAACGCAGGACTGGCGTCCGCCTGAATTACAACTCTCCACCTGCAAACCTACGTTTACCGTTCGGTTGATCTCAGAAATTATCGAATTGCTGGAGAACGTATGACATACGGAAACCCTCACTTACTGTGGTCTGTGCACGAACTCAAGTCCCGCCTTTCTGATTCCAGACTGGTTGTGATGGATATGAGACCCCCTGAAGCCTACGCGAACGCGCACATTCCAGGTGCACGCAGCTTCGACATATTCGGGATAAGTCTCATTGATACTCGTCCCGAGCCTCTCCGCGTATTCCTTTGGATGATCGAACACCTGATTCAGGCCAAGGGCGTCAACAACGACAGCACCGTCGTGGCATACGACGACATCGCCGGTATGCGCTCGGCCCGCCTGTTCTGGTTTATGGAATATTTCGGGCACGACGACGTTCATCTCCTGAACGGCGGTTTTAACGCCTGGCAAGCGTCGGGTTTGCCGGTAACTCACGAAGCGAGCATTCCGAAATCCGGCAATTTTAAGATGGTCCCCAGAGCGGAACGCCTGGCAACTGGCGATCAAGTTCACGGCAAGCTTCGCGACCCGTCAGTCATTGTGGTCGACACGCGTAGCGACGGCGAATACACCGGCAAAGTCGTTCGCTCAAAACGGGGCGGAGCCATTCCCGGCGCAATCCACCTGGAATGGACGAACAATCTGGATAACAACGGCTTCTTCAAATCCGCCGATGAACTGAAGGCCATGTACGCTGCCCGCGGCATTACCCCTGATAAGGAGGTGATCCCCCATTGCCAGGGAGCATACCGGTCTGCACACACTTATCTTGCGCTGCGTTTGCTCGGATACCCCCAGGTGCGAAACTATCTCGGATCCTGGGGCGAGTGGGGCAACCGGGAAGACCTTCCCATTGAGCATCCCACGACGCCGTAAAAGGAGACCAGGAACGGGAGCGGGGAAAACGTTCAATTCCCAACTTTGAATTCCCAATTCTAATCGGATGGGAATTGAGAATTGGGAATTGAACATTTTCCCGGCTCCCTTTCCCGTTTCCCTTTCATGCTAATCTTTGGTGTTTATGCCCAAGGTCACGATCAACGGACAGATATACGAAGCCGAGAAAGGACGGACGATCATCCAGGTAGCGGATGAAGTCGGAGTCCAGATCCCACGGTATTGCTACCATCCTGACATCGGCATCGACGGTAGCTGCCGGATGTGTTTGGTTGAGGTCAAGGGCGCACCGAAGCTCGTTCCTTCTTGTGCCACACCCATTGCCGACAACATGGAAGTGCGCACAACGACAGAGCGTGTCCACCAGGCAGTCCGCTACGCAATGGAGTTCCTGCTTTTGCATCATCCCATCGACTGTCCAGTGTGCGACCAGTCTGGTGAATGCTGGCTTCAGGATTACTACATGGCTCATGCCGGGCACGACAGCCGCTATCCTCTTGGTCAAAAGACTCGCCGTAAGAAAGCCTTTGATCTCGGCCCCCTGGTCAAGCTCGATCAAGAACGATGCATTCTGTGTACGAGATGCGTGCGTTTCACGCGCAATGTTACAAAGACGAATGAAATTCAGGTATTCAGCCGGGGCCACAACTCCGAAATCGGGGTTTTCGAAGACAAGCCCCTGACGAATCCCTACTCCGGCAATGTGGTCGACGTCTGTCCTGTCGGCGCGTTAACAAGCGCAGATTTCCGCTTCAAGGTCCGCGTGTGGTTCCTCAAGGGCACTCCCTCCGTCTGCGGCGGGTGTAGTACCGGATGCAACCTGCGTATCGACCACTCTGCCCGCGCTGTGGGTGGCGGCATTCCCGGATACACGGCAACGGACGGGGAGATCTACCGAACGGTCGGAAGACGCAATGTCGACGTGAACAAGAGCTGGTTATGTGACGAAGGCCGGCTCAGCTTTCATTCACTTCAACGTTGGCCCCGTCTCCGTTACGCGATGGTCGCAGGTGAACAGAAATCGGCCGCGGAATTGATACCGGAAATACACCAGCGGTTCGAGTCCATTCGCGCGCAACATGGAGACAATGCGGTTGCAGCCCTTGGGTCCGCGGAAAACACAAACGAAGCGTTGTTCCTGATGAAGAAGTACTTCAAGGGTCACGTCGACTTCAGGCTGGGAAAAGAAGTCGAGCTTTATCAGCAGCGCGAGGACGAACTGCTCCGCAGATTGGACAAACATGCCAATACGCGGGGCGCTCTGGATCTCGGACTCGATCGCAGCCGGCTGAACGGCTTCCACGGCGCGCGCGAGCTTGCCGAACGGAAGGAAATCCGGGCGATGTGGATATCGTTCCATCCACAGTTGGTTGGTGATGATTCACCGGAAATCATCGCGGACCTGAAACAACTGATCGGCTCGCTCGAATTCAGTGTCCTCAGCACTACGCACGATTTCGATTGGGCGCGGAGCGCGTCAATATTGCTGCCGATGGCTGCTTGGTCCGAGGAAAAGGGGACGTTCACCAATTACGCAGGGCGCGTGCAGGTCACCAACCGTGCCGTTATGCCGCCTGGTGACGCCCAGCCGCTTCACGTCTACATGTCGGAACTGCTGAAACTGTCAGGAATCGAGGCGGCTTCAAATCCAAGCGTAGTTTTCGAGTGGATCAGCAGCGAGGTCCCCGCTTACACCGGCATGAGCTATGACGCGATTGGGTTGTTGGGTCAGGCTGCAGTTCAGACGCCCGAAGAGGTGCTTCGATGACACCCGTCAAGGGCGGCTATGCCGTCGACGTACCCGTTATCAACGTCAGTGCACAAGCTCGTCGCGAAAATGCTACCGTTTGGTCCACTCTGCGCGGCTTTGCGGTCACGCTGCGTCATCTTTTCACCAGCTTGTTCAAGGGCGACACCCCGACTATCTACTATCCCGAACAGACACGGCCCTATTCCGAGCGCTTTCGCGGCACGCATATCCTGACGGTCCGCAACGATGGAAGCTTGAAATGCGTGGCCTGCTACATGTGTGCGACGATCTGCCCGGCAGAATGTATTTACATCGAAGCCGGTGAACATCCGAATCCGGAGATCGAAAAATATCCGCTTCGGTTCGACATCGATATGATGCGCTGTATCTACTGCGGGTTCTGCGTGGATGCGTGTCCGGAAGAGGCAATTATCATGAGCCGCGAGCACCATCAATCCGTTTACGAACGAAATGAAACAATCTACGGGATAGAAAAATTGATGGAGCGGCCTGGAATCGATGCTAAAGGGCCCGGTTATCGTCCTAATCGGCCGATGGCGGAAGCAAAAATTTTCAATAAGGCAGAGCAGAAGGAGTGCGCATTTCCTTCAGTCCTCGAAGAACGCCATCCTGCCGTCTTGTATGAGTCGATGATTCGTCGCCGGCAGTAATCGATCAACCCTTCGATACCAAACCGCAAATCGCATCAATCAGCTCAGCGGGTTCAAACGGTTTTGACATGTACCTTTGAAAACCTGCCGCCAATGCGGTCTCTTCATCGGCCGGACTTGTGTATGCGGTCAAGGCAATTGCCGGAGTGAGGCGGCCAACTTTCTTATCGTTTGCGCGAACCAGAGCTATCAGTGCATACCCGTTGTAATCCGGCATCGCGATATCGCTGAGTATCAAATCGGGCGGCGACTGCTGAACGCTATCCACCGCTTCGGTCACCGACTTCACCGCCACAACCGTAGCGGCTTGCTGCTCCAGGATGAATCGCAGCATCTCTCGCGTATCTTTGTCATCATCGACTGCCAATATCCGTACGCCTCGGAGACGATCATAAGAATTCATTGACGCAGACTACCTTTCAGACCAAACGCCCGAACGGCTTTACAGGGCAGCCGTTGACACATGTTTTAGTCATTTTAAAATATCTTTTCAAAAATGATGGGAGGTTCCATGAAATCGACGTTATTAAGTTTATTTCTGGCAACGTTAACGTTGTTGGTGCCATCCGTCGCGGCTCAAACCACCCCAGCCACGCCACTCAACGGCACATGGTCGGGCAACTGGACGCCCAAAGGCGGAGTTCCAGACGCAGTTACGGTCGAGATAAAGCAGGATAGCACTGGCAAGCTGACAGGCAAGTTTCTTACCCCGACCCAGATGGATTTCGATAAAGCGTCATTTATTGCTAAAACCGGGACTCTTACACTCGAGGCAACAGACACACGCGGCGGTAAACACTACAAACTTGAAGGCAAAGTCGAAGGTACCGAGGTCAAGGGAACCTTGACCAACGAAGATAAAACCGGCGATGTGCGCCTGATCAAATGGACGTTTTTCGGCAGGTAATGCCGCCGAGTGGTATTTCCGGCCCGTGGGCTGGTAATCTCGCTGCCAATGTCGATGCAGTCGGTTTCCGGCTATAAGCTCGTAGAGTTAGTGGGCGAAGGTCCACGGGCGACTGTATACAAGGGACAGGATCCCAACTCCGGTCGTTTCGTTGCGGTAAAACTTTTCCACTCCACGGCAATCGAAAATTCACAAAAGCTTCTTCGACTCAGACATCCTCACTTGGCCGCAGTCTCCGACGTCGGCCGAGCGGGATCGCAATCTTTCACGGTTACAGAGTATCTCTCCGGGGGCACTCTCAAAGACCACATCCGGTCCATGTATTCGGTAGGCGACGTTTTTCCGCCTGAGTTGATTCTCGACTACGCCAAACAAATCGCCGGTGCCTTGCTCTACACGCATGCGCAGGGTTTGTCGCATAACAATGTTAAAGCTGAAAACGTCATGTTCAGTGAAGACGGATCCCTGAAGCTGACGGACATTAGTATCGAAACTCAGGCGGACTCAGAACCGGTGCCGGATCTCGAGGCGTTCGGCAGACTCCTATATGAAATCGCTACGGGTCAATTGCCTCTTTCAGCGATTGCTCCGCCCTCCATCGAGGTGTTTCGTCAAGATCTACCGCCGTCTTTCATCAAACTCGTAGCGCGACTGCTAAATCATGAGCAGACGGACAGCTACAAAGATTTCCGAAGCGTGCTCGCCGATCTGGATTCGGCTTCCGTGCTGGAGACAACCCGCTTCGTGGCCACGATGGCCTCTCCGGACACGTTTCAGTCTCCAGGCCCGTCGACTTTGCAGCCGGGGCGCCTCCTGGCCGGCCGTTTCAAAATCGTAAGGTTCATCGCCCGAGGCGGTATGGGCGACGTTTATGAAGCCGAAGATGTCGAACTCCACGAGCGCGTCGCGTTAAAAACGGTTCGTGCCGAAATTGCCGGCGCGGCCCGCGCTATGGAGCGCTTCAAACGTGAGATTCAGCTGGCAAGAAAAGTTACTCACCCCAACGTTTGCCGGATCTTCGATCTCTTTCACGACACCAGCGGATCTGACGAAATCACGTTCCTCACGATGGAACTCATCGGCGGAGAGACGCTCCATCAAAGACTTTCTCGCAACCGGCTGACGGAAAGCGAATCAATGCCGATCGTTCAACAAATGGTCTCAGGGCTCGCAGCTGCGCACAAAGCAGGCGTCATCCATCGGGACTTCAAAAGCTCCAATGTCATGTTGACCTCCGATAAAGCAAAAGAAGATCAGCTTCGGGCAGTTGTCACCGACTTTGGTCTTGCCAGGCAGGCCCCCAACGAAGAAGCCATGACCATGTTATCGAATCCCGCCGACGCTGTTGGGACTCCGGCCTACATGTCGCCCGAGCAAGTGGAGGGTGGTGAAATCACTCTTGCTGCCGACATCTATGCACTTGGAGTCGTAATTTATGAGATGGTCACCGGCACGCTGCCCTTCACCGGGGAGTCTGGATTCGCTGTAGCCCTGAAGCGGTTGCAGATTCCGCCGGCTTCTCCCCGCATTCATGTTCCGCAGTTGAGCGTAGTCTGGGAAACAACCATTTTGCGATGTCTCGAGCGTCAGCCGGCTGCGCGTTTCAAAAACGTAGAGGACGTTGTTAAAGCACTCACCGGCGAAATCGCAATCGAACCGCTCTCGCCGTCTCGCAGAAAGCCGCTTGAAAAGAAAGCAGCGTGGAGCCGGCTGATTGGCGTTGCTGCTGTTACCGCTTTGGCGATACTAATTGCGATCTTCGCGTTTCGAGACAAGGCGGCACCGGTAGAATTCAAATCTCGCCGTTCTGTTGCCGTCTTAGGCTTTAAGAATCTGACCGGTCAGCCCGACGCTGCGTGGCTGTCGACTGCGCTTTCAGAGATGCTCACCACGGAGCTTGCTGCGGGCGAAAAACTGCGCACGATTCCCGGAGAAAACGTGGCTCGGATGTCAGTCGAACTTTCATTGCCTCAGTCCAGCAGTTTTGCTCCAGACACCCTGTCGCGGATCAGGACCTATCTTGGCGCGGACCTCGTCATTTATGGCTCATATGTCGTGTTGACTGGAACGCCGACAAAGATCCGCATGGACCTTCGACTGCAAGACGCCCAACAGGGAAGTCTGCTTGCAACCGTGAGTGAAGAGGGATACGCCGCAGACCTTCTGACACTCGTCTCGCGTAGTGGTGAGCAACTTCGCGAGAGACTCGGAGTCGGCAAACTCGAGCCCAAAGAGGCGGAGGTCGCGCGCGCCGCGCTCCCGGCCACACCGGAGGCGGCAAGATTCTATTCCGATGGACTCGAAAAACTGCGATTGTTCGACGCAGTCGGCGCGCGAACCGCGTTTGAAAAAGCCATCGAGCAGGATGGGCGGCACGCCCTCGCCCGCTCGGCTCTTGCAACCTCATGGTCCATGCTTGGCTACGCAATGAAGGCTCAAGAGCAAGCCAAAATCGCCCTCGACCTCTCGGCCAAACTAAGCCGTGAGGACCAACTCCTGATTCAAGGACGATCGCGCGAAACTGCTCTCGAGTGGCGGCAAGCAGTAGATGTGTACCGTACTTTGTTCGGCTTTTTCCCGGATAACCTCGATTACGGCTTGCGTCTGGCTGAAGTTCAAACCTCGGCTGGAGACGCGAAAGCGAGTCTGATCACGATTGAAAAGTTACGTCAGTTTCACGCGCCGGATAGTGATAACCCTCGAATCGATCTCGCCGAAGCGCGAGCGGCGGGGGCGTTATCCGATTTTCGCAGACAGCAGGCAATGGCGGCGCGATCTGTAGCTAAAGGGAAACAATATGGAGCAACCCTCTTGGTAGCAGGCTCCAAGCTCATCGAAGGTAGCGCGTTTGTAAATCTGGGAGAGCTGAACCGTGCGAAAGTCGCCTTCGAAGAAGCAAGGGAGACATACACATTAGTCGGTGATCGGTGGGATGCCGCCAATGCGTCGACGAATCTTGCATATGTTGTGATGCAGGCCGGTGATCTGAGCCAGGCGGAAAACATCTATCAACAGTCTCTCAAAACGTACCGCGAGCTTGGCGATCGAAAGGGCGAGGCTGCAGCGCTGACATCGCTTGGAACTGTTTTCAGAAATCGCGGCGATTTGCCGCATGCAAAAACCATGCATGAGCAAGCACTGGCAATACGTCACGAAGTCGGCGACCGCCTGGGAGAAGCGACCTCACGAAATAACCTTGCAAACATCCTGAGCTTGCAGGGCGATTCGCAAGGTGCCAGACAAATGTACCAGGCGGCTTTGCCTGTATTTCGCGAAGTTGGCGACCGAAACGCCCTAGCTACTGTTCTGAGTAACCTGGGCGACCTCGTTTCAGAAGAAGGCGATCTTACACGAGCACGTGACTTGTATGAAGAATCGCGGGTCACGTTTCTAGCCCTCGGCAACAAGAGCTCACTCGCGCACGAATTGAGTCGGCTGGGCGATCTCGACTTGATCAATGGAGATCTGTCCTCGGCCCGCAAAAGACATGAAGAAGCGCTCAGCCTGAGAAAACAGCTTGGCGAAAGCGGAGCCGCCGGCGAGAGCCAACTTGCTTTAGGGCAGATTTCACTACATGAGGGCGATGCCGCATCTGCCGAAGCGGCCGCGAGGGCCGCGGCCGAAGCGTTCGCCTCGGCGCATCGACCCGACGATGAAGCATCCGCAGCAGCCGTGCTCGCGCGATCGTTACTCGCTCGTGAGAAGTACCCCGAATCCACACAGGCCATCCAACATGCAGAAGAACTTTCGATGAAGAGCACCGATCGCAGCGTCCGTCTTGCCGTTGCGATTACGGCCGCGTCGATTCGTGCCACTCGAGGCGACGCTGCCAAATCAATCAAAGATCTGGAAGCCGCCACCCGAGAGGCACGAAGTGCAAAATTGATTCAACTTGAACTCGAAGCCCGCCTCGCCACCGCCGAAATAGAAATCGCGACAGGACGTTTTCAGTCCGGCCGGCTTCGCCTGGACGCACTCGAGATGGAAGCTGCCAAAAGAGGGTACAAATTCATTGCCGACCGCGCTGCTTCTGCACGTAAGAAGATTCCGGCGTTGACGGCCTGAACTAGGAGCCA
>Ga0114129_10002238_pt1 | contig 26708 bp, 18 predicted proteins | sample RhiMetdeltSRZDD1_FD_80071 | JGI IMG/M metagenome (GOLD analysis project Ga0114129, IMG submission 80071) | Populus rhizosphere microbial communities from Tennessee, USA - Rhizosphere MetaG P. deltoides SRZDD1 (version 2) (version 2) | ecosystem: Host-associated > Plants > Roots > Rhizosphere >...
GATGAGCGTGCGCCACGCGTCGCCGTCGAGATCGCGAGGCTCGCGGAGCTCCCCGGTCTTCTCGTCCCGGTAGGCACCGGGAAGGATCACCACGAACCGACCTCCGAGCGTGCTGACGAGCTCGGCGATCCTGCGGGCCTCGTCGAGGATGGAGGTCCACTGGCCGGCGTGCTGCAGCGGCGCGGCGATCGCCTGTCCGGACACCTTGAGCCCCCGCGTGTCCAGCTCCTCGGACAGCCGACCCGGGTCGGTGGGGAGATAACCGTACGGCCCCAGCTCCAGCCATCGGTAGCCGACGTCGGTCAGCTCGTCGAGGAATCGCTGCCAGGGTGTCTGCAGGGGGTCGTCCGCGAACCAGACACCCCAGGAGTCCGGGCAGCTGCCAAGCGTGAGGCGCGGCCCGCTCGCAGCGCGCTCGAAGTCGGTGGTCGTCATGCGTTGAGGGAATCCTTCCGAGTCACCAGGACAGTGGTGGGCCGGTCGGCGGATCGTCGTACGGCGATCCGCCGACCCGCGGTCAGGCGCCAGCAGGTTTGTGCGCGATGCCGAGCTCCTGCACCTCCTCCTCGAGTACCTGCGCGGCCTCGGCCGCCGCACCGCCGCCGCTCTGGAGCTCGTGGTGCAGCTCCTCGAGCTCGGCACCGCCCGCCATCTGCGCGGTGAGCTCGTCGCGGGTGATCTCGTTCTTGGCGTAGTACCCGATCGACCTGCCCCGCTTGAGCAGCAGGAACCGGTCGCCGACCGGGTACGCGTGGTGCGGGTTGTGCGTGATGAAGATGACTCCCAGGCCACGCTCTCGTGCCTGCACGATGTACTTCAGCACGACGCCGGACTGCTTGACGCCGAGCGCGGCGGTCGGCTCGTCCAGGATCAGCACCTTCGCGCCGAAGTAGACGGCCCGGGAGATCGCGACGCACTGACGCTCACCACCCGACAGTGTCCCGATGGGCTGGTCGACGTCGCGAAGGTCGATGCCCATGTCGAGCAGCTCCTTCTTCGTCGTCCGGCGCATGCGGTCGATGTCGAGCCAGCTGATCGGGCCGAAGCTCTTGCGAACCTCGTTCCCGAGGAAGAAGTTGCGCCAGACCGGCATCAGCGGAACGACCGCGAGGTCCTGGTACACAGTGGCGATGCCGCGCTCGAGCGCCTCGCGGGGCGAGTCGAAGCTCACCGGCTCGCCCTCCACCTCGTACGTGCCGTGCGTGGGCTTGTGCAGGCCGGCGATGATCTTGATCAGCGTCGACTTGCCGGCGCCGTTGTCGCCGAGCACGCATGTCACCTCACCAGCGTCCACCTCGAGCGAGATGCCGCCGAGCGCGATGATGTTGCCGTAGTTCTTGTCGCACGCCGTGAGCCTGACCAGCGGCGTCCGCGTCGGGGTCTGTGTGGTCTCTGCCGTTGCGGTCATCTCGATGCCTCCGCGCGACGCCGGATATAGGTGTTCAGCAGGATCGCGCCCAGGAGCAGCACGCCGAGGAAGAAGTACTTCCAGTCGGGGTTCCATCCGGCATACACGATGCCCAGCTCGGCCATGCCGTAGATGAACGCCCCGATCGCCGCGCCGATCGCGGACCCGTACCCACCGGTGAGCAGGCACCCGCCGACCACGGCGGCGACGATGTAGATGAACTCGTTGCCCACGCCGAGGCCGGACTGCACCGTGTTGAAGGCGAACAGTGTGTGCATGCCGGTGAACCAGCACAGGAAGCTGACGCCCATGAACAGGCCGATCTTCACCCGTTTGACCGGGACGCCCACTGCCCGGGAGCTCGGGGCCGAACCGCCGACGGCGAAGATCCAGTTGCCGATGTGCGTCCGGAGCAGGATCAACGTCGCCACGATGGCGAACCCGACCCACCACAGCAAGGTGACCTTGATCGCCACGCCCCCCACCGTGAACTGGGAGGCGAACACGTTCTGGGCGGAGTCGAACCCGTCGATGTTCGACACGTCGTTGGTTGCGACGTTCCCGGTGACCTGCTTGGTCAACGCGAGGTTGAGTCCTCTGAGCATGAAGAACGTGCCGAGGGTGACCAGGAAGCTCGGTATCGCCGTCCTGACGACGAGATAGCCGTTCACGAAGCCGATCCCGAGCGCGACCGCGAGCGAAACCAGGATCCCGATCCACATGTTCGCCGTGAACTGGTAGCTGAACATGGAGGCGACGAGGGCCGAGCTGGTGACGGCCACACCGGCCGACAGGTCGAACTCGCCGCCGATCATGAGCACCGCGACCGCGATCGCCGGGATGCCGTACACAGAGCTCTGGTAGAGGATCGTCGACAGCGAACCGGCATCACGGAACGGTGCCGCGACGATGAAGAAGAAGACGTAGATCACGATCGCGCCGACCAGTGCCCCCAGTTCGGGACGTGCCAGCAGCCTCGACAGCGCGGACCTTCGCGCGACCCGCTCGTCCCCCGCCGGCGGGGCGGGGGCGGCGGCAAGTGTCTGACTCATACAGACCTCCAAGTCTCAGGTTCCGCCGGGGGCACCCGCTCGGGTGCCCCCGCACGGTTACTACCGGGTGCCGCCGGCGGCGAACTTGCCGACGAAGTCGACGTTCTTGTTGTCGACGAGGAACGGCCCGGTCAGCGTCGGCTTGCCGCCGCCGATGATGTTGCCGTTCGCCTTGTACAGCCACAGCGAGTCGACGGACAAGTAGCCCTGCAGGAAGGGCTGCTGGTCGATCGCGAACTGCAGCTCACCGGACTGGATCTTCGGCGGGATCTGCGGGTTGAAGTCGAACGTGCCGAGCTTGGCCTTGCTGCCGGAATCCTTGATCGCTCCCATCGCCGCCAGCGCGTCCGGCGCGCCGAGGGTGATCACGAAGTCGACGCTCGGGTCCTGCTTCAGCTTCGCCGCGATCGTGGACTGCTCCGACGGCCGGTCGGAGCCGTTGACGTAGATCTTGGTCCACTTTCCGGTGAAGGTCTTCTTCACGCCGTTGCACCGGTCCTCCAGCTGGACCTGCCCCTGGAACTGGATGACGCACAGGACGTGCTTGTAGCCACCCTCGGAGGCCCGCGTGCCGCCGGCCTCGCCGGCCAGACTCTCATCCGAACCGAAGTACGACAGCGCTCCCGACTGCTCGAACTGGCCGATACCGGCGTTGAGCGCGACGACCGGAATGCCCGCGGCGATGGCCTTCTTCACGGCCGGGATGAGCGCCGGCGGGTCCGGCAGGGTGACCGCGATGCCATCGACCTTGCTGTCGATGGCGCTCTGGATCAGGTTCGCCTGGTTGCCCGAGGACGGGTCCGACGAGTACTTCAGATCGACGTTGTCCTTGTCCGCGGCGGCCTTGGCACCCTTCTGGATGATGTCCCAGAAGGTGTCACCAGGTGCTCCGTGGGTGATCATCGCGACCGTTATCCGTTCGGTGTTCGCCTGGCCAGCGCCGACGCCGCCCGCCGCATCCTCCTCGGCCTTCTTGCCGCCGCTCTCGCTGCAGCCTGCAGTGACCGCCAATCCGACGACCATCGTGACTGCCAGCAGCCGCTTCCGTGATCTGAACATGGTGTGTCCCCTCCTTGGGGTATCTCCTGACCGCACCACGCGGCGGCCGGTACGTCCTGCGTTGAGCGGGGCGATGATCGCCGCGCTCGATGGCCGGCCGGCGGCTGATGATCGGGCCGGTCCGGATGCAGAGGAGCGGACGCCTCGGTGTCGGGCCATCACTCCTCCATTCCGTCGCCCGGGTACGTCACCGGGGCGAGGTACTGCCGTTGAGCCGACTTCTCCTGCTCGTACACCGCGCGCGCCGATCGGGTCGACTCCAGCGTCGAGGTCTCGCTGACCGGCACGTCCCACCACGACTCGCTGTCCGGCGCGTACACCCGCGGGTCGGTGCGGACGTGGATCACCACCGGGCTTGTGCCGGCCTTCGCGGTCGCGATCGCCTTCTCCAGGTCGGCCCGGCTCTCGGCCTCGATCACCTCCACCCCGAGGCTGCGCGCGTTCGCGGCCAGGTCGACGGGCAGGACGTCGCCGTCCAGCCGGCCGTCGTCGCTCCGGTACCGGTACGACGTGCCGAACCGCTGCGAGCCGAGCGACTCCGACAGTGCTCCGATGGACGCGAAGCCGTGGTTCTGCACCAGGACGACGATCACCTTGATGTTCTCCTGAACGGCGGTGACCAGCTCGCTGGACATCATCAGGTACGAGCCGTCGCCGACCATCACGAACACGTCCCGGTCGGGCGCCCCGAGCCGTACGCCGATGCCGCCGGCCACCTCGTAGCCCATACAGGAGTAGCCGTACTCGACGTGGTACCCCTTGCCGTCCCGGGTCCGCCACAGCTTGTGCAGGTCGCCCGGCATCGAGCCGGCCGCGCACACCACCACGTCGCGGGGGTCGGACAGCTCGTTCACGCAGCCCAGCACCTCGCCCTGGGTGAGCAGGCCCGGCGCCAACGCCTCGGTGACCGAGGCGGGCGGGTTGTACGCCTGCTCGACCGCGGCGTCCCACTCCCGGGCCAGCTGGACGGTCTGCTCGCGGTACTCGTCGTCGACCGACCAGCCGTCCAGCGCCCGCGTCAGCGCGACCAGCGCCTCGCGGGCGTCCGCGACCACCGGCAGGCCGGCGTGCTTGCCGCCGTCGAACCTCGCCACGTTCAGGTTCACGAACCGCACCGCCGGGTTCTGGAACGCGGTCCGCGAGGCCGTGGTGAAGTCGGCGTATCGGGTCCCGACGCCGATCACCAGGTCCGCGGACTCGGCCAGCGTGTTCGCGGCCGTCGTACCGGTGGAGCCGATCGCGCCGACCGACTGCGGGTGGTCGTAGCGCAGCGAGCCCTTGCCGGCCTGCGACTCCCCGACCGGGATCCCGGTGGCCTCGGCGAGGGCGCGCAGCGCGTCCTGCGCCTCGGCGTACGCGACACCGCCGCCGGCGACGACGATCGGCCGGCGGGACGACCGGATCAGCTCCGCGGCCTCGGCGAGGACCGATGCCTCGGGCAACGGCCGGGCCACGTGCCAGGTGCGCTCGGCGAACAGCTCGTCCGGCCAGTCGAACGCCTCGGCCTGCACGTCCTGCGGGAGCGCGACCGTCACCGCGCCGGTTTCCACCGGGTCGGTCAGCACCCGCATCGCGTTCAGCAGTGCGGACGGCAGCTGCTCGGGCCGCTGCACCCGGTCGAAGTACCGCGACACCGGCCGGAACGCGTCGTTCACGTTGACGTCGCCGGCGACCGTGCTCTCGAGCTCCTGCAGCACCGGCGCGGAGACCCGGGTGGCGAACGTGTCGGACGGCAGCAGCAGCACTGGCAGCCGGTTCACCGTGGCCAGCGCGGCACCGGTGATCATGTTGGTCGAGCCGGGCCCGATGCTCGCCGTACAGGCGTAGGTCTGCAGCCGGTTCCGGGTCCGGGCGAACGCGGCCGCGGTGTGCACCATCGCCTGCTCGTTGCGGGCCAGGATGTACGGCAGCGCCGGCGGGTCGGCGAGCTCCGACTGCAGCAGCGCCTGGCCGACCCCGGCCACGTTGCCGTGCCCGAAGATCCCGAAGCAGCCCGCGAACAGCTTGTGCCGCGCACCGTCCCGCTCGGAGTACTGCACCCCGAGGAAGCGCACCAGCGCCTGTGCGACCGTGAGCCTCATCGCTGTCCTCCGAAGGGAAGTCTCGGGTCGACCTTCTGGGTGTCCCAGCCGGTCCGCACCCAGCCGTGCGCCGGGTCGTCGCAGATCAGCCAGGCCCGTTCGTCGCCGGGTCCGGCCATCACGTTCAGGTAGTACATGTCGTAGCCGGGCGGTGCCATCGCCGGGCCGTGCCAGCCGTGCGGCACCAGCACCACGTCCCCGGACCGCACCTCGGCCAGTACGTCGATCGGCCGGTCCTGCGTGCCGTAGACCCGCTGGTACCCGATCGGCTGGTTGCCATCGGCAACGAGCGAGTCGGCGCGCAGCTCGAAGTAGTAGATCTCCTCGAGCTCGGTCTCCTCGCCAGGCCGGGCCTCGTCGTGCTTGTGCGGCGGGTACGACGACCAGTTCCCGGCCGGGGTGATCACCTCGCAGGCGATGATCGAGTCCGCGTCCAGCACCCCCGGCGTACCGAAGTTGTGCACCTGCCGCGACGCCACCCCGGCACCGCGCAGCTCGACCGGTACGTCGTCCGCCGCGACCCGCCGGAACGGGTACGACGCGGCCGCCCGCGCGTGTGGCAGCGCGATCCGCGCGCCGTCCGTACTCGACAGCGTGAACCGCGACGACACCGGCACGTACGCTAGGTCCGACGGTCCGGCGAACACCGACACTCGTCCGTCCAGCGACACCGTTTCGCCGTCCACCGTGACCTGCGCGGAGCCGGACAGCGGCAGCACGATCCATTCGCAGTCGCCGGTGTCGACGTCGCGGGACTCACCGGCGGCCAGGCTCACGACGTACAGGCCGGTGTGCTCCCAGCCCGGCCCGCCAGGGCTGACCGCCGGCTCGAACCCGTCCCGCCCGGTGCTGCCGGCGGGCTTGAACCACTCGCTCATGCGGCACCTCCGCGGACCAGCGTGGCGGCATGGTCGACCGCGGCGGCGACGTCGCCGTCCGGCGGGAACAACAGCGCCCGCCCGACCACCAGGCCGCGCACCGACGGCAGCGTGAGCGCCTTCGCCCAGTCCGCGTACGTCTCCTCCGGCGCGGCGGTCGGGTCGCCGCCGAGCAGCAGCGTCGGCAGCGTGGTCGCCTCCATCACCCGGTCCAGCTCGGCGACGACCGGGAGCTTCAGCCAGGTGTAGGCGCTGGTCGCACCGAGTCCGGAGGCGACGGTCACCGACTTGATCACCGAGTCCGGGTCCAGCAGGTTCGTCACCCGGCCATCGTGATGAGTGGACCAGAACGGCTCGATCATCGCCATCAGCCCGTGCCCGGCCAGCTCGGTGACGGCCGCCGCGCTCGCCGCCAACGTGGCGACCGTGCCGTGGTCGTCGAGGTCGATCCGGGTGAGCATCTTGCCGCCGTCCAGGCCGCAGGCGGCGATGTCGGCCGCGCGGTACGCGGTGAACCGGTCGTCCAGCTCGAACACCGCACCCTGCAGACCGCCGCGGTTCATCGAGCCGATCACGATCTTGCCGTCGAGCGCTCCGAGCAGCAGCAGGTCCTCGAGCACATCCGGGGTAGCGAGCACGCCGTCCACACCCGGCCGTTCGAGTGCGACGACCAACCGGCGGAGCAGGTCGGTCCGACTGGCCATCGCGAGCTTGTCGGCGCGCACGCCGAGCGCCCCGCGGGCCGGGTGGTCGGCCGCGACGATCAGCAGCCGGCCGTCGTCGCCGAGCAGCGGGCGGCGCCGGCGCTGCTGCCAGGCCTCGCCGACCGCCTCCGGCCGGCGGGCCCGGATGTCGGTCAGCTCGGTGACCCTGAGACCGACGTCGATGCTCATGCGCTCTCCTCGGCTGCGGTGGCGTCCTGCAGGAGCTCGTTGACCTCGTCCTCGTCCGGCATCGCGGTGGAGCACTCCAGCCGGGAGGCGACGATCGCGCCGGCGACGTTCGCGAACCGGATCGTCCGCTCCAGCGGCCATCCGGACAGCAACCCGTGACACAGCGCGCCACCGAACGCGTCGCCGGCGCCGAGCCCGTTCAGCACCTCGACCTGATGCGGCGGAACCTCGACCCGCTCGTCGGCGGTCCGGGCCAGCACGCCCTTCGGACCCTGCTTGACGATCGCCAGCTCCAGACCCTTGGCCAGCAGGGCCTCGGCGGCCTTGTCCGGGTCGGTCTCGCCGACCGCGACCTCGCACTCCTCACCGTTGCCGACGGCAACGGTGCAGTAGTCCAGCGCCTTGCTCACCTGGGCGTGCGCGTCGCCCGGGTCGGCCCAGAACATCGGCCGGTAGTCCAGGTCGAGCACGGTATGACGAACCGACTGCACGGCGTGCCGGCCGGTCCGCACCTCACGGCCACGCGACTCCCAGGCGGCGAAGTGCGCACTGCGGCTCGGCTCGGCGGACAGACCGGTGACAGTGGACCAGTAGATCTTCGCCTCGTCGATCGCGTGCAGGTCCAGCTCGGACGGGTAGATCTTCAGGTCCGGCGCGGTCGGATAGCGGTAGAAGTACAGGGGGAAGTCGTCGGGCGGGAAGATCTCGCAGAACGTGATCGGCGTGGGCAGCCCGTCCACCCCCGTGACGAACTCGTCCGACACGCCCAGCCGGGTCAGCTCGGCGTGCACGAAGGTGCCGAACGGGTCGTTGCCGGTCCGGGTGATGACCGCGGACCGGCGGCCGTGTTTGGCCGCGGCGACGGCGACGTTGGTCGCGCTGCCGCCGAGGAACTTCCCGAACGTCTGCACGTCCTGCAGGTGCACGCCGGTCTGCAGCGGGTAGAGGTCCACCCCGACCCGGCCGATCGTCAGTACGTCGTAGCTCATCCGGCCACCTCGCGCAGGTAGGCGAGCGAGGCCTGGACCTGGTCCAGCGGTGTCGCCGACGCAGCGGCAAGCACGGTGTCCTGCTCGAGCACGTACCAGCCGTCGTACCCGGCGCCCTCCAGGGTCGACACGATCGCCGCGACGTCGACGTCACCGGCGCCGAGCGGCCGGTAGATGCCGCGCCGCACCGCCTCGGTGTAGCCGACCTCGCCGGCCTGCACCTTGGCCGCCCAGCCGGCGTCCACATCCTTCAGGTGCGCGTGCTGGATCCGGCCGGTGTGCTCCTTCGCCAGCGCGACCGGGTCGATGCCGCCGATCAGCAGGTGGCCGGTGTCCAGGCACAACCCGATGCCGCTGCCGGCCAGCACCCGGGCCACGTCGTCCGCGTCCTCCACCATGGTCCCGACGTGCGGGTGCAGGGTCGCGGTCACGCCTCGGTCCGCGGCCAGCGCGGCCAGCCGGTCGAGGTTGCCGAGCAACGTGCTCCAACCGGTCGCGTCAAGCACCGGCCGGGCGTCGTACCCGTCCCGTCCGGTCGCCGCGGCGAGCACCAGCGTGCCCGCGCCGGCGGCGACGAACCCGTCCAGCACCCGCGCGACCTCGGTCGCCGGGTCGTACGACGGGTCGTGCAGTACCACCGGTACGAAACCGCCGACGGCCCGCAGTCCCTTGTCCGCCAGGACTCTCGCCTTCTCCGCCGGGTCGTCCGGGAGGAACCCGGCCGGCCCGAACTCGGTCGCCGCCAGCCCGGCCCGGCGCATCTGGTCCAGCACCGTCTCGGCGTCGTACTGCCAGCCCCAGCCGGGCACCTCGCACACCCCCCAGGAGATCGGCGCGGCGGCGACCCGTCCGTCGAGTGCAGTCACGACGCGACCTCGTCCAGCCGTACGACGCGGCCCTCGGCGCGGGACAGCTCACACGCCTCGGCGACCCGGAACGCCTGCAGCGCGTCCCGCACCGTGCACGGCACCTCCCGGGTCCCCGCCACCACCTCGGTGAACGCGGTCAGCTCGGCGACGTACGCCGCGTGGAAGCGGTCCATGAAGGTCGGGTGCGCCGGCCCGGACGGGAAGGCCACGCCCTGCTCGGCGGACCGCAGCGCGGTGTGCTCGTCCAGCCCGACCGCGAGTGAGCCGCCGCTGCCGAGGAGCTCCATCCGCACGTCGTGCCCGGCCGCGTTGTAGCGGGTGCCGCTGACGCTGACGAAGGTGCCGTCCTCCAGCGTGAGCAGCGCGGCGGCCGCGGCGATGTCGCCGGCCGCGACGAACATCGGCTCGCCCCGGTCGGTGCCGACGGCGTACACGCTCGTCACCTCGCGGCCGGTGACGAACCGGATGATGTCGAAGTCGTGCACAGTGCAGTCGCGGAAGAAGCCGCCCGAGGTCGGCAGGTACTCCGCCGGCGGCGGGTACGCGTCGTTGGTGTTCGCGCGGATCGAGTGCAGCCAGCCCAGCTCGCCGGCCCGGACCGCCTCGGCGGCGCGCCGGTACCCGGCGTCGAAGCGCCGCTGGAAGCCGATCTGCACCTTGACGTCACTCGCCTCGACGTTCTCCACGACATCGAGGGTCGTGGCCAGGTCGTGCGCGACCGGCTTCTCGCAGAACGTGGTGACCCCGGCCGTCACCGCCCTGCCGATCAGCCCCGCGTGCGCGGAGGTTGCGGCGGTGATCACGAGCCCGTCCAGGCCGCTCGCCAGCAGCGCGTCGATGTCCGCGACGTGCTCGACCTCGAGGTCCTTGGCGACCACCGCGGCCCGGTCCGGATCGACGTCGGCGACCGCCACCTGGTCGATCGCCGGCAGACCCTTGAGCGTCGAGGCGTGGAACGCCCCGATCCGCCCGACCCCGACCACACCGATGCGCATACCGTCGCCTTCCTCACGCGGGCTGTGCCCAGTCCGGGCGGCGTCCCCCGCCCATGCGGACCAGCGTGTCCCGCGGTCTGATGAATTGTCAACACTTTGTTAACACATTTTGACGTAGGGACATACAAACGTCCGCGCATGTAACATGCCTGCATGGCAGCGTTGCCGATCCAGATCGACCGGGCCAGTCCGGTCCCGCTGTACCACCAGCTCGCCGAGCAGCTGACCGCGGCGATCAGCAACGGCACGCTGCGGCCCGGTGACCCGTTCGAGAACGAGCTGGCGCTCGCCGACCGGCTCGGACTGTCCCGCCCCACCGTCCGCCGCGCGATCGCCGAGCTGGTCGGCCAGGGCCTGCTGGTCCGCCGGCGCGGGATCGGCACCACGGTGGCGAACCAGATGGTGCATCGCCGGGCGGAGCTGACCAGCCTGTGGGAGGACCTGCAGCGCGAGGGCCGCAAGCCCCGGACCGACGTCCTCAGCCTGCGCACCGACGCGGTCGACGAGCGCGCGGCCGAGGCACTCGGACTGCCGGCCGACAGCCCGCTGGTGGCGCTGGTGCGACTGCGGTACGCCGGCGACGTCCCGCTCGCGATCATGCGCAACTGGCTCCCGCCCGCGCTGGACGATCTCACCGAGCGGCAGCTCGAGACCGACGGGCTCTACTCGGTGCTGCGCGCCCGCGGCATCCGGCCGGTGGTCGCCCGGCAGCGGATCGGTGCCCGCAACCCGACCGCCAAGGAACGCCGCACCCTGCACATGTCCCGCTCCGAGCCGCTGGTCACGATGACCAGGCGCGCGTACGACGCGGACGGCCGGCCGGTCGAGTTCGGCGACCACTGCTACCGCGCCGACCAGTACAGCGTCGACGTCATGGTCTCCGAACGCTGAACGGATCTGAGTCAGGAGGCGTCGTGCAGAAGGGTGCGGACGACCCTGAGGCCGACCGACAGGTGGGCGAGCTCGGGCCCGTCGGTGTCGACGATCTCCTCCATCATCGACGCGGCACGTTGCAGCGTCACGCCTTCCAGGTCCTGCCAGGTGGCGACCCGGTCCTCGGGCGACTGCGCCGGATCCGTTGCCGCGAGCACCTTCGCGGTGAGCTTGGCGTGCACGCCGTGCAGCTCGTCGCGTAGCGCTGCCCGGGCCATCGTCTGCCAGCGGTCCAGCCGCGGCAGCGCGATGATGCGCTCCAGGAACTTGCCGAGCTGCAGCCGCTCGCCGAGCGCGAAGTGCACCTTGGCCACCTCGAGCACGTCGAGGTTGTCGCGATGCGCGGTCTCGACGATGCCGAGGCCCGCGTACGCCGGCGGCAGCACCGCGATCCGGGTCGCGAAGTCGTCGCTGACGCCCTTACGGACCAGTGCCTCCCGGCGCTGCTCGAACAAGGCCAGCTCGCGGCCCTTGAGCAGCTCCGGCATCGACTTGGTGAGCGTCGTGATACCAGGTGCGAAGAAGTCGATGATCTCGGCGATGTCGAGCGGCGAGCGGCGGTTGCTGACCAGCCACCGGGTGGCGCGTTCCACCAGGGTGCGGGTCTCCAGCCGCATCCTGGTCTGCGTCTCGGCGTCGACGACGTTGTCCAGTGCCGCGTTCTGTGCCAGCAGGTCGGGCTGGGTGAAGATCCGGCTGGCGGCCAGGTTCGCCCGGACCACGTCGTCCACGGTGCCGCCGGTCTCCAGCGACAGCCGGTGGAACGCGGTGATCCCGGAGGTGTTGACGAACTCGTTCACCACCTGGGTGACGATGATCTCCCGGCGCAGCTGGTGGTGCGCCATCGGCTCGGCGAACTCCTTCTGGATCCGCACCGGGAAGTACGACGCCAGCTTGGTGGTCAGGTACTGGTCGTCGGGCAGATCGCCCTTCAGCAGCTCGTCCTCGAGCACGATCTTGGTGTACGCCTGCAGTACTGCCAGCTCCGGCGTGGTGAGACCGCGGTTCTCGGCCTTGCGGCGCCGGAACTCCTGGACGCTGGGCAGGAACTCCAGCTCCCGGTCGAGCAGGCGCTGCTTCTCCAGCCGCCGGACCCAGTCGGCGTGGACGTGCAGCAGCGCGGCGGCCTGGTACGACGCGTTGGCGAGCGCGATGTTCGAGCGGTAGTTGCTCTTGAGCACGAGTGCGGCGACCTCGTCGGTCATCGAGGCCAGCACGTCGTTGCGCTGCTTCGCGGTCAGGTCGCCGTCCGCGACCATCTGGTCCAGCAGGATCTTGATGTTCACCTCGTGGTCGGAGGTGTCCACGCCGGCGGCGTTGTCGATGAAGTCGGTGTTCACCCGGCCGCCCTCGGCCGCGTACTCGATCCGGCCGAGCTGGGTCAGTCCGAGGTTGCCGCCCTCGCCGACCGCCTTGGCCCGTAGCTCGTTGCCGTTGATCCGGATCGCGTCGTTCGCCTTGTCGCCGACGTCGGCGTCGGTCTCCGACGACGCCTTCACGTAGGTGCCGATGCCACCGTTCCAGAACAGGTCGACCTCGGCCTTCAGGATCGCCTTCATCAGCTCCGGCGGCGTCATCGCCGTGACCGAGGCGTCCAGATCGAGCACCTCGCAGACCTGCGGGCTGATCGGGATCGACTTGTCCGAGCGCGAGTAGATCCCGCCGCCTTCGGAGATCAGCTCCGGGTTGTAGTCCGCCCACGACGACCGTGCCAGTTCGAACAGCCGGCGCCGCTCGGCGTACGACGTCGCGGCGTCCGGCGTCGGGTCGAGGAAGATGTGCCGGTGGTCGAACGCGGCCACCAGCCGGATGTGCTCGCTGAGCAGCATCCCGTTGCCGAACACGTCGCCGGACATGTCGCCGATGCCGACCACGGTGAAGTCCTCGGACTGGCAGTCGACGCCCATCTCGCGGAAGTGCCGCTTCACCGACTCCCAGGCACCGCGGGCCGTGATCCCCATCGCCTTGTGGTCGTAGCCGACCGAGCCGCCGGACGCGAACGCGTCTCCGAGCCAGAATCCGCGCTCGATCGCGACGCCGTTGGCGAGGTCGGAGAACGTCGCGGTTCCCTTGTCCGCGGCAACGACCAGGTAGGCGTCGTCACCGTCGTACCGGACCACGTCGGCCGGCGCGGTGACCTCGCCGCCGACGATGTTGTCGGTGATGTCGAGCAGGCCGGAGATGAACGTCTTGTAGCTGCGGATCCCCTCGGCCAGCCAGGCGTCCCGGTCCACCGCAGGGTCCGGCAGATGCTTGGCGTAGAAGCCGCCCTTCGCGCCGACCGGCACGATCACCGCGTTCTTCACCATCTGCGCCTTGACCAAGCCGAGGATCTCGGTCCGGAAGTCCTCCCGGCGGTCCGACCAGCGCAGCCCGCCGCGCGCGACCGCGCCGAACCGCAGGTGCACGCCCTCGACCCGCGGCGAGTAGACGAAGATCTCGTACGCCGGCCGCGGCTCCGGCAGGTCCGGGATCGCCTTCGGCTCCAGCTTGAACGAGATGTAGTCGTGGTGGTTGCCTTGGGCATCGGTCTGGAAGTAGTTCGTCCGCAGCGTCGCCTTGATCACGGTCAGGTAGCTGCGCAGGATCCGGTCCTCGTCCAGGCTCTGCACGGTGTCCAGGGCGGCCTGGATCTCCTTCTCCAGCTGCCCCACCGCGCTGGTCCGGGCCAGGTCGTCCGCCGGGCCGAGGCTCGGGTCGAAGCCGGTCTCGAACATGGACACCAGCAGCCGGGCGATGTCGACATGCGCGGCGAAGGTGTACTCGATGTAGTCCTGGCTGAACGGCGAGCCACCCTGGCGCAGGTACTTCTGGTACGCCCGGATGATCGAGACCTGCCGCCAGGTCAGCCCGCCGGACACCACCATGGCATTGAAGTCGTCGCTCTCCGCCTGCCCGTCCCAGACCGCCTGGAAGGTGTCGGAGAACAGCTGCCGGATCTCCTCGCTGACGTGGTCCTCGCCGGCCGTGCGCAGCCCGAAGTCGTAGATGTAGGCCGTTTCGCCGTCGGTCCGGCGGAACTCGTACGGCCGCTCGTCGACCACCTCGACACCCATGTGGGTCAGGTGCGGCAGCACCTGGGACAGCGACAGCGCCGAACCGGTCCGGTACAGCTTGAACCGCCGCTCGTTGCCCTCGGCATCGAACGGCGTATAGAGCGACATCGCCAGCCCGTCGTCGGTTGGCAGCGAGTCCAGGATGCAGACGTCCTTCACCGCGACCCGGGCCGGGAAGTCCTCCTTGTACGCCTCCGGGAACGCATTGCCGTACACGCCCGCGAGCCTGGTCGCGGTCACCTCGTCGACCTGCTGGGCCAGCGCGGCGTTGAAGTCGTCGGCCCACGCCCGGGTGGCGTCGACGATGCGCTGCTCGAGGTCCTCGGCGTCGTAGTCGCCGACCGTGGCGCCCTTCTTCATCCGGACCACGAAGTGCACCCGGGCGAGCACCGACTCGGTGACGTGCGCGGCGTAGTCGACCGACTCGGCGCCGATCGCGGCCCGCAGGATCTCCTGCATCTTCAGCCGGACGGCCGTGGTGTAGCGGTCACGCGGCAGGTAGACCAGGCAGGACAGGTAGCGGTTGTACACGTCGCGGCGGATGAACAGCTTGACCGCGCGGCGTTCCTGCAGGTGCAGCACGCTCTGCACGATCGGCAGCAGCTCCTCCACCGGCGCCTGCAGCAGCTCGTCGCGCGGGAAGGTCTCGAGCACGTCCAGCAGGCCCTTGCCGGAGTGGCCGGTCGGGTCGAAGCCGGTGAGCTTGAACAGCTCGACCGCCTTGCGCCGCAGCACCGGCACGTGCACCACGCTCTCGGTATACGCGGTGGACGCGAGCAGGCCGAGGAAGCGCCGTTCGGCGACCGGCTCGCCGTTCTCGTCGAACTCCTTGATCCCGACGTAGTCCAGGTACGACGAGCGGTGCACGGTGGCGCGCGAGTTCGCCTTGGTCAGGATCAGCAGCTTGCGCTCACGGGCCTTCGCGCTCACCTCGGGCGGCAGTGCCGGCGGCTCGCCGTCCAGCTTCGGATCGGTGCGCAGGACGCCGAGCCCGGTGCTGGGAACGGGGCGCAGGAAGCCCTGGTCGCCCTCGACCGTGAACGAGTACTCGCGGTAGCCGAGGAAGGTGAAATGCTCGTCGGCGAGCCACTCCAGCAGCTCCCGGGCCTCCTCGACCTCCGACTCCGGCACCGGCAGCGTGGCCGGGTCCAGCGACTCGGCGATGCTGACCGCCTTCTCGTGCATCTTCGGCCAGTCCTCGACCGCCTCGCGCACGTCGCTCAGCACCGACTGCAGCGCGTTCTCCAGCCGGCGGTGCTCGGCCGGGTCGGCGACCCGGTCGATCTCCAGATGCATCCAGGACTCGCGGACCAGGTCGTGCTCGTCGTCCCCGGTGGCCTCGTCGCCGACGATGTCCTGGAGTACGCCGGTGACGTCGCGTCGTACCACGAACTGCGGGTGCACCAGCAGGTGCAGCGCCAGCCCGTTCGCGGCGATCACCATCGAGGCGGAGTCGACCAGGAACGGCATGTCGTCGACCACTATCTCGGCCACCGTGTGGCCGCCGGCGGACCAGCCGTGCTCCTCCAGCGTCGGGGTGAAGACCTTGACCTTTGCGGTGCCCTGCGGCCGGTTGGTGGCGGAACGGTAGTGGTGCTTGCCGGCGCCGACGATGTCGGTGGGCTGGCGGGAGACGATGTCCTCGGCCGCGACGTACCGGTAGTAACCGTCGAGGAATCGGGCCAGCTTGGCCGCATCCGTCGACTTGTCGTGACCGTGCGTCCCAGCCGTCACTGCCTTGGCGAGAACGTCCGCTTTCTGGGCGTCCAGCCTGCTCTGCATCGTCATCCCGTCCCCACGCAGCGCGGCACCTGTCCCGGCACCGGACCGCACGCCGTTGTGCGGTCACCTCTGACACTAGGCCACTGCGCCCGGTGGTGTTACCACGGGCGGGTGTCCGTGGGAGGTCAACGGGAGGTCAGCCGCAGGTCAGCCGGAGGGTAGTCGCAGCCCGGTACGACGCAGCTCCAGCTCGGCCAGCCGGGTCACCACCTCGGTGTCACCGTCCCGCCAGGCCGCCACCGGATCGTCACTGATCGGGGCCAGCCGGTGCATCGGCTGGTTGGCCATCGCCCGCAGTGCGAACAGCCGCAGGTCGGCCGCGGAGTCGATGAACCGCTGCGCCGCGGTGGCCCGGCGGGAGAACCGGACCCGCCGCGGGAGCCAGATCAGTGCCGCGAACAGGATCGGCAGCCCCGCCGTCACCAGGCCCAGCACGATCGCCAGCTGCTCGACGGCGTGCGCCTGGTCCCTGCCCGCCTCGGCCAGCCGGGCGGCGGCGTTCGCGGCCCCGTCGAGTGGCGCCCGCAGCTCGTCGCCGACAGCGGGTACGTCGCCGGCCGGTTCCGCCATCCGGCGCAGGTCGCCGGCCAGCCCGTCACCGGCCTCCGCGACCTTCCGGCCGGGCGCCCCGAGCGCGTTGGTGAACCGGTACACCAGGTAACCCATCGCGGCGCAGAACGCGGCCCAGCCGACCAGCAGCAGATCACCGAACAGCTGGCCGAGCCGCTGCCCGGTGAGGTCCGAGTAGATCTTCACCTGCTGAGTCCACCACGCCACGCGCTGTGGTGCCGCGGCTTCCTGGCGTTTCGTGTCCGCACCCCTGGATAACCTGACGCCGTGCTCCAGCTGCCACCGCCTCAGCCGCTGGCCTACCACCGGTCGGTGCTGGCGCACGTGCGCGGCACCGACCCGCAGGCCTGGCAGGCGCTGGTCCCGGACGCCACGACGGGCGACCCCGGCGTCTCGGCCGCGCTGCTGCGCGACACCTACCGGCTTGATCCGTCCGGCCATCCGGCCGCGCACGAGGCGGCCGGCCGCGCGGCCAGGGCGCTCGGCCTGACCGTGCCGGTCGAGCTGTACCAGGGCCAGGGCGCCGCGACGCCGAACGCGACCCTGCTGCACCAGCCGGACCGGGCGGTGATCGTGTTCGCCGGGCCGCTGCTGGACCTACTGGACGCCGGCGAGCTGACCGCGGTCTGCGGACACGAGCTGGCGCACCGGCTGCTGTGGACGGCCGAGGGTGGCGCCTACCTCGGCGTGGACCGGTTGCTCGACGCCGCCGCGGGCGACGGCCGTACACCGCACCTGTACCTGGAGACCGCGCGCCGCTGGGCGCTGGCCTGCGAGCTGTACGCCGACCGCGGCGCGCTGGTCGCGTGCGGGGACCTGCGTACCGCCGTGCGGGCGCTGCTGAAGGTGTCGACCGGACTGTCCACCGTCGATCCCGACGGTTACCTGCGCCAGGCCGGCGAGCTGGACCTGTCCACCGGCAGCCGCGCGACCAGCCACCCGGAGGGCGTGCTGCGGGCCTGGGCGCTGCGGGCCTGGCTGGACCGGACCGAGGTCGAACCGGTCCTCACCGGGCCGCTGGACGTCGACAGCCCGGACCTGCTGGACGCCCGGACGCTGCGTATGCTCGCCGGCCAGCTGGCCGCGCACGCGGTCGCGGAGCCCGCGATCCGGACCGAGTCGGTGCTCGCGCACGCGGCCGGGTTCTTCGACCCGCCACCACGGTCCGGCGTACCGGCGCCGTCCGGGTCGTTCCCGCGGGTCGACCGGCCATGGCGGCCGCGCCCGGTGGACGGCGCGCCCGTCCCGGCGGCCCGCGAGCTCGCGGCGTCCACCCGGTCGTTCCTGTGCTACCTGCTGCTCGACCTGGCCACCATCGACCCGGACACCGGTGACGACGGGATGGTCGCGATGATGGCGCTCGCCCGGCGGGCCGGCATGGGCTCGACCTACGACGACCTGGCCGACGACGAGCTGGGCTGGAGCGACAGCCGCCGGGCCGAGCTCGTGGCGGCGGCCGACGCGGCCACCGGAGGTGCGCCATCGAGGCCCGAGGAGGCTCGATGAAGGCCACCGACCTGGTCGACCTCGCGGCCGGTTCCGGCGGGCTGACCAACGACGCGCTGCTGGCCGCGGTGCTGCCGCTGTTCCGGCAGACCGCTGAGATCCACGAGCGCGGCCTGGTCGCGCCGCTGCGGGGGCTGGACCGGATCACCGTCGACGAGCAGTCCCGGCTGGGCTTCGCGCCCGAGGCGGCGGCACGGCCGGTGCTCGCGCCGGCCGAGCTCGCCGCCCGCGAGCAGCGCCGGGCGACCGCGGTCGACGTGGTCAGCCATCAGCAGCTGGAGACCGACCTGCGCGACGGCGCGGCCGCTCCGGAGGTCCGGGTGGTCGAGCCGCGCCCGGACGCCGTACGGGCACCGGTCCTGGTGCCGGGGTGGCAGAGCTGGGAGCACGTGGTCGGGCACCACGACCCGCTGACCGACATCTTCAGCCTCGGCCAGCTGCTGATCGCGCTCGGCTGCGGGCTGGACCTAGGCCGCACCGACGACGTCGCCCGGCTGATCGTTGCCCGCGGCAACCTGCATGCATTGAACCCGGAGCTGCACCCGGTGATCGCGTCCTGCGCGGTGCAGCTGGCCGACCCGGAGCGGCACCGGCGCAGCCAGGACCTGCACTCGGTGATCTCGGCGCTGGAGAACTACCGCGACCAGCCGCTGGACTTCGACGTGGACGCGATCACCGGCGCGCCGGGCGACCGTCGTACCGCGGTGCTCACCGCGCTACGGGACAGGCTGTTCGACCTTTCCCGGCGCAACCGGCTGGTCAACTTCCGGCACACCGCGCAGACGCTGAACCTGACCGAGGCATCCGTGCCGTTGATGCTCGACGTCCGCAACATCCGCGCCGAGCACCTGTTCACCTGGAATCCTGGCCTGGCGAAGCGCTTCCTGGACGGGACGGCCGGGGGGACAGCGCAGGTGCTGGGGCGCTGGCTGCGGTACGACGAGGCGCCGTACACCGCGACGTCGCTGGACACGCTGATCTCGACCGCCCGGCGGGACCGGGCCGAGTACGGCCAGGACCAGCTCCGGCTGGTGCCCGCGTTCCTGCGCTGGCACGACCTGAAGAACGACCCGGACACCCGGCTGTCCTCGCCGCTGCTGCTGGTCAAGGTCGAGCTGGCGAAGAAGCGCGGCGTACGGGACTCGTACACACTGCGGGTGACCGACCCGGTGGCGGAGGTGAACCCGGCGCTGCGCCAGCACCTGCACCAGCTGTACGGGATCACCTTGCCCGAACGGGTGGACCTGTCCGAGGGCCAGGACGCGGTCGCCGCCCTGCATGCGCGGCTCGCGGCCGAGATCGCCCGGACCGAACCGGGCCTCACCCTGCACCTGCGCGACCGGCCGCGGATCGACCTGGTCCGGCACCGGGCGCAGCTGCGGCTGCGCAGCTACCGCCGCCGGCAGCACGGCAACCGGGCCGGCGAGTTCGGCAGCCGGCACTACGCGTACTCGTACCGGCGCTCGGACTACCAGCCGCTCGGGCTGCAGATCTTCCGGACCCAGCTCTGCCACACCGACCTGCCGCTCGGCGGGTACCTGGGCGAGCCGGTGCGCCCGGCACATGCGCTGGACACCGACCTGTACACCCTCGACACCGGCACGGACGGCAGCCCGTACTCGTGGGACGTCGACCTGTGCGCGGTGACCCTGGCGAACTTCAACTACCGCACCCTCGGGCTGGTCCGGGACTACGACGAGCTGCTCGCGGGCGACCGGTCCTGCGCGTCGTTCGACCAGCTGTTCTCCGACCAGCCGCGGCCGCTCAGCCGGCCGGTCGAGGACCTGCCGATCGCCGACCGGCACCTCGTCGTACCGGCCGACGGGTCGCAGGTGGCCGCGATCGCCCGGGCCCGGCGCGGCGAGAGCGTGGTGATCCAGGGCCCGCCGGGCACCGGGAAGTCGCAGACGATCACGAACATGATCGCGGACTTCGTCGCCCGCGGCCGCCGGGTGCTGTTCGTCTGCCAGAAGCGGGCCGCGCTCGACGTCGTGCACTCCCGGCTCGCCGGCCGCAACCTGGACGAGCTGTGCACCCTGATCCACGACTCGCAGGCGGACAAGAAGGCGTTCGTGCACGGGCTGCGGGACACCTACGAGTCGTGGCTGACAGCGGGCAACGACCTGGACGCCCTGACGGTACGGCGCGACGCGGCCGTGGCGCGGGTCGAGAGCCTGCTCGGCACCGTCCGCGCGTTCGAGGAACAGCTCGGCGCGCCCGGCCGGCCGACGGTACGCGAGATCGTGAACCGGCTGGTCGAGCTGCGCGGGCACCGCTGGGGTACCGACCTGCCGGCGGCGGGGCGCATGCTGCTGCCCGGCCCGGCCGACTGGTGGCAGGGCCGGCCCGCGGTCGCGGCGGTGGCCGGTGCGATGCCGGTCGGCACGTTCGCCGGCAGCCCGCTGAGCGCGGTGACGGCCGAGCTCTGGTCCGGACCCGCGCCGGACGCGGAGATCCCCGCCCGGGCCGCGGTGGCCGAACGTGCCTGGGCCGCCGCCGGGGCCGCGGTCGACGACGTCGTGGACCGGCAGCCGTGGGCGGCCGAGCTGCACGACGCACCCGTCGAGCGGCTGCGTGTCGTCGCCGAGCTGGCCGCCGTAGCCGCACCGCTGGCCGAACGCGGCCGCTCCGCCGTACTCGACCCGGCGACCCCGGCCGCGCAAGCGCTGCGGGACGAGGTCCTGCGGCACGAGTCGCTGGTCACCGCGGCACGGGCGGCGGAGTCGGCCGCGTCCGGCTGGCGTGAGCCGCTGCCGGAGGCCGACGCGCGGGCCGCACTGGTCGTTGCCCGGCGCAAGCAAGGTTCGCTGTTCGGGTTCCTCAGCAAGGACTGGCGGACCGTCAAGCGAGTGGTGTCGACCCGGTACGACGCGTCCGCCCGGGCGGTCCGGCCCACGGTCACCGAGGTCCTGACCGCACTGGTCGCGTCGTACGACGCCTCCGCCGCGGTCCGTTCCGACGCCGCCCGCGCCGGGCACGACTGGGGGCACGAGGATCTGCCGGGACTGGCTCGCCGGCTGGCCGGTTCCGCGCAGTCGCCGGACCCGGCGATGGCCCGGTGGCGCTCGGCACTGGCCGCGCAGCCGGATCCGGCGCTGGCGCAGCTGCTCGGCCGGCTCGGTGCCGTGCTGAGGTCCGCGGTCGAGTCGTCGGCCGGGCTGCTCGACGACGTCGGACCACGCCCGCTGTCCGCCGTACGGGAGCTGACCGCGGCACTCGCCGCACCGCCGGTCGCGAGCACGATTCGCACCCTGACGCCGGCGATGCGCGAGCTCGCCGCGGCGCCTGCGGCCGTGCAGGTCGCGGTGCGGAACCTGGCGGCATCCCCGGAGCAGCTCGAGTACGCCGTATGCGCGGCGCACTGGGACCGGGTCCGGGCCGCCGCACCGGTGCTGACCGAGCTGACCTCCGAACGGCTGGACGGCATCGTCGCCGGGCTCGCCGCGGCGACCGAGGAGCTGACCGACCTGGACGCGGCCGTTGTGGTGGCCCGGGTACGAGCCCGGTTCCTGGACGAGCTGGCGCACTCCGAGCTGAGCCTCACCGGGATGTCCGAGCAGGACCGGGCCCGGAAGAAGACCTTCAGCGCGGGGCGGCGGCTGCTCGAGCACGAGTTCGGCAAGGTGATGCGGTACCGGTCGATCCGCGAGCTGTCCTCCGGCGACTCCGGTGCGGTGGTCGCCATGCTGCGACCGGTCTGGCTGATGAGCCCGTCCTCGGTGTCGGACACACTGCCGCTCGACCCGGCGTCGCCCGGCAGCGGGTTCGACGTGGTGATCTACGACGAGGCCAGCCAGATCCCGGTCGAGGAGGCGATCCCGGCGATGCACCGGGCGCCGCAGGTGATCGTGGTCGGCGACCAGATGCAGCTGCCGCCGACCCAGTACTTCCAGGTGGCGCCGCGGGTCGACCCCGAGCTCGGGGTCGACCTGGACCTCGATCCCGACGACGCCGAGCCGATCGGCGTGGTGCTGACCGAGGACAGCTTCCTCTCGGTGAGTGCGCTGCGGCTCGCCTCGACCATGCTGAGCTGGCACTACCGGAGCCGGTCCGAGGCGCTGATCTCGTTCAGCAACTCCGCCTTCTACGGCGGCCGGCTGGCCACCATCCCCGACCGGGTCCCGCCCGGCCGGGCCGACGCCTGGACCGTCCTCTCAGCCAGCACTGCAGTCGGCACTGCAGCCGGCACCGCAGCCGGCGACGGGGATGGCGACGGGGATGGCGGCACATCCGGCGGCGGGTCCGGCACCGCATCCGGCGGCGGGTCCGGCACCGCATCCGGCGTGGACGGGTTGGCGGAGGTGGCCGGGGCGGTGCTGGCCGGCAGCATCACCGCCGTACGCGTGCTGGACGGCGTCTACAGCCGTCGGACGAACCCTGCCGAGGCGAGCTGGATCGCCCATCTGGTCCGCGAGCTGCTGGGCCGCGAGACCGGCGACAGCATCGGGATCGTGGCGTTCTCCGAGGCGCAGCAAGGTGAGATCGAGCGCGCCCTGGAGCGCCTCGCCCAGGACGATCCCGCCTTCGGCGACCGTTACGAGGCCGAGCTGTCCCGCACCGTCGACGGCCAGGACGTCAGCCTGTTCGTCAAGAACCTCGAGAACGTCCAGGGCGACGAGCGCGACATCGTGATCATGAGCATCTGCTACGCGCCCGGGCCGGACGGCCGGATGCTGATGAACTTCGGCCCGATCAACACCGCAGGTGGCGAGAAGCGCCTGAACGTAATCTTCTCCCGTGCCCGTAAGCACATGGTGGTCGTCTCCAGCATCGCGCCGGACGCCATCACGAACACCTACAACGACGGAGCGAACACCCTGCGCCGCTTCCTCGCGTACGCCGAAGCCGTCTCCCGCGGCGACACCGAGGCCGCCCGCGCCGCCCTGGCACCGTACGCGGCCGCACGACCACGCCGTACTCCTTTCGCCGCCCATGTACCGCGCGCACCTACGCGAGCAGCTGGGTCGGCTCGTGCCCATGCCGGCGCGAAGGCCGGCGCGCCAACAGTCGGTCCGACCGATGCGCCGGTCTATGAGTCCACTGAGGCGCCAGCCGTCGGGTCGACTGAGGCGCCAGCCGTCGGGTCCACCGCGGCGCCAGCCGTCGGGTCCACCGCGGCGCCAGCCGTGGGGTCGACAGCGGCGCCGGCTGTTGGGCCGACTGATGTGCCGGACGTACCTACGACCCAGGCAGCCGTGACGGTGGTCGGACAGCTGGCCGAGACGCTGCGGCGTCGCGGCGTCGAGGTGTGGCCCGACATCGGCGAGTCCGCGTTCCGGTGCGACCTCGCGCTGCGCCGGCCGGGTGATCGCGGGTACAGGGTCGCGGTCCTGGTGGACACACCGGCCCGGATCGCGTCCGACTCCACCCTGGAACGGCTAAGCACCCACCACCGCGCGCTGGCCGGAGCCGGCTGGGTGGTGTCGGACGTGCTGACCAGCGACTGGCTCCGGGACCCCGACAGCGTCACCGACCGCCTGATCGAGGTGCTGGACCGCACCAGCCCGGCCTGATCCGCGGACGCGTCTCACCGCGGGCGGGTCCAGCCGGGCGGGCGCGTCGTACAGCGGTCAGAGCGTCGAGCGCAGACCCCAGAGCAAGGGGTAGTACCGCAGGTCTAGCCGGCTGCGCAGGTACCCGGCGCCGGACGAGCCGCCGGTGCCGGGCTTGGTACCGATCATCCGCTCGACCATCACCACGTGACGGGCCCGCCAGGAGGCGGCGAGCTCGTCGTGCTGCAGCAGCGCCTCGGCCAGCTCCCAGATCGCGGCATGCTCGGCACGGTTGTGGGCGACGGCGTGGAGTGCGCTCCGGATGTCGTCCTCGGTGCCGGTCGCGAAGCCCGCCGCGCCGAGCACCCCGACGAACGCGTCCCACAGGGTCGGCTCCTCGAGCCGCCGGGCCAGCCGAGCCCGCTCGGTCTCGGTCAGACCGCGGAACCGCTTGACGAACAACGGGTCCTTGGCGCCGGAGACGAACTCGATCTCGCGGAACTGCACCGACTGGAACCCGCTCGCCGGCGCCAGCCGCTGCCGGAACTGGCCGAAGTCCTGCGGGGTCATCGTCTCCAGGATGTCGACCTGGTCGATCAGGACACGCTCGATCACCTGGACCCGCCCGAGCAGGTGCTGCGCCCACCACAGCTGGCCGGACGCCATCGCATCCCGCGCCGTGGTCAGCTCGTGCAGGATCTGCTGGAACCACAACTCGTACACCTGGTGGATGGTGATGAACAGCAGCTCGTCGTGGGCCGGCGGATCGGACTCGAGCCGTTGCTGGTCGAGCAGCTCGGCCAGCCGCAGGTAGCTCCCGTACGTGAGCCGGCCACCTTCCTCGCCGAACCGCACGTCATGCCCGTCCCAGTGCCCCGCAACCTCCTCGGCACCTGGAACCTGACCGCTCGCGCCCTCCCCGGCCGTCGCCCCGCCCTGCTCACCGGCCTGCTGCGCGTCATACGTGCTGCTCACTGAGCGAGGATAACCGTCCTGCTTTCGCCGGCCTCGGGCACGGCAGCGGGGCATGGTTGGACCGGCGATTCGGGACCACTCAGGCGACCGGCCGGTAGTGCCATGATGTGCGCCATGGATCTCAAGCTTTCGACGACGTACGACGCGTCGCCCGAGGACGTGTTCGCGATCATCTCCGACCCGTCCTTCCGGGAGACCGCGTGCGAGCAGACCCACGCGCTCTCGTACGACGTGAGCGTGACCGAGTCGGGCGACGACGTCGTCGTACGCGTGGTTCGCGAGATGCCGACGGACCAGGTGCCGGACTTCGCGAGGAAGTTCGTCGGCTCGACCCTGACCGTCATCCAGACCGAGACCTGGCGCCCGGCCGCCGGGGACGGGTCACGCACCGCGGACGTGCACGGTGAGATCAAGGGCACGCCGGCCAGCTTCAACGGCACCGCGGCGATCACGGGCGGCACGGACAACGCGGTCCGGTCCGTCGACCTGGACGTAAGGGTCGCAGTACCGCTGATCGGCAAGAAGATCGAGCCCTTCATCGCCCAAGCGATCGAGGCCGCGCTGACCAAAGAGCAGCAGCTCGGCCAGTCCTGGCACGCCTGAACCCGGCTCACGGCGCGCGGCCGCGCCACAGCGTCGCGAACATCACGGACACCACCGAATCCGGTCGGCGTCGCGTGGGACCGTGTCGCTGCGGGGAAAGACAGGCCCACGGTGGCAACCTGGCAGGAACAGGTGCCAGCCGGAGGGAGGTCTCCCGTGCGAAGGACTCGGCGCCGTCACACCGCCGAACTGCTGGGAACGGCACCCGACGAAGACTCCCGGTACTGCATGCTGTGCGAGACCGTGATGCTTTTCGAACGAGTGGATCCGGGTGACGACCGCGCTTCAGCCTCAGCCGAGTGGATCTGCGTGACCTGCGGCTCCGCGGTGTTCGTGGATCCACCCGTGCAGGCCAACCTAGTTGACCGCCCGGCCTGACCCAATCACGCGGCCTGACCGGTCGGAGCCTGCTCGCTCGAGCCGTTCCCGACGGCTCAGTCGGTCCCACTGAACCCTGAGCGGGGTCCGCCGGGACCGCTGTCGTCACGCTGCATGCCGACCACGTCGTGCGACTCCTGCAGCCAGGACCGCAGTACGTCGTCGAGATCGGCCTGCACGCGAACATCTACGTAGTGCATACGCCAACGCGGCCCATAGTCGTCCGTGCCCACGATCCGCGGCGAGTCCAGCCACCGGTGCAGCGCGAAGTTGGCCCGGAAGCCGGTCCGCCGTGGATACAGGCCAGCGAACCGGACCCGCGCGACGCAGGTCAACCGCGTCTTCTGCGGGATGACCTGGACGTCGCCGAGCGAGCGCAGCATATCGGCGTACTGGACGGCCAGCTCGAGTACGCCCGGTCGCGCCTGAGCGAACAGGCCCTCGAGCGTGAACCTTCCACACGAGTGCGAGAGATTCCGGCTGACCAGCCGCACACCGCAGCGCGGACAGATCCAGAGCTCCGGCGCGGCTGTATCCATACCTGGCTCCTCGGCGCACGACCCGATGGCCTGCCTGGCGCGGCGATGACCCGCACGACGCAGCACCAAACTGCCTATCGCAGGGGACATGCGCGCTGCCCGGTACCACCGGTTCCGGAACTCATGCTGTCACCTCCAGCCTGAGTCGTAGGAGTGATATGTGCACGAGCCGGGTCGGGCTGCACAACAGTCGACGCTGAGCGACGCGACCCGACGCTCGGCGTGCACGCGCCGACACCTGGCGACTGCAATAGCCGGCCGGGCTGCAATACGCGGCGGCTCGAGTGGACTGGGTCCGTAGGGTCATAGCATGGGCCTCCGCATCGTGTTCGAGACGCACTCCTGGAGCGAGGAGAACGAGCGCGATGTGGTCGCCAGCTTCGTCCGTGACCTGCCGGCGCTCGGGCACGCCACCCATTGCTTGTCGTCGGGCATGTCGCCACCACGTGGGCTCCCGACATCCAGCTCCGGGGCGCATCCCGCTGACCTGGCTGAGCGGCCGTCCGCGCAGGGTGCGCTTGACAAGGAGATCGAACATGTGTTCGAGTGTATCCATGTCCAGTGTGCTTGTCCAGTGCCGAGGTGACGGCAGGCTGTCGGTGGCCGGTGACCTCGAGGCCGGCGACGACACGGCCGCACTGCTCGCTGAC
>Ga0114129_10002239_pt1 | contig 26695 bp, 22 predicted proteins | sample RhiMetdeltSRZDD1_FD_80071 | JGI IMG/M metagenome (GOLD analysis project Ga0114129, IMG submission 80071) | Populus rhizosphere microbial communities from Tennessee, USA - Rhizosphere MetaG P. deltoides SRZDD1 (version 2) (version 2) | ecosystem: Host-associated > Plants > Roots > Rhizosphere >...
CAGTTAACTAGCTTTATAATCTCACAATTCCTCTGATTCGGAGCGAAGCATGCGACGAAATGAACAATTCTTACAACACTCCCTGCCCCAGGGGTTTTACTGGTTCAACGAACCCAGCCGGTATGACCTGGGGAATGGACTGGAACTCTGGACGGATGAAAAAACGGATTTCTGGCAGCGCACGCATTATGGGTTTCAACGGGATGACGGGCATTGCCTGTTCATCCGACAAACCGGCGATTTCTCGTTGACAACGCACGTGGAATTTCATCCGCACACACAGTATGATCAGTGCGGCTTAATGGTGCGGATCGACAGTCAGAACTGGATCAAGGTCTCAACCGAATATGAAAGTGAACACGTGAGCCGCCTGGGGTCCGTGGTCACCAATCTGGGATATTCCGATTGGGCTACCCAGGACGTGAGGTCGAACCACCGCGAAATGTGGTATCGCATTAGCAAACGAGGCAGGGATTTTCTGCTGGAGAATTCCTACGATGGACAGGCATGGCTCCAGATGCGCGTCACACACTTGCACAGGGAAACCGAGTCCTACGAAATCGGGGTGTATGCCTGCAGTCCGATCGGCAGGGAGTACCAGTGCTGCTTTAAGACATTGGAGATCACGGACAACCAGTGGCAGGCGATACTCGAGACCAGTTAACAAAGCCCTGCTTCGCAGAAGGCACAAAGAGACAGCATGCACATTTGTAAGAAGGTCCCCGGGCGCAAACCATGATCGGAGCCGTCCGACCGTGAAGGAAAATCCAATGGAAGCAATAGAGATCAGACATGCGCGCATCGACGATAGTCCAGCGCTGGGACGCATACTTGTCAGCGCTACGCAGGAGGCGTTTCGGGGGCGGGTACCAGATCCATGTTTGAACTGGCTCACTCCTGAAGAGAGTGCTGCGAATTGGGCGAAGAATTTCACGAGCGACCAGAGCCTTGCGCCGGGAGACTCTCTCTTTGTCGCACAAACAAAAAATGAAGTGATTTGTCTGGCAATGGTGAGTGATATCACACCGGAATATGACTATGAGCCATTCGATGTCAGCCGGTATTCGCATGAACTACTAGTCCTTCAGGTTGCCCCCATGTGGCAGAGGCGCGGCGTCGGCCGCGGTCTGTTATCACGAATCGCAAATGAATTGGGCGGGGAAAAAGCAACTCATTTATTAGTACGAGTACTTGTTGACAATCCCAACGTTGTTTTTTACGAACGATTAGGAGCAATTCGAATAGGAAAACGTCCGTATGAATGGGAGGGTTATGAGACTGAGGAGATCCTGCTGGGCTGGGAAGATATCGGCACCTTGAGAAAGTAGTGCATGTAGAGCTGGCTGATACAATTCAGCGGACATCCGCAAAACAGTTTGATCTCGCACCAGGAGGTGAAAAACTCATGGAACAACCTGAGGCTGACAAAAACAACGGCGATCCAATCCCTTTGAACGAAGCGCTTGTTGATGATCTGAAGAACAGGAAGTGCATCCAAACACCGAATGTGGAAGCAGCCTTCCGGGCGGTGCTGCGGCACCACTTCCTGCCAGGAAGGCCTCTGGAAGACGTCTACTCGGATCGCGCCATTTCAGCCAAGCAGAACCAGGAAGGGCAATGGCTTAGTTCCTCCTCCCAGCCCGCCATCATGGGAATCATGCTGGAACAGCTCGGACTGGAGCCCGGCCACAAGGTCCTGGAGATCGGCGCAGGGACGGGCTACAACGCGGCATTGATGGCGCATATTGTCGGCGAAACGGGACAGGTCGTCACAGTCGACATCGATGAGGATCTGGTGGAAGCCGCACGCGAGCACCTGAGAGCGGCAGGCTTTGAACGGGTGCAGGTTGTCTGCGCCGATGGCGGGTACGGATACCCGGCGCTCGCGCCCTTCGATCGGATCATCCTGACGGTGGGCGCCCCCGATATCACTCCAGCCTGGTGGGAACAGCTGAAACCCGATGGGCGGATCGTGTTGCCCCTGATGCTCAAGGGCTCGATGAAATCCGTCGCCTTCGAGCGGGCGGAAGATCACCTGAGGAGCCTTTCCGTGCAGGATTGCGGCTTCATCCAGCTGCGAGGTGACTTCGCGGCGACAGGCACGAACCAGATCCCCCTGGGTCCCGACCCAAACCTGTACCTGGAAACTCTAAGCCAGCTCCCCGCCGACGGGGATGTGCTTTATGGTTTTCTGAGGGGGGCGAGCAAGGATTGGGCCGTCCATGTGGAGGTCGTGCTTTGGGACGTGCTGGTCGGGAATTTATGGACCTGGCTGGCTCTGCATGAGCCCCGGATGTGTAAACTGTTTGCCAAAGGTGACATGGTGGAGCGTAACATCGTACCCCCTTTGCTCGCGATCGATGCAAAGCAGAGATCAACCGCCACAGGGGTATTGTTAGATCAGAGAAGTATCGTCGCATTGATGCGCCCGCCGGATGAGCCTGTACCTCTCCTTCCGATGGACAAAGTATTTGCTTCTGAGACGCCGTTCCCGCTCTACTTGCGCCAGTTCGGCCCGGATGATTCTATAACCCAGGGATTGATGACACAGATCCAGGCTTGGGATGCGGCGGGTCGTCCATCCTTCGACCGGATGCGCATCCGAGCCTATCTAAAAGACTTCCAGTATACGCCTGCCGAAGGCGAGATCGTCCTCGAGAAACTATGGACAACGCTCATCATCGAATGGCCGACCGTTGTTTAGCTTTTTGTTGGTTCTATGCTCTCTGCGCCGTCCTTTGGGTAGGACTCTGATGAGGGCGGCGCAGGCAACTCATGATCGCCGCCGGGGACGGCGGCTTGCGCGTTAGGAACTAGTTTCCCAGATCATACAAATACAAAAACACCGACGTGCCGGGCACGCGGAATTCGCGTTTCTTTTCCCCGGTTTCATTTAGATAATTCAAAACATATTCTCTTTCGTTGAAGTTCTCTTTTTCGTACACGTGAGAGAGTAATATCCAGAGGCGCGGCTGCCCCTTGCGTGAGTCGAGCTGACGCAGAATGTCTTGGGGGTTTTTATAATCCTCACGCCTTCCAAAATCATACGAAATCTTTTCCAGCCCATAGAACGGTGCATAAAAGCGAAAAGCGGGCAGTGCACCGTTCGAGACGTAGAGCGCATCTCCATCCTTCCAGGCATCGCGCAGGGTCGCCATGGTTGGGCGGATATGCTCGAAGTATTTCGGCTCGACGAAGTTTTGTATGGAGGTCACAAATGGTCCATAAAGAAGATAACCGGCAAGAAACAATACTGCCAGAGTGCCCAAAGTGCTGAAACGCTGTACTCGCTGGTGGAAGGCTTCGACTGCCTTGCCAACCAGGACCAAGCCGATGGGGACAAGGAACAGAATCATCCGCTCGAAGGCGGGATAAATCTGCAGCGCCGAAGCGACGAGCGTAACCAACAGGATACTCGCGATAGCTATGGCAACTCCCCGCTGGTGAAACCATAACATGACCCAGCCGACCAGCATCAGGAAGAAGACAAGGTAGACCGCGTACGGAATGCCGAACTGAATGCCGATGTTTTCGTTGAGACTCTTGGCGAACCAGCCCGGGTCGCTCCACGGCGGCAAGGGCAAAAAGGCTCCCTGCCAGTACTCGCGCATGTAGGCGTTCTGGCTCAGGTCTTTGAGGATCAACAGGTACAGGAAAGCAATATTCAGCAGCCAGAGGACTCCCATGCCAACGATAAATCGCAGGCTGGAAGTGTCACGCCGTTTCAGCGCCATGATCACCAGGGCAAGTCCGATCCCGCCCAGCACGAACAACGCCGGGTGCGAGAACCAGAGGGCGATCAAGCCGGCAAGTGTGAGCCAGAGGAAATCCCTTTTCCGTGGGATCCCGATGAGGGCGGGTGTGGCGATCAACAACAGCAGGATCGTCACCGCTACATCGAGGATGTATTGCTTGACCTCGGAGGAGTAGTAGATCAGCCGCGGGTTGAGGGCAAACAATGCCAGAGAGACGAGTAGAGCAGGTCCACTCATCAGCCTCTTTAACAAGAGATAAAACAGCCCCAGAGAGAGCAATCCTACCAGCAGCGGGAAGAGGCGCAGGGCAAACTCGTGCTTGCCTAACACCGAGTTAAACAGTTTCTCCACCATCAAAAAGCCAACCGGCGCGCCCTGGTCGTAGTCAAGCGGCTGGACGAGCCCGGCGAAGTCCCGCGCCACAATGTTCAGCGCCAGCATGGCCTCATCCGCCCAGAGGGAACGACCCGTTAGATACTGCCGGATTCGCAGGGTCACGCCAGACAAAATGAAGAGAGCAGCGGCGGCTTTCTCCCAGGTCAGGAAGGCTTTCCATCCACGGTTTGTGATCGATGGATTCATGAGGCTGGGGTCAATGTTAACACTGTTTTGCACCTCATCACCCCATTCTGTCATCCTGAGGGAGTGGCGTACGTTGCGCCACGACCAAAGGATCTCCAGGGATGCTTCGCTTCGCTCTGCATAACATGTTCCAGGTTTAGAAATGAAACCATCATGTTTTGCCTCCTGGGAATCGTTGTGGAATCCATTCAACGGGCGTAAAATAATCGGGCTGTTAAGGACAGCAAGGATAATTACTAATGTTTCTGACGGATGAAAGTGATTTAGGTTCTGCAGAGAGTCAACCGCCGAGTACCAAGCCGCTTGGCGCAATACGCGTTGCAAGAATAGTTCCATGACATCACGAAGGAGCTGAGCTCATCTCCTGCGTGGTGATTTCACGTAAGGAGGCAGCGATGCTCACCATTTACAAGACAACAGAGCAGGGACTCGAACAACTCGATAGCATGGCAAACGGGACATGGGTTAAAGCTGTCGACCCCACGCCCGAGGAGATCCAGCAGCTTGTCACCTGGGGGATTGATGCTGATTATATTAATTATTCCCTTGACCTTGATGAAATGCCGCGTATGGAACGGGATGAAGATTACACCTTCATCCTGATTCGCATTCCCCACCGTCAGCCTGAGAGTGACATTCCGTATATCACCATTCCCCTGGGGATCATGATCAAGGGGAACACTATCGTGACCATTTGCCGTTACGACAAGGAAATGTTCAAAGTGCTGGCAAACGGGAAATACCGCCTGCTCAAGACCGGAAAGCGCTATCGCTTTGCGCTGTATATCTTCCTCGAGACGGCCACGCGCTACCTGACCCACCTGCGCGAAATCAACCGCATGACCGAGGCGATCGAGGACCAACTGCAGAAGTCTACCCGCAATCGTGAGGTGCTGGAGCTACTCAAATACCAGAAAAGTCTCACCTACTTTGCCACTGCACTTCGCTCCAACGAGGTGATGATGGAGCGCGTCCAGCGTACGCAGATCTTCAACTATTACGAGGATGACCAGGACCTGCTCGAGGATGTGCTGACGGAAAATCAGCAAGCCATCCAGATGACCAACATCAACACCGAAATCCTCTCGAGCATGATGGATGCCTTCGCCTCCATCATTTCGAACAATTTGAACGGCGTGATGAAGGCGCTCGCCGCCATCACGATCATCATCAACGTGCCAGCCGTGGTGGCAGCTTTCTATGGCATGAATGTAGAACTGCCCGGTGAAAGTCATCCCCTGGCGTTCCTGATGGTATTCGGCATTTCCTTCACTCTGACCGCCATCGCCACACTCATTTTCTACAAGCGGGATTGGTTTTAGGCCCCACCCTGCCCTCCCCAAATACGGCATGTTAAATTTTCATGTACACAAATTTCTCTCTTGTCGTATTGAGGCACTCTTCGAGTATGCTCCGCGAAGGGTGGCACGAAGTGCCGGGTGGGGTGCGGTAAAATCAGGGCTGAGGAAACCTCTTCATGTCCAAACGAATTGAATATATTGACATCGCAAAAGGCATCGGAATCCTGCTCGTCGTGCTGGGACACAATGATTTTGAGGTCATCTCCGTCTTTGCCCAACGACTGATCTACTCATTCCACATGCCGTTGTTCTTCTTCCTCTCGGGATATTTCCTCAACACGGCAATCCCCTTTTTCGAATTCATTAAAAAGCGTTCCAACACCCTCCTCAAACCCTTTCTCTTCACGGTCCTTCTCATCTACTTTACTTCGGTCTCGTTCGAGAAGATGGGCTTTAACACCGCCATTACACGCACGGTCAAATCCCTGTACGGGAGCGGGCATTACCTGGATTGGGTCCAGCTCTGGTTCCTGCCGCATCTATTTGCCGTAAGCCTGTATGCGTTCCTCTTCATTGCGCTGGTCAGCAAACTCCGCAATCGCTGGATCACCTGGGGGATTCTGCTGGCGACCCTGGCGATCGCGATTCCGTTCCTGAATGCGTTTTACCCGTTCCCCTTCTCGATTCTGGGAAGGGAATACGAGCTGTGGGGGCTGCCATTCAGCCTGGACCTGGTCCTGGCAACCGGCTTTTTCTTCATCCTGGGGCATGAAATAAGACAGGTCACCAGCGAGAAGACGTTTGACAACGGGCTGATCCTCGCGGCGACGGGCGGGCTTGTCCTCCTGCTCAACATTCTGTTCCCCTACGAGATCGACTTCAACATACGGCTGTACGGGTCTTTCCTGGTGAACACGGCAGAGGCGATCCTCGGTATTCTCTTCATCCTGGCATTGGCGCGCCAGATCGAACTGCATATGGTGCGGCTTGCTTCCTTTTTGAAGTACCTGGGAAATATCTCGCTGATCATCCTGCTGTTCCATGTGCCGATGCAGGCATTCTGGTCCCAAAAAGTGGAGAACGTGACAGGCAACTTTCCGCTCGGCATCGTCGTGGGGTTCCTCATGGGTGTGGTTGGTCCGATCCTGATCTATGAAATTTTCATCCGCTTCAACCCCGTGGCTTCCTGGTGGTTTGGCAGAACGGCAGAACAGCCCGCAAAAAAAGAGCCGCAAGTGAAAGAAGAAAGAACGATCCCCGCCTCCACAAAGACTCCTGTTGTAGAGATCAAAGAACCAAAGATTCATGCCAAAACCAATCATCTTCACGATTGACGATGATGCCTCTGTCTTGAACTCCGTCGAGCGCGACCTGCGCGCTCATTACGGGCAGGAGTATCGCGTCCTACCGATCGACTCCGCCAAAGCCGCCCTCGATTATTTGAAGAAGATCCAGCAGCGCAACGAGACCGTGGCCTTGTTTTTGGTCGACCAGCGCATGCCCGAGATGAACGGCGTGGAATTTCTCGAGGAAGCCATCCGGGCGTACCCACGGGCGAAACGCGTCCTGCTGACCGCCTATGCGGACACGCAAGCTGCGATCGATTCGATCAATGAAGTAGGTCTGGACTATTACCTGATGAAACCCTGGCACCCGCCCGAGGAGCGGCTGTACCCGATCCTGGATGAACTACTGGAGGATTGGAAGGTACACGTGCGCCTCCCGTATGAGGGGATCCGTGTGGCGGGAGCGCTGTGGTCGCTGTCGAGCCACCAGGTGAAGGATTTCATCACCCGACACCAGATCCCCTATCAATGGCTGGATATCGAAAAAGATGCCGGCGCGCGCCAACTCGTGGAAGGCGTCTCTGCGGAGGTGACCAAGCTTCCGGTCGTGTTTTTTCCGGACGGGAAAACATTGCTTCAACCCGATCTCAAGGAGCTCGCGGAAAAGGTCGGTCTGCAGACGCGCGCCGCGCTCCCGTTCTATGACATTGTCGTCGCCGGGAGCGGGCCCGCGGGGCTGGCGGCCGCGGTCTATGCCGGTTCAGAAGGATATCGCTGTCTGGTGATCGAGAGGTCCGCGCCGGGGGGACAGGCGGGCAGCAGCCCGAAGATCGAAAATTATCTCGGGTTTCCCACCGGGATCTCGGGGGATGATCTCACCCGCCGGGCGGTCTCGCAGGCGAAGCGCTTCGGCGTGGAGATCCTTTCGGCACAGGAGGCAAAGCAGGTCTTTGTTAAAGACTCGTATCGCATCCTCAAGCTATCGGATGGGACGGAGCTTTCCTGCCATGCGCTGCTGGTCGCCACGGGCGCATCATTTCACACCCTCAAAATGCCCGGAGCAGCCGAACTGACCGGCGCCGGCATTTACTACGGCGCGGCCTACACCGAAGCGATGAACTACAAGGATCAGGATGTGTTCGTGGTGGGCGGCGCCAACTCGGCGGCGCAGGGCGCGATCTATTTAAGCCAGTTCGCAAGCAGGGTACGAGTCCTGATCCGCGGTCCAAAACCGACCGCTTCGAAGTATCTGGTCGATGCGCTCGAGCAGAATCCAAAAATCGATCTGCTGTGCAACACCGACCTGGTCGAAGTGAGCGGCAAGAATTCGCTCGAAGCGGTCATCGTCCGAAATACGGACACGGACACAACCGAGGCGTTTGATGCCGGGGCGATGTTCGTGTTCATCGGCGTGCGCCCACAGAGCCAGCTCGTTGCAGACCTGGTGAAACGCAGCGATCGCGGTTATATCTTTACCGGGCCTGATCTCATCGTCGACAAAAAGCCGCCGGCAGGCTGGACCCTGGAACGCGACCCGTTTCTGCTGGAGACCAGCGTCCCCGGTATTTTTGCAGCCGGCGATGTGCGCTTCGGAACGAATCATCGTGTCGCCTCCGCCGTGGGCGAGGGCGCGATCGCGTTCGCCTTGATGAAGGAGTATTTGAAGGCGCTCTAACCTCCGCGCTGAGCGGAGCCGTAGGCGCAGTCGAAGCGTGATAGTGTGAAGAGCTCTAGCTCATAGCAAGGACATGCCCGCCAGCCGAGCAGATTACTTCAGGCGGTCCTTCAACTGTGCTAGACACGCCAGCTAGGCTGGCAGACTCGCTCCGCTGAGGACGGATTTTGTAAAATGAACCTCCAGGACCTCCGCAAATCGCCTCTCTTTCAGGGTCTGTCCGACGAAGAGTTACAGAAACTCATGGACATGGCTGAGCCTCTCTCGCTACAGGCGGGCGATGTGCTGATCCGCCAGGGAGAGCCTGGCGATGCCGCCTTCGTAGTGATCAAAGGTGAATTTGAAGTCCAGAAGCAGACGGGACAGTCGCTGATCAAGATCGATGTGCGCAACCCGGGCGATGTGGTTGGTGAGATGGCGCTGCTCTCGCGTGCGCCGCGTAACGCCACCCTGATCGCAAAAACGGACGGCGAGGTCTTGCGCGTGCCGCAGGAGGCGTTTGAGCAATTGCTACAGTCCAGCACGACGGCGGCGATGGCAGTTTTGCACTGGGTGATCTCGCGGCTGACGCAAAATGAGTCCCTGCTCCACCAGCAGGAAAAGATGGCTGCCCTCGGGACGATGAGTGCCGGCTTGGCGCACGAGCTGAATAATCCCGCAGCCGCGGCGCAGCGGAGTGCCTCCCAACTGCGAGACAGCCAATCCCGCTGGCTCACGCTGACCCACCAGATCGAAAGCGCTGCCATGCAGCAGGGTAAGACAGAGTGGCTGGATGCCTTTACGCAGGAAGTAACAGGTCGATTTGGAGAAGCTGTAAAGCTCGACGCTCTAGAACGGATCGATCTGGTGGACCAGCTCCAGACCTGGCTGGAGGCGAACGGAGTGGAGACCGCCTGGGAGCTTGCGCCGGCGATGGTCAATTACGGATGGGAGCCCGGATTGCTCGAGAAGCTAAAGGGCGATCTCCCGCCGTCGTTGTTTGCTCTTGCCGTGCACTGGCTTGGCTTATGTTGTTTGATGATGGGACTGTTGTCTGAGGTATTGCAGACTACAGAACGGATCTCGCAGATCGTCCACGCGGTGAAGTCCTACGCGTATCTCGACCAGGCGCCCCTGCTTGAAGTGGATGTCCATGAGGGGTTGGAGAACACGCTGGTCATCATGCAGCACAAGTTGAAAAAGGGCGTGACGGTTAAGAGGGAATACGCGCAAACCCTGCCGCGCATCGAAGCGTACGCCAGCGAGCTCAACCAGGTCTGGACGAATATCATCGATAACGCCGTGGACGCGATGAATGGCAGGGGCGAGATCAAGATCAAAACCTATGAAGAGGACCATCACATCGTCATTGAGATCGCCGATAATGGTCCGGGGATCCCGCAGGAGATTCAGTCGCGCATCTTCGAGCCGTTCTTCACCACCAAGGCACCCGGTCACGGTACGGGCCTCGGGCTGCATATCTCACATGATATTATTGCCAATCGCCACCATGGCGTGCTGACGGTCGAATCGCAACCTGGCGAGACGAAGTTTAGAGTTGTGTTGCCAGTCAAAATCAGCAAATAGCATCAGGTGGTTGCAAGGATTCCGCGTTCCCGGAGAGCACCGGGACCATGGTGAGCGGAGCCGGAGCGTTACTGTTCTCGATCGGAGGAGATTGATTCGTCGTGGCGCCTGGGCACCACTCCTCGCAATGACAGAAACTTGAAGGAGAGAAAACATGAACGATGATCAGATGATGAAGGACATCCTTTTATCCGCAAAGACAATTGCCAGCGTAGGATTATCCTCCAACACGCAAAAGGAAAGTTACTGGATCGTCTCCTATCTGAAAGACCAGGGATATCGCGTCATTCCCGTCAACCCAACCGCAGACGAAATTCTGGGTCAAAAGGCGTACCCCGATTTAGAGTCGGTTCCCGAGAAGATCGATGTGGTGCAGGTGTTCCGCAAACCCGAGGACGTGCCGCCCGTAGTCGACAGTGCAATCAAGGCCGGCGCGAAGGTCATCTGGATGCAGGAGGGAATTGTCAATGAAGAGGCGGCACGCAAAGCGCGCGAGGCAGGCTTGCAGGTGGTAATGGATGCCTGTATGCGAGCCACGCATCGCCGCTTGATTGGCGAGAAACAGATCCGGTTTTGATTTAGAAGCTGCTGACCGACATCCAATAGACTGCCATCAGGATGGTGAAATCCGCTGTCATGTGACCCAGTACGGGTGCGAACAATCCACCGTCCGCGCGGGTGAGCTGACGCCAGAACCAGCCTGCGAGGACCAACACGCACAGACTGGAAAAGATCGCACCGGTCCATACTTTGTTTATCAGGATCAGCCCGTGAAAGCCTGCATACAAGAAATCAGAGGGGTATAACCCTCTCACGGGGCTGCCCAGATATCCGCGCCAGAAGTACTCCTCCACCAGTGGATTGACCAGAACAAAGTAGGTGATGAAGAAAGGCCAGGTCGAGTGTGTCAGGCCTAACGATTCCACCTGCCGGGGCAGGTCAGTGGTCACGCCAAAATAAGACCACAGGAAATACAAAGAGATTCCGCTGCTTCCACAAAGCAGAATGTTCAAGACGACCCAGCGAAGATTTTTACTTTGAAACAGGATCTTTAGGGGAACTGAGGATTTCACGAGCACCAGGGCAAGAACGATCGCCAGGTGAAAACCAAACAATGCCAAAAAGGCGTTATGAACCCAGAATACTCCAACAGCGACTGCCAGATACGGCAGTATCGGGGTAAGCCATTTCATACGACCCGTGTAATTATGGTATTCGTTGCCCCTGCTTCCTTCAAAGCCAGGGAAACTGTTTCCGCGTTTTCAGGTTCGACCAAAGCGATCATATTGCCGCCGCGCCCACCACCGCTCAATTTTGCGCCCGGGGCTCCTGCCCTACGCGCGACTTCGACGAGTGTATCGAGCTCCGGTGAAGAGACGGTCAATGTTCTTAATATGGCATGGTTTTCGTTCATTAACTCCCCAAGCAGTTCAGGCTTTCCCGCCTCGATGGCGCGGCGGGCAGTAAAGGAGATTTCACCGATCTTATCGAAGACCGTTTCCAAGCGCGACCTGTCATTCATCCACAAACGCCGCACATCGCCAACGGATTCCTTTGTGGGGGCGGAGATACCGGTATCCGCGATCAGGATGGTAAATGGTTTGCCTGCGTTAAACGTTTCTATTGGCTGATCTTTTACAAAATAGACTGGCCTGCCATACGTGACCACCGTGTTATCGATCCCGGAGGGTGTGCCGTGATGAAGCTTCTCAATTTCGTACGTGAATGCATTGACTTCTTCGTCCGTGATCAAATAATTGAGGTGCGAGGCCAGGGCGCGGGTCAGGGCGACCGTCACTGCCGCGCCGGAGCCGAGCCCGGAAGCCACAGGGATGGTGGAAGCGATATTTATTTCAAGATTTGGGAACTGCGAGACGCGTGCGAGGAACAAAAAGTTGTGAATCACAGAAGCAACCGGATGGTCGGAGGGGAGAGTGTTGAGTTCCGCGTTTAGGCTCACATCCGGCGCCTTGATCCAGATCCCGCGGCGTGATGAATCCGAAATATCCACATTAGCTTGGACTTGTGTTACCGGGACAGCCAGCGCAGGCCGCCCGTACACGACGGCATGCTCACCGAACAAAATGATCTTGCCAGAGGCGGAAGACCGGGTCATGAGGATATTAAGCCTTGCGAAGGTAGTTACCAGCACGAAGTACTTTTGGAAGAAACCAGAGCAAGTCTCGCCTTAAGATAAGTAAAAAATTGCAAGCACAGCCAGCCCCCACAACAGCACCGTGATCTGGAGTGGGCGATCCTTCAGAGCCACCTCATCGGGCGAGCCGGCTGCATGGCCGACCTGGATCAATTGCAGGTAACGGAAGATGCCATAGACGACGAACGGGATGGTTAGCATCATGCTGTGGTTTTCAGGCAGGTTGGGCGCGGAGAACGTGTACAGGGAATAAGCAACGATCGTCATACCTGAGACGATGGTAATGTACTGGTCCAGGAGCGGGAGGGTGTACCCCTCGAACACCTTGCGGTGCGCGCTGGCCCCCTGGGCAAGCAGGTTCAGTTCGGCGCGGCGTTTTCCCAACCCGACGTACAAGGAGAACAAAATCGTGATCATGTACAGCCACGGCGAAAAGCGCTCGACCGGATAGATCAGGGCTACACCCGCTGCCACGCGCAAGACAAACCCCGAGGAGATGATCAAAACGTCGAGAATGGATACATGCTTCAGCCAGCGGGAATACAGCAGATTGATGACCAGATACGCGGTAAGGATCAAGGCGAAGAAGGGCGAAAGCCAGTAGCCGAGGGGAATCGCGATGAACACCAACACCAGGGCAGAAATCCATGCCACATGAACAGGAAGTTTGCCGGATGCAATCGGGCGGTTTTTTTTCTCCGGATGATTACGGTCCGCCTCCACATCGGCGATATCGTTGAACAGATATACGGCGCTCGAGACCAGGCAAAACAAAAAGAATCCCAGAACCGTTCGTACGAACGGTTCTACCAGAAACAACTGCCTGTCAAAAATCAGGGCAAAAAAGATAAACCCATTTTTTACCCACTGGCGAAGGCGCATGGTTTTGATGAGGGCTTTTAGCATGAGGTAATTTTACCCTACGATGTTTGACCTACGGAAAGCGGACTTCGTAATGGTGATCCTGAAATGAGGACAAATTCCGATTCACGAATTACAATTCCCCGATGCCGAAAGTTCGGTTGGATGTCTTGCTCGTGGAGCGCGGGTTGGCGGAATCGCGCGCCAAAGCCCAGGCCATGATCATGGCGGGACAGGTGCGCCTGGCGGATCAGGTCATGCTCAAGCCTGCTACCGCCGTCGCTGCGGATTCAGTCCTGACCGTGGACTCCGGTCCGCGCTTCGTCTCACGCGGCGGCGAGAAGCTGGATGCAGCGCTCGAGGCCTTCCACCTGGATGTAGCCGGCTTGACCTGCGCGGATGTCGGCTCCTCGACCGGTGGCTTCACCGATTGTCTGCTGCAGCACGGCGCGGCGAAAGTTTACGCGATCGATGTGGGGAAAGGCATCCTGCACTGGAAGCTGCGTAATGACCCGCGGGTTGTAGTAATGGAAGAAACGAATGCGCGCTACGTCGAGTCCCTGCCGGAGCCGGTGTCGCTGGTGACGGTGGATGCGTCGTTCATATCCCTGAAGATTCTCCTGCCTGTCGTTAAGAGATGGCTCTTGCCTCCCTTCCGCCAGGACCAGGCTAAGCTTTCCTCATTTGCGAATGAGGAAAAGAAGAAAGAAGAAAGTTGTGTGGTTGCGCTCATCAAGCCGCAATTCGAAGCGGGAAAAAAGGATGTCGCGCGCGGCGATGGTGTCATCCGCGACCCGGAGATCCACAGACAGGTCTTGCTGGATGTATTGGGCTTTGCGCAAACCGATGGATTTCAGATCCGCGGGCTGATCAAGAGCCCACTGCTGGGGCCAAAGGGGAATGCAGAGTTTTTGGTGTGGCTGGGGGATCAACCGGGTGACGTAAGTATCAATGGGCTGGTTGATAAAGCTCTGGAGTCCAGCGCCTCCTGACTTTGGGATTTCAACGTCTGGAGACGTTGACTCCTCCTTATTCATAAAAACTCTTGCCTGACGGTGAGAAAATCATGGATTCATCGGGGGCACAGGAATGGATAAACATCATGATTCTAAGATGATGACAAAACGGTTCGGGGGGCTCTGGTAAAATTCCTGCATGCCCCCCTCCTCCGAATCTGACTTTAACCTCCATCACCCCCAGCCATTGCTCATCGTCATCTCGGGCCCTTCCGGCGTCGGCAAGGATACCGTCATGCAGCGTATGAAGGAGCGCGGTCTACCCTTCCGCTTTGTGGTCACTGCCACCACGCGGCCCCAGCGCGCGAATGAAATCCACGGTAAGGATTACTTGTTTGTCTCCAAGGAAGAGTTTGCGCGCATGATCGATGAGGATGAATTGATCGAGCATGCCATCGTTTATGGCGATTACAAGGGGATTCCCAAACAGCAGGTGCGTGAGGCGCTTTCCAGCGGCATGGACGTGGTCATGCGTATCGACGTGCAGGGCGCCGAAACGGTCCGCAAGATGGCGCACGATGCGCTGATGATCTTCATCACCACGGAAAGTGAAGCGGACCTGGTACGCCGTCTGGAAACGCGCAAGACCGAAACGCCTGATTCGCTCGCCCTTCGGATTGCCACCGCCCGTAAGGAACTCAAGCGGGTGGAGGCGTTCGATTATTTGATCGTGAACCGCGAATTCCATCTGGATGAAACGGTAGACACGATCCGTGCCATTATCGAAGCGGAACATCATCGTGTGAGTCCGCGAAAGGTAAATTTGTGAACACAACCCCTTCTGCATCTGACCCGTCAACACCCGCACCGAGCACAGAACAAGCTCCTCAATCGCCTCCCCCACCGCAGGCAGTTCGCGTGGAGATACCGCGGGCTGCTCCGTATGTGACCTATTCCATCATCGGCGTCACTGTCTTTTTTTATGTGCTGCAATTATTGAGCGAATATGCATTTGGCACGGATATCCCCGTCCTCTATGGCGCGCGCATCAACGAAGCGATCCTGGCCGGTGAGTTGTGGCGCTTCCTGACGCCTGCGCTACTGCATGGCTCGCTCCCGCATATCGCGTTCAACATGTATGCCCTTCTGTCCTTCGGCGCGAGCCTGGAAAGGCACTTTGGGCATGGTCGATTCTTTTTGCTTTACCTACTGGGCGCATTCGCGGGAAATGTGGCTTCCTTCCTGTTTTCGCCGGGTTATTCGGTGGGGGCGTCCACGGCGATCTTCGGCCTGCTGGGCGCGGAAGCCGTGTTTCTGATCCAGAACCGCAAATCGTTCCCGGGGCAATTCCGAAGCGCGATCGGGAACATCATCTTTATCGCGGCGATCAACCTGTTCGTGATCGGCTCTCTGCCCGGGATCGACAACTGGGGACATATCGGCGGCCTGGTAGGCGGACTCATGTTCACATCTTTCGCGGGTCCGTTGTGGGATATTGAAGGTGTGTACCCGGCTTATCACTTTGTAGATAAGCGTCCCTTCCGCAATGTGATAATCGGCGCGGCAATGGTGTTCCTGATCTTCGGTGGGCTGGCAATGTGGGGGATGGTGAGGTAGGCTAGAGAGTAGAGACTGGAGATTAGAGCAGGGAGAGAAAGTAAATGGGCATGGAGACCTGGGATGTGGGCGACCATCGAAATCATACTTATGGGTCTCGGGCTGCTGCTCGTCTTTGGAGGCGATCGGCTTTCCATGCCGGTCCTCACCCATGCAGGGATCGCCTGCCTTGGACTGGCTATGATTGCCACCGGCTGGCAAGCCATACTCACACGGCGCCTGGTCCTGCGTGGAAGGGGTGGCAGGTACGCGGAAGCCTATACAGGTGTTCCCGCAATTTTCCAGGGCATCCAGTTCAATTTCCTGGGTTTGTTTTTCATTGGCTTCGCGCTTCTCACATATATCAGGGACTGGCAGGAGGTCTTCCATCAGATGGTGCGGCGCCCCGGTCTGCCCCTGGTTGTGTTCGGCGGGCTCGCGCTGCTGCAGGCAATGATCATGTTCCTGGGAAGAGGAGGGACAGGCGAGCGCTCGCGGGGACTTGTGATCCTTGAGCTGCTTGTCGGTCGTCTGTTTCCCGGTTTCATCTGGCTCGTCCTGGGCCTGGGGCTGATGCTGCTTGGACTGTTTGATGTCTTTGCTCCAGTAAGGTTCGACGAAATGGGTGGGAATTTTTTGGAAGAGTTATATAGGTTGAGGTGAGGGAGGGTAGGCGGTAATTCGTAATGGAATGAGGAAGACCGCGAAGCTGGCAGGGATTTTCTTTGTGCGCTTCGCGGTCTTCGTGATTAATCTTGGGTAGGATTACGGCTTGATCTCAAACACTGCCCCGGCGCTGGTTCCCTGGACCTCGGGGAAGAAGGATTCCCACGCGTGCGCAGGCAGGACGCGATACTCACCTGCCTGTAGCGGGATCAGAGTATAGGTCAGCACGTAGGTGCCGGCGGGGAGGAAGTCAGCGCTGAAGAGGATGCCGTCGTCGCGAATCTGCGGTTCGTTGAACAGCCACCAGCCCCATCCCTCGGCAAACGGATCGCTGTCATCGAATTGAACCTCCACATTCGTAGCCTCAATTCCCTGCTGGCTGGTTTTCAGGCTGCGATTCAGGATCTCCATTCCGGCAGGGATGAAGTCTTCGACCATCACGTAGTGCGAATCATGCGGCAAGACCAGCGTCAACCGTGCAGTGATTGGACTTTCGCTGCCAAGTTCAAGCGTGGAAATTGGCGAACAGCGCTTCGACTGCGCTGACGCTCCGCTCAGCGAGGAATTACAGTAGACGCGCTCGATGCGCATCCCGGCATCGACGGGCTTTACATCCTCCACCGGGCGATTGACATGCAGGACGGCGCGATAGTACAGCCGTCCCAATCCTTCTTGCCGCTGGACGGTCAGCAAATTCGGTGACGTAGGCGCAAGAAATTCAAGCGGCACTTCGGCAGTGACCGGCGCCAGAACCTGGTTACCAGAGACATCGCCGCTCGCCAACGCACCGCCATTGAGGGTTGCATGAAATGCGAAATCCGCGTTGAGATCGCCGAAGCCGACCATCGCCTGGTTGAGCGCCATCATCGTCCAGGCGTTCTCGTGCCCGATACTCCACAAGCCGCGGGCGTCCCGGTGCGCAGCGAGATAACGAACGGCGTTGAACACAACCGTGTTCGCCGGGTCGAGCTGGGCGAGTACATACACAATGACTGAGGTCGTATACAGGGGTGAGCCTGTGGTAAAGATGTTTTCGCGCGGGGTCTCCCAGTGCGCGCCCGAGGCGGTGAGGATCGCCGTCGATTCGAGGTTGGAGATCAGGTCGCGCACACGCTCGTCCGCAGGGTTGATCTTGTTGATGATAAAGGCAAGCAATGCCTTGCTGGAAGGACTCAGACGATCGCGCACGTTGTAGAGGTTACCCACGATCACTTCGTCCAGGGAATTCGCCTGTGCCAGCGCAAATTGAACGAAAGTGACCACATCCAATCTGGCACCTGCCGTGTCATTGTTGATCTCGAGCTGCAGGCCGCTCAAATAGGTGCCGGCGCGCTGCAGGGCGTTGTCATCCACGCTCATGCCGATCTCACGGGCACGCAGTAAGCCAAAGAAGATGTAGGCGGAGATATACGGGTCGGAAGCGTTTGCCTGCGTCCCGTCATCCAGAAAGACCGACCTGCCCCACCAGTTCCAGCCGCCGTCTTCATTTTGTAAACTCAACAGCCGGCTGATGCTTGCCGCGACATTCTCTGTGACGCGTTCGGTCAACTTGGGATCGCTCAAGCCCGCACTGTTGAGAGCGCGATAGACCTCGAGATTCGGCAGGAGGTACGAAAGGGTCGCCTCGGCGCTCATAGCGTAGTCCGGGGCTTCGGTTACCTCCAGCGCGGATAACAGACTGCCAGCCAGCGAGGGACTCAGCTCCACATCCAGGCCGCCGCCGGTCGGGGTGAAGGTGCGGGGCAGAGAGATGATCTCCTGGCGCGACACACCATCACGCAGCACACCGCCCGTGACGAATGCCTGCGGCGCGGTGTATTGCATCACCGGCAGGACTCCCCAAACGGGACGAGCCGAATCCTGCAGGGAGTCTGGGCCCGTGGTTGTCACCGAGAAGACAAGGTCTGCCGAATCGGTTGCGCCCGCGCTCCCCCACCATTCCACGCGTGCACGTCCGTTGGCGGGCACACTGACCTGCTGTGTGGCTTTGTCCGGCTCATCGAGCACAAAGCCTTCGCTCTTCAGATCGACGCTGGCAGATAACTCATTTGCGGTGTTGTTGTTGATGATCGCTGCCATCAACACATGGTCACCGCCGACCAGGAAACGCGGCGTCACAGGGCGGATCAGCAGTGGCTTGGTCGCGACGATCTGTGTTTCTGCCTGACCCACACGCGTGTCCACCGTCAGACCGCGGACATCCACCTGCCAGGTGGTGAGCGAATCGGGCAAGGTCATGGTCACCTGGCCGCGCCCTTCGGAGGTGGTGATCAGCGACGGGTTCCAGTAGGCGGTATCGGGGAATTCTTCACGCACGAACGGAAGGTCTTCGCCTCCGCCACCGCCTCCTCCACCCGCTTCGGTGGCGTTGCGACCGGTATAAGCGGCAACCGAAAGCCCGGTCTCAATGCCGAGCGGCTGTTGCTTGTAGAAGGCAGGCAAAATATCTTCGGCGTTCGGGTCCGCCAGCGCCAGCGTTGCCAGGTCGACGACCGATAAGGAAAACTCTCCCTCCACAGGCTGGCCCTGGTTGTCGGTCACCTGCACGTCAAACTTGACCTCGTCACGCGGTCCTGCTTCGGCCGGGCTCGACATCACCTGCACGTTTAGCGATTTTGCATCGGGCGCCACTGGCAGATTGACGAGTCCATATCTAAAGTCGTTGCCCTGCCCGAGCACCGTCACACTCACATAGACATTCGGCGCATCCCCTTCGGTGAGCTCGACGGAATACTCGTTTCCACTACCGCTCAGTGTTAAGACCTCGGCTTTGGAGATCAGTCCGCGTTCAACGGTGACCAGGGCCATAGCATTGGTGGCAAAGGGGTTCGGGATAAAGACTCTGGCGGTATCGCCCGCCTGGTAGGAATCGCGGTCTGCGACCAGTTCGAGTCGTTGATCGGGCGGCTCGGGCCAGGCTGCACTCCCCGCGCCACCGACCCAGATCAAGGTCTGCGTGTGAGCTCCATCCCCCGAGACATCGAGCATATAGGTGCCGGCGGTTGGCGGCACAAATGAGAGGCGCGCTTTGCCATCTGCCCCGGTGACGAAATCGCTGCTGCTGACCGGCGTATACACCGCAGTATAGGTTGGGAACCCATTGACGCCCGTCTCTTTCTCCCAGCGCACCTGCTTGAATTCGGCAGTCAGCTTTTTAGCGCCGCTGGGGTTCTTCGTCCAGTCGACGGTATAGACTTCAAAACCCATGGGACGATCGGCATGGCCGAACCATTGATCCGGACGCAGCCCGATGTAAAAGTCCGCGGGGTGGACGCGCATCTCGGTCCGCGCGCTGACCGGCAACCCCGACTCATCCTGCGTGCTCACTTCCAGGGTGACAATCTGCCCGATCTCGCGCTCCGGGATCTCGGGCAGTCCGATTGCCAGAGTTCCCTGTGCGGTGGTCTGAGCGGTTCCGTTCTCGATCAGACTCCCCAGAATGCCGGAACCGAACTCGCCCGGGAAGCGAAATGCGTCCATCCACGACGTATCCACCAATCCGGTTTCATAGCCCGGCAGTTGGAAGAAATCGGGCTTTGCGTAGAGGGCCCAGTTGACATTCACATCCCCGGCCGGCGCGTCGAAGAAATAGCGCGCATTGACTTCTGCTTCAGATTCCTCCCCCAGTTTGATCTCATCTTTGGAAAACTCCGCGTTCAGGTTGATCTCAGGCTTGCGATATTCCGCCACCTGGAAGGAAAAATAAAATTCGAGAGGAGCATTCTCAAAGACATAGTATCCGGGAACAGCTTCCTCAGACAGTGTAAATTCACCATTGAACGTGCCATACGGAGAAAGCTGCATATCATAGCTGGCGACCTGGATCCCGTTCGCATCCCGCAAGGTAAACGGGATCGTATTGACCGGAGGCAGTTCATAACGTCCATTGAACGCCTGTCGCGCCACGCCGCGGAAATAGACCTTCTGCCCGGGCCGGTAGATCGGTCGATCGGTATACATGTAGATCTGGGTATGCGGCTTCTGCACCCGCTGTGTGTATCCGAAGTCCCAGGCATTGAGTCCCCAGTTCCAGCTGCTGACAGACAACGCGAAATTTTCATCGCCCGGCGCGCCGAGCATAGCATACGCCACCCCCTCATATTCCGGGATGGCCCCTTTCCATAACCCATCTTCGTCTGTCGTCCCGGAACCAAGCGGGTTTCCTGCCTCATCGTAAATGGTGAGGGGGGCATTTGCCACAGGGCTTTGCGAAGGCAGGTCCACCGCCCAGACCAGCGCCTCGGTTGCACCGCGTTTGAATGTCAGGTTGACCTGGCTGGAGGCAACCAGATACACATTTCTCGATTCCACCTGCGGCGAGGTGAGCTGCACATAATACAGCCCGGGCAATAGCTGGGTATTCTGCTGGGCGAGACCGATCTTGACATCATTCGCACGGCCGGGCGTCAGCTCAAATGTTTGAGAAAACGTGGCGGGATTGTTCGGGACGTATGCCTGCTGGTTATCGTAGGAGTTCTGGAGCGAGAAAAAGTCCTGCAGGGGCAAGGGGGCAACGGTCGCGTTTACGCTTTGTATATTCACGGCATTCGCATACAGCACCGGTTCATCGGGCCGCACAAATGCCATGGACCAACCGAAGAGAGGGATATTCAACATCGAGGGCAGGGGCGGTGTATGAGTTTCGGCAATGAATGCGTCGCCCAGAGATTGTCCCCAGCGATCCCGGATGCGCGCCGAAAGCTCAAAGGTATAAGTTGTGTCCGGGAGGAAGTCTCCATAAACAAAGAGCTCCAGACCGTTTTCAGAGACCTGCGTCTGCAGATTATCGACCTCCGGGAAGATGCTGATCAGGTTATCGTAATTGGCGCTGGCAAGCGGCGAGTTGAATGTAAAGGTCGTCGCGCCAAACTCGGTCTTGGTGGTGCTCACAGTAAAATTGTCATAGGTGGTGTACACGGCACCATAATCCGCACCGAGGACCATCCCGCCTTTTGAACTGGCGGCGGCATTCACATTGACCGTGTAACCGACGTTGCGCTCCAACAGGTCTTCCGGGACAAAGGTCAATGTAGTTTCCTCTTCGTTCCAGGAGAACTTTCCAGGCAGCGTTCCTTCCGTGCCGCGGAACGTAAAATTCGATTCGACACTTGCCGTATCCATTGGCTGGTTGAAGGTCAGCTTGATCTCGGGGTCGAGCGGAAGCAATTCCATGACGGTGGGCTCAAGGCTGACCACGTTGGGACGGGAGGTTGTGAACGTCCATACCGGTCGTTCGGCACCGCTCCAGCCGACACCCGAAGCCGTTTTCAATTCCATATTCAGGCTGACAACATATTCTGTTCCCCCTGCCATCGCCGGTTCAGGATAAAAGATGTAGGTGCTGGTGTTGATCCATTCCGCGTGCCCTTCCACAGGCGGCTGGATCTCGAATGCAGGAGGCTGCGAGGCAGGCTCGCTCCCCAATGCCACGACCGGCTGGTTGAAGGAAGCCACAATCGCGGCGTCGACGTTCACGTCCTCCGCGCCAGGCTGCGGCAGAAGGTTTGTTGTGCGCAAATAATCTGCCACCGTGAAGGAGAGCCCAATCGGCTCGGCCATCCCAAACCCGTTCGCCGATTGGAGAGAGTTTGCAATCGAGAACGTTAGCGGTGTATTTGGCTGATAAGGCTGTGTGGGGCTGAAGACCAGCGTCGCGTCATCGTTCCAGGTGAACGTTCCGGCAGGCAGGCCGGTCAAGGCCGACTGGGCGGAAGGCTTGTTCACCGGCTGGTTGAAGTAAAACGTGATGGGCGACTGGTGACCGATCACACTTCCCAGCGGTGGATCGGTCTCCACCAGCGCGGGCGGCAGGGCTTGTGTAAAGGTTGTGGGTGTGGGGATGGCAGGCGTCGATGTGCTGCTAATTGGGACGGGGATGGCCGGCGTCCCGGCGCAGGAAGCAAGAAGTGCTGCAATGACCAGAAAACCATTCAGAGTAAGAGTGACGCGGCGTTTCGTCATAGTTCCTCAGTTGGAAAAGGAGTCAAAGTCTCCTGACTTTGAAATTCAACGACAGGAGTCGTTGACTCCCGGTTTAGCTGTGCCAAATCATTATACACGCGAGCGAATCAAAAAGGACACGGCGGATACCGTGTCCTCTGGTACATCTGTAAGCCTACTGAGGCGCAGCGATCGCGTTCACCGCCTCGGCGATCTCCGGATAGGAAGCAACAGAATTCGCCTGACCCACACGTCTGCCGTTGACGAACACAGTGGGCGTTCCGCTCACTCCCATTTGCTGACCCAGGTCGAAATCAGCCTGGATCTCGGTCTCATACGTATTGGCGCTGAAACAGCTGTTGAAGGCGTCCATATCCAATCCAAGGCTCTCGGCCATTGCCTGCAGGCGGCGACTGCTGAAGGCACCCTGGTTTTCACCATTCCAGTTGGCATAGAGGGTGCTGTGCATCTCCCAGAACTTGTCCTGCTCGTTGGCGCACATGGCCGCGTTGGCTGCCTGATCTGATTCGCCGCTGCTCCCTGCGCCATTGCCATCCAGGAACGAATAGTTGTGGAACACATAGCGCGCCTTTCCGGTGGCAACCAGATTTTGAATGACCAGCGGTTCCGTGTTCTGGGTAAACCTCTGACAGGCCGGGCACTGGAAATCCTCGAATACATCGATGGTCACGGTGGCGCTGGAATCACCCAGGCTTAATCCATCGGCGTTCGGCAGCGCCGCGGGAGTTACTGTAACAATTTCGCCCACGGGCCGCAGCTGCGGCCAGACCACTGCAAGGACCACGAGGGCGGCGCCGAGCGTGATCAACCCAATCGTAATCAAACGCTGGCGTTGCTGCTGGCGCTGCATCTTTTCGCGGCGTTCCTGACGTTTACTTACCTTTTGACTCATAGCCATTCCTTACTTCATGGATTCAAAAAGACAAGATAGGAATCGTGTCCTTGTTGGTTCTATTGCGGCGGTACACCAACCTCGTTCAGGACAGCTTCCAGTTCCGTTTGGAAGGTGCTAAAAGGCTGCGCACCCTCGATCAATTTGGTCTTGGTCTCACCGTTGACCGTGTAGGTGACCAGGAAACCCGGTGTGCCATTGATGTTGGCAGCCTGACCGTCTTCAAAGTCCTGCTGGACACGGTCGAGATATTTGCCACTGTCATAACAGCTGTTGAATGCAGACGTATCCAAACCCACAGTTTCCGCAATGGCTTTTAGGCGCCTGTCTGTGAAGGAACCGACGTCTTCGCCGAGGGCGTTTGCAAAGAGATGAGCATGCATTTCCCAAAACTTGTCCTGGTCACCGGCACAATAAGCCGCCAGCGCAGCATCGCGCGACTCTGTTTTGGCAGGCGTTCCCTTGCCTCGGGCAATGTTATCGCTGACAAAATTGCCCATCGAACGATAGACAAACTGGACCTTGCCGGTGTCAATGTAATACTGTCTGAGCAGCGGTTCGGTTTCCTGGTGGAAGCGCTCACAGAATGGACATTGAAAATCGGAAAATTCCTCGATCTTGATCGGCGCGCCTGGGTCGCCCATAGTGTTGTCGTCGGGCATGAAATGTGTTCCCGGCTCCACAGACACAATTTCAGCGACGGGCCGGAGCTGCGGCCAAACCACAGCAAAAACAACCAACGCGGCACCGATCGCGATCAGACCAATCGTGAGCAGACGGTTACGTCGTTCCTGCTGGGCTATTTTCGCGCGGCGTTCCTGACGTTTACTCTTCCTTTCGAGACTCATGAAAACTCCTTGATGTAGATAATTTATCGCTGCCGCGGTTGTTCGAATGACCCAACTTGTGCGGCGAACTAAAAATGGATAATTTTTGTTCAGGCTTTTGCGCGATAGTTTGCAAATTCTCCCATGCGCAAAAAAATTTGTCTAGGATAAGGTTAGTGGGTTCTTAACAATGCTCCTGTTTTTCTCCCCTATACCAGGCAGGGTCACAGGTGCTTATCCAGCCATTCGATCATGAGCTGAAAGACTTCTTCCTTTTCAGGCTCATTATGAATTTCATGATACAGATCCTTCCAGAGTCTCAATGTAACATCCCTGCCTGCCTCGCTCACAAGTCCTGCAAAGTCCTCACTCCCGCTGAAATAGTTAAGTTTGTCTCCCGTGCCATGCATGATCAACAGAGGTGCCGGAAAGTCTCCGGCACGCGCAAAGCAGAGGTCAATGGCATTCAAGGCGGCTTTCCCAAACCCCAGGCTGGTTCTGTCGTGTACCAGTGGATCCTTCCTATAGGCTTCCACGACAGCAGGATCCCGTGAAATTGTGGCAGCATCCAGCCCGCTTGGCAGGGTCATCGTTGGCGCCAGCGACCCGAGCAGCCTGACCAAAGCGATTTTTGCTTTTTGTTCCTGGAGGGAGGAGCGCAAGGCCGGTTCGGTGGCGACAACACCCTTAAGACCCGCGCCATATTGAATGGCGTAGATGAGAACCAGCAGTCCGCCCAGGCTGTGGCCGTATAGAAAGCGAGGAATCGTGTAATATCTCTGTTCCATCAGGCTGAAGAACTGACGGATATCCTGCATGTACGCCTCCAGCGACGGGGCATGTCCGCGCGGACCGCCGGATTTTCCGTGACCGCGCAGGTCGAAACCTGCCAGAGCATACCCGGCACGGGTCAGTGCTTTGCCCACATGCGCATACCGCCCGGTGTGCTCGCCGAGTCCGTGCACGAGCACGACCAACGCTTTGGGATTGCCATTCTCAGGCTCCCAGCCCTGGACAAAGAACGTGGTCCCCTCCTGGTCCTGCCATTTGTCATCAAAGTGTTTCACGCCACTCTCCCGGTCACAACCTTGAATTCACAGGTATCATGTCCGGTTGCCTTGCAGGACGTCTCTTCGATATCGAGGTTCTGCCCGGTTGCCCAAAAGAGACTCTCGCGGATCAAACCCTGGGTCACGAAACAGATCGGGCGCGAGGCGCGCTGTCCCTGTGCCGCGGGAGAGGCATGGTCGACCACCAGCAGGTCAAGGTCCATCAAATGAACCGTGAAATCATCAGGCTGCGCTCCGATCAAACGCCCCAGCAACTCAAGGATGGCCTTGCGGCGCCTGGAGAGAGGCAATCGCTTGATCAGCGCCGCCTGTGCTTTACCTCCGAGGGCGGCATCCTCCAAAAGAAAACTCCACAAGCGCTGCCCCACGCGCAGAAGGACGCCGCGTGCTCCACGCCCGAAATAAGCACGCATCGCGCTTTGCAGCGTGGCATACGTCTCAGCCGATTTGGTCGGATTCATTTTCTGGAAGGTCTGCGATTTTGCCCATTCAGGAGGCAGTTCTGAAAGAGCCAGCATGGCATGGAATTGGTCCGCGCCCAGTTCCACCGCGACGGTTTCGACGAAGCGGCGAAGAATGCGGTAGGAAAATTTGGTTTCGATCACTCGCGTGCATCTCCTACTTCGAACCTGCAATAGGGATCACCCTTTGCAAAGCAGTGCGTTTCAAGGATCTCGTGTTCTTTTCCGGTTGCCCACTTTACGGCTTCCCCGATCGAGCCGACATACAGATAAAAGATCGGTGTTTCGGCATGACGGCTGTGGCAGATCGCGCAGGTGGCATCGACATAGGCAAGCCTCCCGCCGCTGTCATCCAGCCAGGCATCCACCTGCGCGTTGCTCTTCTTCAGTGCATCCGCCATCCCGTTCAGGATGAATTTGATACGCTGCCGTTCGGGCAACAGCTTCATGGCCACCCCTGCCACACCCAGCAGGGCAGCCTGTTCCCGCACTCCATATTGGAAAGACGACTTGCCGATGCGGCGCAGCATCCCCTTCCCGGCACGTCCGTAAAAATCCTCGATGGCCTGATTCAGCTTCGCATACTGTGACGTTTGAATAGAAGGCTCCAGGTTATTCGGTGGAAAGTTGTCGATGAACCGTTCCAGTCCACTGGCCCGCAGGACGGCGTGCAGACCGTTATCGCCCATCACCTCCTGGGCAGAGGTCAGCGCCTGGCGGACAAGCGAATTAATAATGACGGCGTCTTCTCTGGCGTTCATCCTGCCTCCTCAAAATTTTGAAGTGAACCTTGCGAAGATTTGCTACGAATAAGGGGAGACCGCAAACGTGTAGACGGGATACTCTTCACCTGTGCGTACGAATCCCATGCGCTGGTACAGGCTTAAGGAAGCCTGGTTATCATTCTGGGTGTTTACGGAAAGTCTGGAGATACCGGCATAGGTAATATAGCGGAACAGATCGCTCAACAGGGCTCTCCCTGCGCCCTTGCCCTGCGCGGAGGGGTGCACAGCCAGCCGCGCCAGATGCGCACGCTGTCCGCCTCCTGTACTTAGCTGGTAGCCAAGGATGCCCTGCTCATTCTC
>Ga0114129_10002241_pt1 | contig 26686 bp, 25 predicted proteins | sample RhiMetdeltSRZDD1_FD_80071 | JGI IMG/M metagenome (GOLD analysis project Ga0114129, IMG submission 80071) | Populus rhizosphere microbial communities from Tennessee, USA - Rhizosphere MetaG P. deltoides SRZDD1 (version 2) (version 2) | ecosystem: Host-associated > Plants > Roots > Rhizosphere >...
CTAGAGTGACGTTGCCGCTGGCGGTTATTCTCAAGCGGTCGCCGCGCTTGACGATCAAGCCGGTGCTGGTCCAATCGCGCTTACCGACAACGTCGACGCTGACAGTTTTGACTGACCCGCCGGACTTGCGAGTAAGGCGGTCGCTGTCGCTGCCTTGGGATGTCGGCGGGGAAGCTACTGGCAAAGACTCCGTCGGCGCCGGCTTTTCGGGCGTCACTTCGGGCTCTTTCGCAGGGGCAGGCGTGGGTTGAGCGTCGGCTGCGGGGGGACCCGGCTCACGCGTGTGCTCAACGGGCTGCGTGGCACGGGGCGGGGCATCGTTGCTGGAAATACTGCGGATCTTGGAATCGCGCGGCTGCGATTCGCTCGGGCTCACGCGCGGCGGAGCCTCGGCTGGCTGCGCTGCGGCGCTTGACGCATCGCCTGCGGAAGGCGCCGAGTCAAACTCGATTCGGGCGACATCTCCCATGTAGACCATGGCTTTGCTCATGTAACGGCCCGAACCAGTATCGAGCATGACGATGAACTGATCGTCGGCGAAGCTGGTGACCCTGCCTTTGAGCACGCTGCCGTTCTTCAAGTGTATTGTGTCGGCGAGAGCGGTAGACGCGACTGCTACAAACGAGATCAGCGACAAGAGCAAAAGCTTTCGCATTTCTTATGGCCTCCGCAGTTTCTTATTTCGTGATTAGTTCGCGAATTATATCAGAGCGCTCTCGAGACCGAAACTTGATCCGGCGCAACCCGATCACCATAGAAGCCGGCGACCAGAAGTCACTGACCTTCGCGGTTGACCCGGTCATTGTAGTCTTCAGACGATGCCGGATCGAGTTCCCAGCGTCTGCGGTCGCGCTCTTCTACTTTTTCGCTCGAGTGCAACGGTTCGTTATCTTCGTAAGTCAGTCCGACTGCCTCACCGAGTTCGTCGACTATATCCTGGTCAGGCGTTGGAGCGGACCCGCCGACGGTTTCGTCTCCGATGTCGGCGCGAGCCCAATCGGCGTCGATGTCACCCGCAGAAAGTTCGGGCGTGCGGGAATTATGTTCGCGAAGCTCGCGCTTAAGCTGCTCGCCTCCCGCAGCCAGCCGTTGCGCCTCGGCGAACTCGCGCGCCACTTCTTCGTCCGCCTCGTACTCTTCGCTCTCCGCCGTACCAGCGTCTATGAATTCCTCTTTTGTCTTGTTTACCATCAGGGTTGCCCCCTTTTCTTTAGATCAACGTCACCTTGCGCGTAATAAAAGTCTAGCACAGAAAGATGGTAGGAAAAACTGAGAGGAGCTTTGGTGGTGGGTCAGTTTGAGTGGGGAAATAAGGAGAAAAGAAAAGGGTGAGCCCGGGCTTCGAGCCGGGCTCACCCAGTGATAGCACAGGACTAAGCCGCGATTACGTTGCTGGCAGCCAGGCCTTTCGGACCTTGCGTGATTGTAAACTCAACGCGCTGCCCCTCGTTGAGCGTTTTGTATCCGTCGGCCTCGATGGCAGAGTAGTGAACGAACACATCGTCACCACCTTCCCGGGTGATAAACCCGTAGCCCTTCGTCGCGTTGAACCACTTAACAGTTCCTGTTTCTCTCAATGCTTTCTTCTCCTTTTCATCTAGAGTGAATATGCAGAGTGATGATCAGAGCTAAAGCAAAGAGCGTCTGCGGGTCAAACTTTCAAACGCGCAAAACCTTAACTTCAACTTCAGTCCTCCTCACACTACTGCTAAACAAAACGCGCCAATCCTACACATCCAACAACAGACTGTCAACAAGAATGTGGACGAAATAAGTGACGCGTCAAACGGGATGCGTGATCCGAATGGCTCCGCCGTTTCCACGGATCACTTATCACGTATCAAGATTCATTTTGCCGTTGCGGTAACTTCGTTTGACTGAATCCCCAGAGGAGTCACTACGCGGACCAACATCGTCGTGCCGGCTACGGGCGCGGAGGCCGCGCTTATCTTTGCCGAGAGGAAATCAGGTGGCTCGAAGGTAACGGATTGGATAGGCAACGGAGATCCGTTCGCGATCACAACGACACTCCCATCGCCGGGAAGGTTCGTGCCGGTGATGTTCAAGATCAAGACACCCGACGCCTTCTTCTTGACCTTCACCCTCGTAATCTCGGGACCGATAAGCCTCCCTACGTTGACCTCGTTGGACAAGCCCGATGGCGCGGGAGACGTATTCCGCGCGCGTAGGAGCAGCGGTCCAACAGTGTTCCTGACCGCGACGTTTTCGTCGAGATCGACGAAGGCGTCAATGTTGTTCGAAGGGAATTGAAGGTCCGTGATCACAAAGTGAGCTATAACAACAACACCGTTTATCGAGAACTGAGTATCAGGTCTGAAGGAAGATCCTTTGATGACTATGCGAATGCCGCTCTGACCAGCGAGCGCTTGCTGAACCACCTGACCATTCAACAGCAAGCTTGCAGACAACAGCACCGGCACCGGCGCCCGGTCCACAAGCATCCCGAGTTTCGCCGACAGCTTCCTTCCGCTGAAAATGTAAACGTTTCCGGCGTTCAAGGCGCTGTTGCCGAAGCCGTCTCCATGCATCGCGTTGGCAATGTAGTCAATGTAGCCATCGCCATCGACGTCCCCGCCCGTGAGGCGGTAAGAGAACTCGTCCCCGCCCGCCATGCCCTGGGCTTCTCCATGCGCGCCCGCAAGTCTAAAGACGCGGACGCCCGGCGGCACATCGTAGAGCTTTATCACCGAAGGCAAGAAGTCTGCTCTGCCGTAGATGATTTCGGTAACGCCGGCGTCCTCACGCTCTTCGCCGTTGACCGTAAACGTTCGCTCGGGGCTGCCAATAAACAGATCAGACAGGCCGTCTCCATTGATGTCGTAACTCCGAACGGAATCGCCGGCGCAGTCGAGATTCTGCTCGCCATAAATCGACGTGACTCGCTGACCTGACGCGTCGGGATTCGCAAGATCGATAGTCGCGCCGGGGAGGCTCGTCGAGCCGTATATGACGTAGACCGCTCCTGTTTTGCCACGATTGTCTAAAGACAGAGCCTGTAGCGCGCCGATGATCAGGTCAGTCCGTCCGTCTCCGTTTATGTCCCCGCTGTGAAGCTGCGAGCCAAGGAAGTCACCTTCATGCGCGCCGATAACGTGAGTCGCGTTGGGCGGCGGACTGCTCAGGAAAGTATTAGGCGGCCAGTTCCGCTGACCATAAATGACGAAGGCCTCGCCGCACCCGGGTCTTTGGCCGTCAAACCCTGCGGCCCTTGCGTCGTGACCGCTTTCTTCATCGCTCGGCGTCACATACGAGGCTGAGTCGCGGTAGATCGATCCGCCGATCATGATGTCGCCGATTCCGTCGTTGTTGATATCGCCCACTTGCAGCGCAGCGCCCCAGTGATCCTCGCGGTCTCTTCCGACTATGCGAGCGGTTCGAACACCGGGAGGAGGATTTGCCAGATCGATTACCTGCGGAAGCGACGGCGATCCAAAAACAATGTAGGCGCCGCCGGCGTGCTGGCCGACGTCGGCGTTGATCTGGTCCGACCCGATAACGATATCCGCGATCCCATCGCCGTCCACGTCTCCTTCGTCGATCCATATTCCCATTCGGCCGCCGGGCTGCGGTCCGTAAATCACGATCACACCGGGCGGCGGGGTTCCGTCCGGCGTGTTGAGGCTCGCGTTGAGATTGAAACTGGTCGAGCCGAGCACGATGTAAGCTGCGCCGCGGTTATCAGCGATACTGTTTCCCGGACCGTCTTGCCCGGCCGCTCCGATCGCGACGTCTTTTATTCCATCGCCGTTGACGTCACCATTCGCCGACACGGATGTGCCAAGCAGGTCTCCCGATCTCTTGCCTTGAAGCTTGAAGATGTTCGGAGGATTCTGCGCGTCGTCGACGAACCCGCTGTCTCGTCCGTCGCTGATGTAAAAATTCACAACGCCGTTGTTGAACCCGGTCGTGCTTCCATACATCCCGCAAAAAATTACATCGGCGCGGCCGTCTCCGTTTATGTCTCCCGCGGCAACCGGCAGTCCGATGTTGCCCTGCAATCGCAGCCCGCCGAACAGCACCAGCAGGCCGTCTTGATTGAAGTTCGAAGTGTCGACAGCCAGCTCAATGGCGCCGCCTTGCGCAGTAGCCCGAATCGCGATCAGCGGCAACAGCAGCGATAGAATCAGTCCGGTAATTATGCCCTTGTGCTCCCGTGTTCCCTTCTTGCTCATGCTACCTCTAGATTTCGCTAATGAGAGTGACCTCGCGAGGGCGATGATTATACAATGCCGTCGATCTCAAATGCGAACTGTGGGTAGTGATGTCCTGCTGACTTTGGCTTCTTTGCGGATCTTGGCGTCTTTGCGCGAAACCTGCCTTAAGTTGTCGAGCGATTGGACTCAGGTTTCGCGCAAAGTCGCCAAGATCCGCAAAGAACGGAAACCCTGAAGATGGAAGAAAAACGAAGCCGGCCGCGTCTAACAAACGGAATGTTGGATAGGCCGGTTTTATGGAGCAGCGCGCAATAATGAGCGATCACCAAACAGAGGCCGAAATAATCGAGGCGTGCAAGCAGGGCGATCGAGATGCCTTTCACTCCCTGTTTGAAGCCCACAAGGATCGGGTTTACACGATCGCATTTCATTACAGCGGCGAAGAAGCGATGGCGCGAGATGTGACCCAGCAAGTTTTCTTGAAGCTCTTCACGAGCATAAATCAGTTTCGCGAGGACTCACAGTTTACCACCTGGCTCTATCGAATTGTCGCTAACTCATGCGCGGATGAGCACAGGAAGCGCAGGAGGTTTGTGCCGTTCAGCCCTGAAATCGAGGTGAAGAACATGGTGGGAAAAGGGTCTCAAGAGGAAGCTTATCACCGCCGCGAAGTCGCGGCCTCGGTTCGCGGCGCGATCGCCGAGCTGACTCCGAAGCTTCGGCTGCCCATCCTGCTCAAGTATGTTGAGGGCCTCTCTTACGATGAGATTGCGGAATCGCTGGGGCTTTCAATCGGCACCGTATCCTCGCGGCTGAATCGAGGGCACAAGATGCTGGCGCGCAAGCTGGGTCATCTTCGAAGCGAGTTCGCAGCAGGGGAATAAAGATGTTTACCAGGCACGTAATCAAACAACTATCGGCATATTGCAACGGCGAGCTATCCGTCGAGGAGTCGCGCCGCGTGGGCGAGCACCTGCTGGTATGCGGGCGATGCCGCAATGAGCGCAACGAGATAAAGCTCGGAGTGCAATTGGCTCAGCAACTGCCGCTGGTGTCTGCACCAGATGAGATGTGGAGCGAGATCGAGACGGCGTTGGACGCGAGAGCGCGGAAACCCCGTTTCCACCCCGTGGCCCCGAGGCTTGGCTTCACGTTTAGCTGGTATCAGGTAGCGGCGGTCAGCGCGGTGCTCGTGGTTGCGGTGGCGATCGGATTGATGTGGACTTCTAGCTACGGCCCGCGAGTTAGCTGGGGGGTCGAGACTATTGCGGGCAAAGTGCGAATCGGCAGCGGCCACGTCGTTGATAAGGGAAGCCTCGCGGTCGGCGAAACCCTTGAGACTGACGCCTCATCCCGAGTGAAGATCAATGTGGGCAAAATTGGCGAGGTTGAAGTCGAACCGAACACGCGCATTCGGTTAGTTCAAGCGCAACCGAGTGAGCATCGCCTGGCTCTTGAGCGCGGCAGCATAAGCGCCACGATATCGGCACCGCCGCGACTGTTCTTCGTCGATACTCCCGCAGCCGAAGCGATCGATCTTGGCTGCAAGTACACGCTCAACGTGGACGACGCCGGTACGAGCTTACTCCATGTAACACTCGGTTATGTCGCGCTGGTACGCGGCGGGCGCGAGGTTTGGGTTCCTCGTTACGCGATGTGCGAGGCGCGACCGGGGATCGGACCCGGCACGCCTTACTTCGAAGACGCATCCGACGCGCTTGTCGGCGCGCTCGAGGAATTCGACTTCGAGAACGGCGGCGAAGCATCGTTCGCGAGGATGCTCAAAGAGGCTCGCCCGCGCGACACGTTCACGCTCTGGCAGTTGCTCTCGCGAGTTGAAGGAGATCGGAGAGTTCGTGTGTTGGATCGCATGATCGAGCTGGTCGGTTTGCCGAAGGGCATAACACGAGAAGGCACGCTTCGACTGGATCCGAAAACACTCGACGCGTGGAAGGATGAGATGGACACGGTGTGGTTCTAAGCGCGTCGGGCGCAGGAGAGCAGAAGCGTGAGGCGCGAGAAGAGAAAACTTAGATACTTTCTGTGCGCTTCCGGCGTGCTCTTCGTGTCACTCTTCATTTCAAACGCGCATCATCTGTCTCGATCGGTCAAGCCTGACAACCCTAACCGCGGAGCGCCTGTTTCGAGCGAGCCGCTCACCCCGGTTGTCATTCGATACGCGCCGTTCATCTACGCGGAGACTGAAAGGCACGGAGGCAGGCAGGACATCATTTCGAACATCGACTTCGATGGCGACCTGGTTGGCAACAACAACTGGGAGAATTTCGAAAGCTTCGAGCTGAAGCCTACGGTGTATTATGCGATACTCGAAACCGAGACGCATTATTTCATCTCCTATCATCTCTTTCATCCGCGCGATTGGAATCATTTCACTGTATGGCTGAATGACACTCACGAGAACGACGGCGAGAACTTTCAGGTAGTCGTTCGAAAGAGCGACGAGAGAGTAGTGCTGCTTTGGACGCAGGCCCATTACCGCAGCCGCGTTTACACATTTTCCGGCTCGGGAATCGAGCCCGGTTCTACTCGAATCGACGGGTCCTTTCAGACGGCCGATTCGAAGGACACGCCGAGCGAGACCGGAACACACGCTTGCGTGTTTGTGGAATCGCAAGGTCATGGCATCTACGGCACGCTGGACTCAGACGGCGACGTGCGAGCGAATGCTGATGGGACTTTCAGCTTCGTGCGAGGAAGCGGTCTGCTGTTTCGCCCCGCGCGAGAGGGCGAAGAAGTGAGGGAACCCGAAGATACCAGCTCCGGTGAAGTCGCTTATCAGCTGGATTCACTGACGATGAAGCTGTGGCCGCCGCTTCGAGACCGGACGCTGACCGGCGACGGAAAGCTGCTCGACGGTTCATATCCCTATCAGGATGAGCTTGTCGATATCAAGGAAGTGCCGCGGTTCTACGATGCAAATCGCTTCAGCGGACCCTTCGGAAGCGATCGAGGCATCTCGCCTTTTGCCCTCGACTTCACGTTCGACCGCGGAACGCTCGGCGCATTGTTTTTCAACCCGGCGAAGCGCTACGCAGAACGCTTGAAGATAACTGGCCCCTGGTCGCTGCAATACATCGACTATCCATTCTCGGGCTGAATTCTCCACGGCGGATTCAATCTGTTCTCTCCCGCTTTGTAGAGACAGATGACATTGCCGTCCGGGTCGCGAAGATAAGCCTCGCGCCACAACCACGGCTGGTCCTTCGGGTCCACATAGAAGGTGAATCCATTTTGCTTCAGCTCTTCGACTGTTTCATCGAGAGGGTCGCATTCGAAGTAGACGACCGGTTTCTCGCCCACCGCGACGTGGTCTGCTCGATGAATTGAGAACGTTGCATCTCCGTCGGGACAGAGGAACCGCGCGTATTTCGGTATGCTGTCGACTATTTGAATCAGCCCGAGGCGTTTGTAGAACTCGACCGATCTCGCTACGTCAATGGATGGGACAGTCACTTGATTGAGCTTCATATGAGACCCTCTTCAACTAACATAGCCTGCAATACAGGTGGCGACAAACTGACGCTGCGTTGATCGACGAACGGCGTGTGTTAGAATGAGGACTACCTGGGAGGTCCAAAGAAATGGCAACGCATATCGAGCCGCTAATGACCGTGGCTGATCTCGATCTGATGCCAGAAGATGGCAACCGATATGAAGTCATCGAGGGGGAACTATTCGTGTCTTGTTCACCGAGCCTCACGCATCAGAGCGTCTCTGGAAACATTTTTCAGAGCATCGCGACCTACCTCATTGAAAACCCTATCGGCAAATTTTGGGCTACGCCCGGAGTGATCTTCAGCGAGTTGAGCGGTGTGATCCCGGATCTGGTTTTTGTTAGCCACGAGCGGCGCCCGGAGATTGCTTCGGGAGAACGAATAACCGGCGCTCCGGACCTCGTGATAGAAATCGTGTCGCCCGGAGCCGAGAATCAACGACGCGACCGAATCGCGAAGCTGCAGCTCTACGCTAAATACGGAGTTAGAGAGTATTGGATCGTCGACTTCGAAGAACGTTCGATCGAAGTTTACTTGCTTCATGGGCAGACGCTTCAACTGCAAGCCGTCCTGACTGAGAAAGACGAAATCACGTGTTCGGTCTTGCCGGGATACCGTTGCGAAGTCGAAGCGATCTTTTCGCTGTGATCTAACCTGATTAGTACCGGGAGACTCTGCCAGTCTCCACGACTAAAGCACTTAGAATCTCCCCAACTTGACTAAGCGTCGAAGTGCAAGCTATAACCGTCGTTACGACATTGGAGAGGAGCACGATGAAAACGCTGCTGTTGAACCCGCCTTCGTTCCCGAATTTTGACGGCGGCGCCAGTTCCCGCTGGCCCGCGTCGCGTGAGATCGCGTCCTTTTGGTACCCAGTCTGGCTCGCTTATCCAGCGGGCTTGATCAAGGAGAGCCGGCTGCTCGATGCGCCGCCTCACGGAGTCACTCCTGAACAGACTATCGATATCGCAAAAGACTACGACTTCGTCGCGCTCTACACCAGCACACCCGGATTCCAAAATGACATTCGGCTCGCCGAGTTGATGAAGGCCGAAAAGCCCGGGCTCAAGCTCGCGTTTGTCGGCCCGCCGGTTACCTCTCAACCCGATCAAGCGCTGAACTCATCCGAGGCAATCGATTTCGTGGTCAGAAAGGAGATCGATTACGCGCTCAAGGAATTCACCGAAGGCAGGAAGCTCGAGGACATACAGGGCGTGAGCTTTCGAAAGGACGGCGGCATAGTTCACAATGCGGATCGAGCGCCGCTTCACGATTTGGATTCGCTGCCGTTCGCGTCCGAGATCTACAAACGCGATCTCGACATCACAAAGTACAACGTACCGTTCTTGCTTCATCCCTACATCTCTTTTTATACCTCGCGAGGATGCCCGGCTCTTTGCACGTTTTGCCTGTGGCCGCAGACAATCAGCGGTCACGCCTGGCGCACGCGGAGTCCGGAGAACGTCGCCACTGAAGTGAAGCGCGCGTGGGAGATGTTCCCGAACCTGGAAGAGATTTTCTTCGACGACGACACATTCGCGTGGGCGAAGAACCGAACCATCGCAGTGTGTGAAAAGCTGAAGCCGCTCAAGACGACATGGTCATGCACGTCGCGGGTTCACACCGATTACGAGACGCTCAAGGCAATGAAAGAAGCGGGGTGCCGCTTGTTGATTGTGGGCTTCGAGTCCGGCGATCCTCAAATCCTAAAGAACATCAAGAAGGGCGCAAGCGTCGAACAGGCCCGCGACTTCATGAAGAATTGCAAGAAGCTCGGGATAGTAGTTCACGGCGACTTTATCATCGGGCTTCCGGGCGAAACGCCCGAGACGATCAAGCGCACGGTCAAGTTCGCCGAAGAACTCGACCCGGAGACGATTCAAGTTTCGATCGCGCATTCGTATCCCGGCACCGAGTTCGACGACTATCTGCGGAAGAACAACTACCTGATGGACGCTGATATGACCGATGAGATGGGACATCAACTGCCAGTGATTCAATATCCGGGGCTTACGCGCGAAGAGATCGTGCAAGCGGTCGAGCACTTTTATGATCGCTATTATTTTCGCCCGCGAATCATTTTCAGAATCGTTCGCCGCGCCGCATTCAACGGGCACGAACGCAGGCGGCTGTATAAGGAAGCGAAGGAGTTTCTCCAGCTTCGGGCGAAGCGAAAAGAGTTTGTCGCCGCTCAAGCCAGCCGATGAACCCCGAAGTCTTAGCGATGAAGCAACAAGCTAGCGCTGCCTCTTCTCAAAGTAGAGGCAGCGCTAGCGCGCTTTTGCATGGCGTCGAAAGCAAACTCGCGAGGCCAGCGGATCGCCCGTCGAGCCATCGCCGCTTGATCGTCAACGCGGACGACTTCGGCGTGTCCCAGGAGGTCAACGAAGCAATCATTCGCGCCTACAGGGAAGGCGTGCTGACCAGCACGAGCTTGATGGTGACCGGTCAGTCGTTCGAGCAGGCGGTCGCGCTTGCGAAGCACAATCCTGGATTGGCTGTCGGTATTCATCTGGTCACGGTGGTCGGCAAGAGCGTGCTTCCACATTCGGAGATCCCGACGCTTGTTGATAGGGAAGGGAACTTCTCGAATAACCCGACCGCCGCCGGACTGAAATACTATTTCTCGCCGCAAGCGCGACGCGAGTTGAGAAAGGAACTCGCCGCGCAGTTCGAGAAGTTCCATTCGACGGGCCTCCAGCTTTCCCACATCGACGGTCACCTTCACCTGCACGTTCATCCGGTAATCTTCAAAGCCGCGCTTGAGCTAGGCGCGAAGTGCGGCGTGCGGCGCATGAGAGTGCCTGCTGAGGAGCGGCAGCTTGCTCTCGAATTCGATCGAACGAATCTGCTACAGAAAACTGTTCATACGTTGTTGTTCGGCGGGCTGGCGCGATACATGGGAAAGAAACTGAGAGAGCGCGGCTTCACATTTCCTGAGAGGGTATATGGCAATCTGCAAAGCGGGCGAATGAGCGAGAGTTATTTTCTATACGCACTCGATCGCCTCACTGCTGAGACCAGTGAGATATACTTTCATCCCGCTGTATATCCCGGCGACAGATTGCTGAGCGCCGACGAAAGCCAGTGCCTTATCGAATTCGAAGCGCTGACGAGTAAGAGAGTCAAAGAGAGAGTGCAAGGCCTAGGCGTCAAACTGACCAATTACTTTGAACTCTGAAGGGAGACGTTTGTAGTTCGGCTCTTCAGGCGGAAGTTCGTAACCACAGCGCTGGGAGCCTTCCGAAGTCGGTTACGAACTTCCGCCTGAAGGCCGAACTACAAACCTAAGCTAGCCGATGAAGACCGCCGCAGTGTTGATAACAGCCATCGTCGCGCAAGCTTTCGGAGACGTGTGCCTGACCAAAGGAATGAAGGCTATAGCTGCGCTCGATTCGAGCGGCGCCGGTTTCTCTGAATCGATTTCGCGAGTCTCGCACATCGCGCTTCAAGCTATTCAGAGCCCGATGGTGTGGGCCGGCACGCTGCTGCTGATAGTGTTCTTCGTGCTGTTTTCGGCGGCGCTTTCGTGGGCGGACTTGAGCTTTGTGCTTCCGGCCACGGCATTCGGCTATGTGTTGAACGTCGCCGCGGGCTATTACTTCTTGAGCGAATTAGTCTCCAATACGAGATGGGCGGGCGCTGTGATAATCACGCTTGGAGTTCTGTTTGTCTCGCGCTCAGGGCAGCGAACGGTTGAAACTCCTCGCGGCAAGCTGCCGTTACCGGGAGTGGCCGAATGATTATCGCGTTGTTGATCGCGCTGGTCGTGCTCGGCGGCTCGGCGGGCGACGTGTTCATAACAAAAGGCATGAAGCAACTCGGCGAGATTTCGACGCTCAACGTCGCGCGCCTCGCAAGCATACTGGGACGCGCACTTACGAATCGGTACTTTCTGATCGGCGTGGTCTTCATGGCAATCAGCTACTTCTCGTTTCTCGGAGCGCTCCGGCGTGCCGATCTGAGTCTCGTGCTCCCGGCTACCTCAATCAGCTTCGTCATCACAACGATCGGCGCGCGGTTCTTCCTTAAAGAAAATATCAGCGCAATGCGGTGGGCAGGCATCCTGCTCGTATGTATCGGCGTCGCGCTAATTTCGATACCCTCACAGCCCTAGTACATCTTGATACATATTGCCTTCATCGCGATCAAAGTCGTGCTGATCGGCTGCACACTGGCAGCCAACGTTTATTACCTGTTGTCGATCGTCGCCGGCATCAAATTCTTTTCGAGGCCCAGGATAAATCAAGACGCGGAGCTCTTGCCGGTCTCCGTATTGATTCCGCTGCACGGCGCGGACTTCAAAGCTTATGAGAACTACGTCGGCTTCTGTCGGCAGGACTATCCTGATTATCAAATCGTCTTCGGCGCGCGCGATCCACAAGACTCGTCTATTACAATCGTCGAAAAGCTAATCGAGAATTTTCCCAATCGAGATATCGCGCTTGTGATTTCTGACAACACAATCGGTCAGAACCTCAAGGTGAGCAACCTGCAAAACATGCTCGCGCGAGCAAAGCACGAGCGAATCGTGATTGTCGACAGCGATATTAGAGTGAGCGGCGATTATTTGCGCAAGGTCCTTGCGCCGCTTTCCGATCAGCGAGTGGGACTGGTGACGTGTCTCTATCGCGCCGCGGAAACGCCCGACTTCGCGGCGAAGCTCGAAGCGGTCGGTATCACCGCCGAGTTCGCGCCAGGAGTATTGATGGCGTGGATGCTGGAAGGCGTGAAGTTTGCGCTCGGTTCAACGATGGCCACGACACGGAGCAGGCTCGAAGCGATCGGAGGCTTTCCGGCGCTTGCGGATTATCTCGCGGATGATTTCATGCTCGGCAACTTGATCGAGAAGGACGGATACGAAGTGTGGTTGTCGGACCACGTAGTCGAAACGGCAATGCAGCCGGTGGGCTGGAAAGGAATGATTCGTCATCAGATGCGTTGGGCGCGCTCGACTCGCATCTCGCGACCGATGGGTTATCTCGGATTGATTCTGACCTACGGAACGGCGCTCGCTCTGTTGAACGTTCTGGTCGATCGGGCATCGCCGTTCAGCCTGATGCTTCTCGGCTTAACGTTAGTCATACGACTGACGATGGGCTGGACGATAGGCGTCCACTGGCTTGGCGATACGATTCTGGAAAAATATTTTTGGCTCGTGCCGGCGCGCGACTTACTGAGCTTTATGATCTGGTCTTTGAGTTGGGTTGGCAACAAGGTCGAATGGCGCGGGCGCCTGTTTGAGGTCAAGCACGATGGCAAGATGATTCAAGTCGCGGGGCCCGAGACGTTCGCCTAAACGGCTCATTTGGCCTTTCGTCCAACATCTCGCGCAGGCGTTTCGCATCGCGAATCGCGTAGCCCTTCGTATCGTCGTTGAAATAAACATAAACTTCGGCGCCTTCTTTCAGGAACGAGCGGACGCGCCTGGCCCAGAGTCGCAATTCCTTCTCGCCGAATCCAACTCCGCGGCTGCCGTGATGAAATCGGATGTAACTCCACCTGGCGGTCAGTCTCGCATCGAGCGGCATCCCGGGCGCTACTGGAATACACAACGCGGCATCGGCGCTTTCCAAGAGATTGTAAACTTCTTTCGTCAACCAGCTCTCGTGTCGAAACTCGAAAGCAAAGCGTTGCCTGCGATAAGACTTGAGTAATCGCGTGAACGGTTCGAGACGATCGATGTGAATCGGCCAACTGCGCGGAAACTGAAACAAGATCGGTCCGAGCTTCTCGTCGAGCCCGCTCGCACGATCCATTAACCGTTCAAGCGGTTCTGCGGGATCTTTTAGCTTCTTCATGTGCGTCAAGTAGCGGCTGGCTTTGACGGCAAATAAGAACCCTTTGGGCGTCTCCTTCCGCCACTGTTCAAACACGAATCGCTCCGGCAAACGATAGAATGAGTAGTTGACTTCCACCGTTGGGAAGAGGCCGGCGTAGAACTGAAGCTGCTCGCCGACCGGGTGATGCTCGGGATAGAAGACGCCGTTCCGCCAATGCTTGTAGACCCAGCCCGACGTTCCGATCCAGACTTTCGCCTTTTGTTTTTTGCGGGACATTGAGTCCAACCACAAACCATGCGCGTTATGCAGTGGCTTTATGGCGAGCGGCAAGCTGGCCGCATGCAGCGGAGATGTCTTGACCCCGCGGTCGGCGAATGAATGACGGCAAGCCGCTTTCGGTGAGGATCTTCTGAAACGCGACTATTCGATTCATCGGCGACGCCGCGTACGGAAGCTCAGGGGCAGGATTGTGCGGGATCAAATTCACTTTCGCGCGTATCCCCGAGAGTAATCGCACAAGCTCGCGAGCGTCACGATCGCTGTCATTGACGCTTTCGAGCATCACGTACTCGAACGTCAACCGCTCGCGCTCTGCAAGCGGATAACGGCGGCAAGCTTCGATCAACTCGCGCAGCGGATACTTGCGATTGATGGGAAACAACCGGTTGCGAAGCTTGTCATTTGACGCAGTCAGCGAGATCGCAAGCCGTGGCCGGACCTCTTCCTTTGCAAGATCGTATATTCGTGGAACTATTCCGGCGGTGGAAAGGGTGATGTATCTGAGCGCGATTGTCAGACCATTTTGATCGGCGATTACACGCACGGCTTTCATCACCTCATCGTAATTCAGCAAAGGTTCGCCCATTCCCATCATCACGATGTTTGTGCGATGTGGGACCTCAATACCTGCCCCGTAAACCTGATTCAACACGACAACTATCTGCGAGACTATTTCGCCCGCGGTCATATTGCGTTTCAACCCGATCACGCCAGTCATGCAGAAATCGCAGGCAAGCGGGCATCCGACCTGACTCGAGATGCAGATAGTGTCGCGGCGCTCTTCGGGCATGAACACCGACTCGATCTCGGAGCCGTCGGCAAGCTTCAGCAGGAATCGGCGCGTTCCGTCTGATGACAGAAACACGTTTTCGATTTGCGTGTGAGTTACGACCGCCTGCTCTTCGAGGATGCGACGCAGCGTCTTCGGCAATTCGGACATCGCATCGAAAGCCGTAATCCGGCGACGATGGATTGTTTCGTAAAGCTGGCGTGCTCGATACGGCTTCTCGCCGAGCGTGTCCATAAACCCGCGCAGCTCATCTTGGGTGAGTCCAACCAACTCCGCCTTTCTCGTTGTAGAGACGCCGATCATCAAGGAGGATTATAGGAACGACGGCGCTCGGCCAGCAACATGGCGTTGAGTCAGAGGCTCCGTACGGATGCATCTTTAGCGAGGGATTCTCATTCGAGAGCTTCTTCGCTCGCTGAGTGAGATTCTAGATCGACCTGTGTTTCGCCAGCGCCCAGAACACCATAACGTTGTGTAGCTGTACTAAACAGTGCCCGGCTTTCGTTCCGGACCGCGTAGAAATCCTATTCTATGTAACAGTTAGGGTGCGGCACCGGATTTGCCTTTTCACAGTTGGAATAATATCGATCGAAGTGATCGTTTCATACTGAGGAGGGCTTATATGACAGTCAGTTGGTACAAACAAACCGCGATGGCGTTTGTTATTGGCGTTGCGATGCTCCTCGGCTCGAGCGCACCAGCGAGTGCGCAGCAGTCGGATGAACAACGCCGACAACAGAAGGCTGAGCGGAAACAGCAGAGGCAGGCTGAGCAGCAACAGGCTCAGCAACAGCAGCAGGCTCAGCAACAGCAACAAGACAAGGCTGCGCGGAGACAGCAGAGACAGGCTGAGGCTGAACGACAGAATCAGCAACAGCAGCAACAGGCTCAGCAACAGCAGGCCGAGAGACGGCAACAGCGTCACCAGGAGGCTGAGAGGCAAGTTCAGATTGAACAGCAGCGGCAGCCTGAGCAACAGCGGCCGCAGGCGGCGCTACAGTCGGAACAGCAACGCCTGGAGCAGCAAAGAGAGCAACAGAAAGCTGCCAATAAAGAACAAAGGCAGAGAGAAGCGCAGCAGCTCGAGCAGCAGCGGCAAGCAGCCCAGCAGTTGGAGCAGCAGCGTCTCGATCAGCAGCGACAGCAACAGAAGGCTGCGAACAAACAACTAAGACAGCAGGAAGCCCAGAGGCAGCAGCAGCTCGAACAGCAGCGTTTGGCCGAGCAGCAACGGTTCGCCCAGCAGCGTCAACTGCAGGAGCAACAGATCCAGCAACAACGGCAGGCGCAGTATCGAAGGGAATTCGAACAGCGACAGCGACTCGCAGATCAGCGGCGAGACATTCTTCAGCGAGAACGGCGGATGGCGCAGTGGCGTTTCCAACAACAATATGCGAACCGGCTACGTGAAGACCAGTGGCGACTACAGAACTGGCGTTACTCCTATTCGCCACTGCGGTATCGTTACTATCGCGGGGGCAACTATTACCAGGTGAATCAGTATGCCGCGGACATGCTCAGGCAGGCTGTAAGGCTTGGTTATGAGGAAGGTGTGCGAGCCGGACAATCGGACCGCGAGGATCGATGGCGGCCAGATTATCGTGACTCATACGCGTATCAGGACGCCACCTTCGGCTATAGCGGTTACTATGTTGATTTGAACGAGTACCGTTACTACTTCCGCGAAGGTTTCCGTCGCGGATATGAGGACGGCTACTACGGCCGCTACCGATACGGCAGCTATTCGAACGGCGGGTTCAACTTGCTGACCGGTATCTTGCAGGCAATCCTGAATCTGCAGAACCTGTAAGGCTTGATGGATGTTGCAAACTGAGGCGCCCAGTCCTTCGGTGGGACTGGGCGCCCTGTTTTGTTTATGCACCCGCGCGATAGACGTTCGCGTCACTGGGCACACCTCGGGTGAAGCAACGCTACGCAAAGGCGTCCGCCTCTTCGTCCTTGACACGAAGCAGATCGAGCATAAGCGACATGTTGCTCGGCGAGCTAATTGTGCCCGGGAATTGAGCGGCTGAGCGTTTGAACTCGAACGAACCTTCCGTAATATCCAGAAAACACTTGAGTGCTTCGATGCCGGTTGTTGAGTCCGTTAGGGCGCCGACGATCAGGCCGTCATTGAAGTGAATCTCACCGTTTCGGGCGGGCGAACTTATACTAAGTGAGCCGCCAAGCCGGTTGTTTTCGATGATCTGTATGACGTCGAACATGCTCACGACTGCGAAGTTTCCCAGCAGTATGTCGGCCGTCTTAGGCGAGCCGTTCGGCACCCGCTCACTCGCCTCCTGACGCTCGGGATTTGCCGCAGGCATCACCAGTGGCTTGCCCTCGATCAGGTTTTCCAGCGCGGCGAGATGATGGGGCTGAAGATCAAGGAATTGCACACCCATACCGAACTGGGACATGCTGTAACGCACTTCGGCAGTAGTCTCGACCATTACGTCTTTGACGTGGAATCTAAGTCTTAGAGCCGTGCCGGGCGCATAGCACGTTATTGAATCGATGAAGGCGCCGGTCAGACTGAGATCGGTGATGCGAGTGGCCAGGCGATTAAGGCCAGCTCCCTCACACTCTACCTCGCAGACATAGCTAATTCGCTTTGATGCTCGCTGATCTTCGCTTTTCATAATCACAATCTGCTTTCCAACCCGCTGTGCCCAATGTCGATCCAATCGATTGGACTTGTAAAACCAAATACCCGTGGTCTTGTCATCCAGAGCTCATCGGACTAAGACCGGCGTTTTCTATCTCAGCCAAGTCCGGATCAAGCGATGAAGTAAAACTCTGCAATTCATCCAACATTGCGAAAAACTCATCACTCGCGTTCTTAGGATCAACCCCGACGTTGAGCTCGTCAGATGAGGTGGCCAACGGTATCGAGGGCACATCCAATACCAACTCTCGCCTTCCCGACTGCGAAGCTGGCGAGAAACCAGCGAGGGACGCGTCGGAGGTAGCTACTGTCGCCTCCAGCTTTGTTAGCCCGGGCACTAATGATTGCGAGTTTCGAAGGTGCGTCTCCGTTAGCTCTGAGGACGACCGGTTGTTTTTTCCATCATCGAGCGTCTGAATGTCACTGACTTCTTCCCCTCCAACGCTACTTCTACACGCTTCGAGACTAGTAGACTTCTCTAGTGCCAACCCAGGCTTCTTGTTAGCCGCCTCGTTGGCTTGCTGATCCCGCAACAGAGAGATCCCCCGGGACGGATCAACCCGGACAGCTTGGTCTGGAATACAAGAGGATTTCTCGAAGGTGATGAACCGAACTACTCGATCACAAATCTCTCTTACGTCAAACCGAAATGACTCTTTGAGTGACGGCGTTAGGCTTTCAAGAACTCCGCAATTCTCTCCGCTTGCAACCAGCACAACCGTTGCCCCAAATGACTTGACCCAGACCGCTAATTCGTTTGCACGTGCGGCCACATCATCTTGGGTCCTGCCAACCAGCAGGCTGTTTACCGGATCAAAGACGATGCGCTCCGGCGAAGACTTATCGAGTATTGGCTCGATCTCCCGCAAAAATGGCTCTAGGTGGCTCAGTTGTAGTACTTGCTCCGCTATATCGTGCGAGTATCTGAATAACACGAGTCCGCCGGTTTGAATATCTTCCAAGCAGTCGCAGCCAAGCCGAGCAAAGCGCCGCAGTGCATCTTCTCTCAGGTGGGGTGTTACAAGCACCCCTCGCTGCCCGCGCTTCAACCCCTCGATAAGAAACTGGATTCCGAAGAGTGATTTACCCGCGGCATCCCCGTGAGTCAGATAAAGATTACCGCGTTCGAGTCCGCCAAGCAGGGTGTCAATTGGCTCAACTCCACTCGGTATGCATCGCCCTTGTGTTTTGACGTTCTCACGTCCTTGACCACAATGAGTTTCAATTAGCCTAACAATGGCGGCCCGATACTGGGGCTTAAGATCGAGAAAACGAACTCCCATTCCTATATGCGGGATGCTATAGCAAACCTCGCCGATGGTTTCAATCTGAGTCGAGGTAACGGAGAACTTCAACTTCAGGATCGACCCTGCTTCACAGCATAGCGTCGAGTGGATAAAAACACCGCTCTCGCTGAGATCGCTAGTTCGAGCAATGAGACGAGTGTTGGCGCCCTCGCACACCACCTCAGAGATGTAGGAGGCGCGCGGTGCGCGCCGTTTTTCATGCTCTTTCATCGTTGTTTGCGCCGTTCTTAGTAAAAGCTATTCGGAGAGTGCCAGGAGCAGTCCCTTTTTAAGCTGTTCGCCAGTCAACGTGGGGGCGGGACGAGTGACCATCGGATCATTCGTGTTCTGTGTTTTTCCTTAGGTCGCTTAGCTTCCGTACAATCAAATCGTACTCGAATCCGAGCCGCGCAAGATGATCGAACATGCGTTTCGCTGCTGCTCGGTTGCCGGGTCGACCGTGCGTTCGCATGCGGCGTGCGATCGCCCGGTCTATCAGTGTTTCTTCAGGTACCTCGTCGAAAACCAGATCCAACGCTCCGTCGATGGTGTTCCGTGAGACCTTCTTGATGGCCAGTTCGCGCGCCAGCCTTGCTCTGCCCAGCGGCTTCGAGTGGACGCGGTAGTTCGCATAGCTCTTAGCGAACAAATCATCATTGACGTAGCCAAGCTCCTTTAGTCTCTTGAGGCAATCCTCGATAACGCCCGCCTCGGCCCAGCCCTTTGCGCTCAGCCGGTCGCGCAAGTGGCCTTCACTGCACGAGCGAGATGCAAGTATGTTTAGTGCTGCTTTCATCACTCTCTTGGCCGGCTCCCGGCTCATTTGTTCGCGTTCATCTTCTCCGGTTGTCCTTTTACCGCGTGCAAGACGCTCTTTGACCTCTGAGCCGTTAGCGTCCCTCACCTTGTTACTTGTTCTGTTCCTTCTAAAAGCCAATTGACGAACTGTTTGGTTTCGGGCTTGGTTGCATCGAGTGAGCCGGTGCGTCTTCGCGAGCGCTCCATTTCTTCGCGCGCCTGATCTGACACTGACCTGACTCCGGACACGCGCAATCTGAATTCATCGGCATTGGTCGCGCCGTTCAACGCCTCTTCGTATGTTATCAACCCCCGCGAATACAGATCAAACAACGACTGGTCGAAGGTCTGCATTCCGTATTGCGAAGTTCCCTGCGCTATCGCTTCACGTATCGTCGAAGTCTTCTCAGGATGAATAATGCAATCCCGAATGTAAGGAGTCACGACCATCACTTCGACTGCCGGCACACGTCCCTGTATCGTCTCGGCCGCTCGCACAAGTCTCATCGAGATTACAGCCTTGAGAACGCTGGCAAGCTGCAAGCGAATCGCGCGCTGTTGATGCGGTGGAAAAACGGAAACTATTCGGTTGATCGTTTCCGTCGCGTCGAGCGTGTGCAGCGTGGAAAGGACCAGGTGACCCGTCTCCGCCGCTGTGATTGCGGTCTCGATCGTCTCGTAGTCACGCATTTCGCCGACCAGGATTACGTCGGGATCCTGCCTCAAAGCCCCGCGCAACGCTTCCGAGAAGCTTCGCGTATCAACGTCCACCTCGCGCTGATTCACGTAAGACTTCTTGTCGCGGTGAAGGAACTCGATCGGGTCCTCGATAGTGACAATGTGCCCGGTGCGGATGCGGTTCATATAGTCGATCATCGCGGCGAGCGTCGTCGACTTGCCCGACCCGGTTGAGCCAGTGACAAGTACAAGCCCCCGGTTCTCGTCGGCGACCTTTTCAATCACCGGTGGCAAGCGCAGTTCCTCAGTCGTTCGCACGGTCGTTGGAATTACCCTTAGCACCATGCCCACCGTCCCGCGCTGTTGGAATATGTTGCAGCGGAAGCGGCCCAACCCCGATACGCCGTATGCAATATCAATCTCGGAATTCTCGTTGAAACGCTGCTTTTGGCGATTGTTCATTATCGAGAAGGCCATGTTGAGCGTGTCCTCGCCCGCCAATCGTTGCGCCTCAACCATCGGCTGAAGCTCGCCGTTGATGCGCATGAACGGAAAACTTCCGGCCTTGATGTGCAGATCAGACGCGCCTTTGCTGCACGCGATGGTCAGCAGTTGGTCGATACTCGATGACATTGTCTTTGCCTCGCAAAGCGGTCTCGCTTGAAGCTGAAATGTGTGGGGACAGTTTGTAGAAGCTCTTTGACGACAGACGGGCGGACTCGATCGCTAGGAGCCTGATGAGAGTCGTCGGAATCGGCTGAGAAGGGGCATTCGCGGATGCCGCAACCGGCGATATCTAACAATCCCCGGAGCGGTAAGCTTAAACGCCGGTATTATAAGATCATCCCAATTGGGGGGCAACAGTAATGATTCGGGTAGCACAGACTTCAGTCTGTGCAGACTTGGCTTCAACTCGGCGTGCGTAGATAAGACAGACACAGACTAAAGTCTGTGCTACATCACTGTGGCGTAGCCGGGTGCGCGACCCAGGCGCGGAACATCTCGGCTGCTCTTTCGCGAGGCACGATCAAGTCCGTATCAACGCGCTTGCCTTCGCTCTTCACTTTTATCAGCTTCAGCAACTGACCCAGGTCGGGGCTCTTTTCCTTCATGCGCAGGGCCCAAAAGAGAACGTTCAGGAGATCCGCCTTCGCCTTGGCTATTTCGGGCGTCGGAGCGAAGGCCATGATTCTGATCCGCGCGATCTCGTCGGTAATCTCGAGACTGATCGTCGTCGAAGTAAGTTCAGAGACTTGCCCGAGCGCGTGCGACTCGCCGATGTTCGAGAGTATCTCGAGCGCGTTCCGGTCTATGATCTTCGAACCAGACGATTTTATGATTCGGATGTTTACAAATGATCCATCGGGCATGACCTTGAACCCGGCCATCATCGAGAACCTCACCTCTGGAATATCAAGCCCGCCGGCGTCGAACAGCTTATACAGGTTGCCGACGGTGTCTTTGATGGGGGCGATGTTGATCTCTGAAAGCTTAGTCTCCGTTTTGGGCTTGGCCTCAGCCGCAACCTTCGCTGCTTCTTCAGCAGCCTTGCGTTCGGATTCTTCTTTCTCTTTCTTTTCCTGCTCGGCTTTCTCCCTCGCCCGAGCCAGTTCTTGCTTATGCTTTTCCGCGCGCGCCCGAATCTCATCGAGAGACATCGCTGGTCCCTTCGGCGCGAGCATCAAGATCTGCGGGGGATAATACAGTTTGGAAAGAAGCTTGTCTGGGTCGAACTTGCGGTAAGCCTTATCGACTACTGTTAGGTGGGCGAACGCGGAGAAGAACGCCAGGTAGACGAGATAAATAATCAGCACGCCGTGAAGAGTCCCAGATATTGATAGGATCGGCAGGAACCGCCGCCGACGCCTAAGCTCTATGGGATCGGCCGCAATCGTGCCTTGGATTGTTTCGACCGGATGAGCTAACGAGGTCGCGACGAGTCTCGGCAGCCTGACTGGAAACCAGTCCCGAGTCTTGTCGGGCAGCAGAGCGGTCCTGAGATATGCACGAGGTCCCGCGCTCAATTCGCGAATCGTGTCTGCAAGAGCGCGAGCGAGCCGCGTCGCGAGACCGGGCAGCGGCATGATCCAAATGATGTTGTCCGGATCAGCTCCAGTCTCCGTCTCTGTAAGGGCAACGCTCTTCATGAATGACTCTACCAAGCGGAGCTTTCCGCATTCGCTGTTCCGCACTCCAGATCTTATTGTACATTACGCAGCGCGCAAACGAGAAAGTGCAGAAGCCGCGACGGCCCCGGCGCGTCATGAAAATGATAAGAGCGGCAATAATTTACATCAGTTTCAAGGCGGCATCAATTAGTTGCGGAAAGTCGCGAATTAACCGCTTGCTCAAGCTTCCTCGCTGGAAAACATGCTGAAGAACTCGTCCACCGGGGCAATCGGAACAGCAGCCACCGACATGTTCTCTTCAGCGTGCGCGCGCTGGCCCATCCCAACGAGCGCGGTCGTTACGCCAGGCGTCGACCGGACGAATTGAATCGCGCGCTGCGCGTCCGAGCTAAGGCCCTTCAAAGCCTTACCGACGAACGGTGGGAGGTTTTGCGCCAGCTTCGCCTGCAGCATCGAGGCGCTGCTCATCACGGTGATCCCCAGCCGATCGGCAGCCATCAAAAGCGAAAGCTGCTCGCCATCGACAATTTGGTTTGGGCTGGTGAGCGCTTCGGGCATCGCGAGGTTGTAAGGCAACTGAATCACTCTGAAATGATGGCCTTGCCCGGCAACCTCTTCGGCGAGCGACGACATCTCCGACAGCGACAAATACCCGCGCGAGTCCGGCTGTTGCCGATATCCATTCCAGGTAGCGGTGCCATAGTAGCTGATGCGCCCGTCTTCGGCGGCGCGCTCGAGCGCCTCGAAAGCAGCTCGCATTCTCGCGTTGAATTCGTCGCGCGGGACCGCTTCCAGTTGCGTCTCCGGATTGTGAATGTAATAAATATCAATCGTATCGACTTCAAGATTCTCGAGGCTGCGCGCCAGTTGATCTTCGAGATAAGCGGGCGTCATGCAATGGCTGCCGCCGGCTATTTCTTCCGGCCGCGCGAGACCCTTATCGATTACGTTCTCCATCACCCACGCTCGAGCGTCGCGTGGCGGTTCATCTTCAAAAGGGAAGAACCCGCCCTTCGTCGCCAAGATGATCTCATCTCGCGACGTCTTGTGTTCCTCAAACAATTGCTTGAGCGCGGCGCCGATCGAGCGTTCGCTTCGTTGAAAGCGATAGTTGATCGCCGAGTCAATCACATTGCAACCCAACTCGACCGCGCGCTTGATTGATTCCTGGTAGCTTCTATCGGTGTGCTCGTCCCAATGACCCAGATACGTGCCTAGCCCGATCGACGACATGAGCAAGCCGTGCCGCTCGCGAAAGTGTCCGACAGCAGTTGTCGAGTTCAAGCGCTGTGCGTAGCGTCTGGTCCCATCCGAGGTTGCTTTGTTCATATCTATTCCTAAGCGGTGAGCGGACCAAATTCTAACAGAGAGCTGCGCCGTTTGAACACGCATAGAGGTTCGTTATGTGAACATCTAACCCACCAGTTCCTTCGCTTTCTCCAGAATCTTTTTTTCATTCTTAAACGCGAGCATCTTGATCGCGTCGTCGATCGCGAACCAGCGCGCTTCGTTGACTTCGCTGTCATGGTTGCGCACGTCGCCCGACTTGTAGCGAAGCAAATAAAAATAAACGAACTTGTGATAACGGACGCGCTGGCCGTCCTCTTTCCAGAAATACCAGTACTCGACTTTATCGATTCGCTGAACGACCTCGGTATCGATGCCCGCTTCCTCGCGAACCTCTCGCATCGCCGCGTCTTCGGTTGATTCGCCTTTGTCGACCAGGCCCTTGGGCAACTGCCAGCGGTTTTCATCACCGACCGAGATGAGCGCGACTTCGGTTTGTCCGTCACGCTTGCGGAAGGCGACACCGCCCGCGGAGATCTGCAACTTCGTTGGGACTTTGCTAGTTGGAACTTTGCCCATGGACAGAGCTCTCACGGACACGTAGGGTCTCCGTGGCCGCCCCAGGCTGGTGACGCTGACAAAATCATTGCAGCTTGACTCTGGGGCGGCAACGGAGGGCCGCCGCTACATGTTTTACTTATCTTTCTTCGGCGGCGACGAGCGAGGGAATCTCAAGCACTCGCGGGAGCACCCCGCGCCAGGCGGATTCAACTTCGGCGACCGATCGATCAACCGCGCGTTCGCCGTTCGCGTCTATCACCAGTCGGTCGCCTCCCGTGCGCCCGATCAGCGTTGCGGCGACGTCGCGCTGACGAGCCAGCTTGAAGATTTGATCTAGATTGCTATCCGGAGCTGACAAAACAATCCGAGAAGGCGTCTCGGCAAATAATAGAGCGGCGGCTGACAACTCACCTTCGAGGTTCACTTCGCAGCCAACCAGATCGCGACGATAACTCGAGAAGCAACACTCGGCCAGCGTCACCGCGAGCCCGCCATCCGAGCAGTCATGAGCCGATTGGACCAGCCCTGCTTGGATTATCTCGAGGCATGCTTCCTGGACTCGCCGCTCGAGCTCGAGGTTCAACTCAGGCACGCGGCCTTCGATGCGCCCAAGCACGGCCTTCGTGTAGCAGGTCGCGCCCAAGTCGTTGGCAGTTGCTCCAAGCAATATGATCGCGAGGTCTTGCTGCTTGAACCACTGAGTCGTGATGTGACGAGGGTCGCCAATAATCCCGACCATACCGATCACCGGTGTAGGATATATCCCGCGCCCATCGGTCTCGTTATAAAAGCTCACGTTGCCGCCAGTCACCGGTGTGCCGAACACATCGCAAGCTTCTGCCATCCCGTCGACCACTTCGCTGAATTGCCACATCGCCTCAGGGCGTTCAGGCGATCCGAAGTTCAAACAGTTCGTCAGCGCCAACGGGCGCGCGCCGCTCGAGACCAGGTTCCTGCAAGCTTCGGCGATAACGAGTCTCGCGCCGGCTCTTGGATCAACCTGGCAGTAGCGCGCATTCGAGTCCAGGGTCATCGCCAAACCCCGCCGCTTCTCTTTTATTCGTATGACGGCCGCATCCGAGCCCGGCAGCACCACTGTGTTCGTGCGCACCATGTGATCGTATTGGCGATAGACCCATTCTTTCGCCGCGACCGTCGGTTGAGTGATTATGTGCATGAACGTCGATTCCAATTCTGCAATTGAAGACTCGACTTGATTCACTGGGACGGGATCAGCAGCGTCTGGCTTCTTGATCGGACGATGGTAAACGGGAGCCTCGTCAGTAAGCGCTGAATTAGGAATTTCGGCGATCGTCTGGCCGTTCTTGTTTACTCGCAGATGACCGTCGTCCGTGACGGACCCGATAACGACCGCGTCAAGCTCCCATTTCTTGAAGATGTCGACGACCTCGCGCTCGCGCCCGGCTGCGGCGACGATCAACATTCGTTCCTGCGACTCCGAAAGCATGATCTCGTATGGCGTCATTCCAGTCTCGCGCTGGGGAACCAGATTGAGATCAATCTCGACGCCGGTTCCCGCCCGCGAGCCCATCTCACACGACGAGCTGGTGAGACCCGCCGCGCCCATGTCTTGAATGCCAACGATAGCACCGGCTCGCATAGCTTCCAGGCAGGCTTCGAGCAGCAATTTCTCCAGGAATGGATCGCCAACTTGAACAGTCGGCCGCTTCGACTGAGCTTCTTCGCCGAACTCTTCGGAAGCCATGGTCGCGCCGTGTATGCCGTCGCGCCCGGTTTTTGCGCCGACGTAGATAACCGGATTACCAACGCCCGCCGCGCGGCCATAGAAGATGTGTTCCTTGCGCATGATCCCGAGCGTGAACGCATTCACGAGCGGATTACGAGAATAGCATTCGGCGAATCGCACTTCGCCGCCGATGGTCGGAACTCCGAACGCGTTGCCGTAATCGCCTATGCCTTTTACTACTCCCGCCATTATCGATCGGTTGCGTGCTACCGTAGCTCGCTCTTCCGGCGATTCGCCTTCGTTCGACTTGAGCGGGCCGAAGTGCAACGAGTTCATCGCGGCCAGCGGCCTCGCGCCCATCGTGAACACGTCGCGCAAGATCCCGCCGACTCCGGTTGCCGCGCCTTGATAGGGCTCTATGAACGAAGGGTGATTGTGTGATTCGATCTTGAAGGCGGCGGCCAGTCCTCCGCCGATGTCGACGACGCCCGCGTTTTCGCCGGGACCTTGCAGAACGCAATCGCCGGTGGTCGGTAGCCGGCGCAGGTGAACCTTGGATGATTTGTACGAGCAGTGCTCGGACCACATCACTGAGAAAATTCCGAGCTCGGTGTAGTTCGGCGCACGTCCGAGCAGTTCGACTATGCGGTTGTACTCTTCGTTGGTGAGTCCGTGTCGTCGAATGATTTCTGGCGTGATCTCCGGTTCGCTCATATCGGCGGTTCTTGATTGAAGAACAGCGGGAAAATTGACCGATATGCTACTCGACCAAGGAGGCCTTATCAAGCACGGGTGGTTCAAGAGGCCTTGGCGAGCTCCGCAAGCGTATCAGCGAGCGAGTAAAAAACAATCCGCCCGTCGCTGCTGCCCAGTAGCTGCTCGCTCGCGCGTTCGGGGTGAGGCATCATTCCCAAAACGTTTCGCTCACGGTTGCATATGCCCGCGATGTTGTCGAGCGAGCCGTTAGGATTCGAGTCAACCGCGAGATTGCCGGCCGCGTCCGAGTAGCGAAAGATGATTCTGTTCTCC